>JACCDZ010025097.1_pt1 | contig 38206 bp, 37 predicted proteins | sample 7449551 | NCBI WGS metagenome assembly JACCDZ01 (sample SAMN15323452, study PRJNA562643) | freshwater metagenome | isolation source: river surface water | place: USA:Blue River Watershed | collected 2017-08-18
ACTGATGATGGAGATAAAACTATTTATGAATTAAAATACAACCTATTAAATAACAAATTTGAAGGTAAAAATGTATGGAAAACGTTACCATTTGATTGTAAATTGGAATCTATTGTTTACGATAAAGAAAAGAATATAATGTTAGTTGCGAATGAAGCAGATAGATTAATCTATGTAATAAACCATGCTACTAAAAATATCATAAATATAGTTGGTCAAAGATTTTTAGATAATGAACCTGAAGGTATTGCAATTTGGAATCAATATTATGTTTTTACTAACCAATCAAAAACTAATAATTGTTTCCATTTTGTTGATAAAGAGCATTTTGATGTTCAATTTACATTAAAGTTCAAAGAAATAAATAATACTGATGGTATATGTATTGATAATAATCATTTATATGCGATAAATGATGATAAACAATTAGTGTGTGTAAAATTAAATTAATTAATAATTAGGGATATTGTAATTACACTCTAAATATCCATAACTATTTTTGTTAAATTCTAAATAAATTTCATTTGATATTAATGTAGTGTAAGTAGTTGTATGGTCAATTGTAAGTCTTGCTTTAATTTCATTGTTGATATCATTAGTATTTAATACAGAAACCTTTACTTTATCGATTAAATCATATTGAATTGATTCAAGCGATGAGATCAAATTTCCTTGATTACCTTTTTTTATTTTGCGTATTGTGTTGAGTTCGCCTGAATTATCTTTCAAAATTAATTCAAAGATGAAAATTTGGCTTCCTTGTTCATTGTTTTTATAAGTATATTTTGAATTTTCGGATTTTTTCTTTTGGATGGAGTAATTTACCTCGCACATTAATAATATCAAAGAAAAAAAACTAAAGCTTTTTTAATTAGGGGGTGAAACACAAATTTTTGTAAAATCTACTCCAATAAATGATGATCTACAAAAAGTTATTCCAGATGAATTTTGGGAAAACTCAATATATATTTCATTTTCTGATTGATTGTATGATGATTGTTCTTGATTTATAAAACCTTCAGTTTCATAGTTAAAGTTTATATCAAATGGTAATTTAGAAATGGATAATCTAAAGTTTTTAATTTCAGAATATTGAATTTTATCTTTTTCTTCAATTAAATCACAATGTTTAGAAGACTCGAGTTTTCTAAATGTTTTTTTATCATGAGTATCTGGATTAATGATTAACTCAAATAGATATTTTTGAGTGTTACCTTGGGGATAGGAGAGAGAATGCCAAGATTTTGAATATCGAATTGGAGTTGCAACAGGAATAGGATAATTTTTAATTTCAGACATAGTTACGCTTATTATTACAAAGATAATATTTTTTTAAAGTATTATATTTAGGTTTTGCTTTAAAAAATTATAAAAAATTTAGTTAAAAAATATAATTTTCAAAGTTATAATAAATGAATCCAAATCAAGAAGAATATAATTGTTTAACTTGTCATGTAGTTGGTTTAAATCCTATTTCAAAAAAACAATTAATGGAAGATTTAAATAAAAGAATATTTAATCCTGTCGACTTGGATGAGATTAATAATCAAATTATAGAAGATAAAGATATGACAACTATGTTTAGACAATACCAAAAATTTAAAGATACTAAAAATGATAAGTTCAAAGAACTTGATAAAAAAATGTCAAATCATTGGGAAAATAAATTCCTTGAAATATTAAATGAAAAAATTAAAATAGACAAAAAGAATATATTAATTGGTCAAAGTAATCATTACAAATATATAAATAGAAGAATTAATTTAAATACTCCTAATAAATTTTTTGTGATTTCTTCTGATGATGATATCAAAAAGACTATTGAATATAATTTAGATACTTATAGAGAAGATATAATTACTGGTAAATTTCCAATGGAATATTTAGATTTTAACTTTATAAGAAAGAAAAAGGAGGCTATTAGTCAATCATATACTAAAGGAGGTTATTTAGAAAAAGATTACAAACAAATTAAAACAATTTTAAATTTACTTGAATCTAAAATTATTGATATTCCAGGATTATGGATAGCTATGAAAGAATCATATAATGTAGGTTCAAAAATACATCCAAAGAAAAATGATAAATTATTAGCATATATTGACCCATCAATGGCTGTTTTAGGGTCATTTACTTTTGAGAAGGATGAATTGAGTAAAAAATTTACTGGTAAAGAGATTAAAATCAAAGAATTAAAACCCCAAGCATTAGATAAAATGAAAACCAAAAGATTTCTTTATTTAGTAGGTAAAGAAACTTTCATTCCTCATGAAAAAGGAGCAAACAAAAAATTCTTTAGTCAAAGTGCAGTAACTATTTTACAAAAAGAAAAAATACCAAATACTTATGATTATCTAATTGAAAATAAAGAGGTTTAAATTAATTTTTAAAGAGGTTTAATTATATTTTTAAAGAAGTCTAATAATATACTACAAAGTTTTAGTAATAAAGATATATAAAAATAAAAATAATATTACTTTTATATGTCTGAAAATCAATTGAAAGTATTCAGTGACAAAGCATTTTATATTTTGCTTGTTGATGTTGGTGATTTTGAACTAAATAAATTTGACTGGAATGATCCTAATTATGTTCAAGTTTTAGTTAACCAACCTTTTTTATCTGTACACCAATGCACTAATGAAACATTTTTTGAAGTATTAAAAAATAAATTGAACTTAAATGAAGGTAGTTTACTTGTTACCCAAAATATTGGTGAAGGTCCTTTACATAATTATGAACTTTTGTATCTTGATTCATCATACAAAGATAATAATCTTCCCATAAATCAATTTGCAACTTTACTAAATTCAAATGGTGAAGTAGTCAAAGGTCCAGCTGTTGTAGTAAAAAATTATATTCCAACTTTAACAAATGATAGAAGATTTGAAGATATGACAACAAGTGAGTTATATAACTTGTTACATCAACGTGGAAATAATAAAGTAGTAACTTGGAATGATGAATCTGAACAATGGAATGAAGAGGAGGTATATGGTGATATGAATAAATATGCTGAAAAATTCTTTGGTGGAGAATTTTATCATAAATGTGAAATAGCATTTTTAAAACATAATTTAAATATTTGGTATTTAAAATCTGAATATGGTATGGATAATGTAATGGGAACATTATTAAACTGTAAAGTGGAAAAAGTTTTAGTTTTTACAATGATAACGCAAGATATTCGTGGTAATATAACTAAAGATGAAGTTAAAAAAATTAGTCAATTATCTAAAGTATTAACTCCTCCTTTTAAACCTGATAGTAGTTGGTTTGATGAAGAAAAAGATGAATTCAATAGACAAATAATTAAAAATAAATACAGGGTTCTTGATACAGTTTATAGAGATTCAATTACAAATAGTTAAATCTGAATATAAATTATAAAAATATATTCTAAAATATATATAATGGACGACCTTGAAAGACAATTAATGAATTATGATGAAATGGGAACATCAATTGCAAAAATACAAAATCCTGGAGTAGAAAATAAAGAATTATTTAGAGATTTGAATACCTTTTCAAAAGAAGGAAGCACATGTGGAAATACTATGGCTGGTAAAAACTTTGATATGAATAATTTTGTTCAAGACTTGGAAAATAATTTAGATAATTTTGATAATGTTGATGAACCTTTTGGACCTAAACCATCAAACATTGATACTGATTTTAGTAAAAGAAAAGAATCATTCACAGAAAATTTAGTTTCAATTGAAGATGGTGATCCTCAACCTGAACCCGAACAAGAAGAGGAAGAAAAAAAGGATGGATTATTAGATTATGATACTTGGAATGAAGTAATATACGAATTTTTAGTTAAAGTTAAAGAACCTTTAATTATTGTATTATTATTTATTTTATTAAATAATAGAGATTTTATTGCTTTAACTTACCAATTACCCTTTATGAATTTAACTGATTCTCCTTATCCATCTTTAATCATAAGAGGAACTATTTTAGCATTAATAATTTATTATTTAAGAAAAATGGATAAAAAATAATTGAAAAAATACTTAATAATTTTTTCTAAATATATTTAATGAAAATATATGTAGTAACAATTATATTTTTAGTTATAGTAATCTATATCTGTTTAATAAAAGAAGATACAGAAGGATTTGCTAATTTTAATTCTGAATGCAAACCTCCAGAATTATTAGGAAAAGTCATGCAAGAAATGGGAATTAATAAAGATAAAGATAATTGGGATTATTATATTCCTTGTGAATATGATTCATGTGAAAGAAAAGTAACTGAATTTGAAAAAGATAAAAATAGTAAAAAATTATTTTTAATTGAAGGATGTGATAAATTAGCATCCAAATTAACACTTTGGGAAATTTTACAATCCTCGTATGGTTCTAAAGCAAGTGAATTAATGCCAACAACATTTATCTTACATAATAAAAAACAAATGAAAAAATTCCCTAAACATTTTAGAAAATTACAAAAGAAAAAGAAAAATCATATGTATGTTCTTAAAAATTATGCACAAAGACAAGAAGGAATTAAATTATCAAGCGATTTAGATGAAATTTTAGATGCTAAAAATAATGGTTACTATTTAGTTCAAGATTATTTATATAAACCATTTTTGGTAGATAAGAGAAAAGTAAACTTTAGATATTATACTTTAGTAGTATGTAATAATGGCAACGTAGATGCTTATATTCATAGAAATGGTTTTGTATATTACACACCTGAATATTATGATGAAAATGACCCTGATTTTAAAAAGCATATTACAACAGGATATATTGATAGAAAAGTTTATGAAAAGAATCCTTTAACATTAGATGATTTCAGAAATCATTTAGACAAAATTAAACCTGGTTCATCTAAAATTTGGGATGAAAATGTTAGAAATTTAATGAATAAAGTAGTTCAAGCATTAGCCCCTAATATTTGTAAAAATAAAAAATTATACCAACACACTAGATTCCAATTATTCGGTTCAGATGTTGCTGCAACTGAAAATTTAGGTGCTTATTTAATGGAAATAAATAAAGGACCTGATTTAAATGCAAAAGATGAAAGAGATAAACAAGTTAAAATTTCAGTACAAAAAGATTTATTTAAAATCATTGAAAATAATTCATTATTAAATGATACAAAATTTGAAAAAATATATTAAGTTAATTTACGTAAAATATTCTAAATTAACTTAATGTCACAAGATAACAATTCTTTATCTGAAAGTATTGAATCTATTAAAGACGAAATACTTAATCAAATTGATTCCGAACAAAGTAATGAATCTGAAACTAAAAAAAAATGGGAAGATATTAATAATTATGAAAAAGATAAATTAATTAATACTAAAGAAAAAAAAGAAGATGAGTTTGATTATGGACCTTCATCTGATGTAAATAATTCTAAATCTAGTGAAAAAGTTAATGTTGAAGATAAATATGGTGATGATGAAACTTATGAATCGTGGGCAGATAATAATTTATTCTTTCCTATAGCAACACGTTTAGTTGACCCTTTAAGAAATCTTGGTTTAACACCAAACATGGTAACATATTTAAGCACTATTTTTACATTTTTATCATTATATTATTTTCATATTGAAAACCGTGCATATGCTTCTATTACATATTTATTAGGTTATACATTAGATTGTGTTGATGGTAAAATGGCAAGAAAATATAAAATGTCTTCTAAATTTGGAATGGCTTTAGATTTAGTTTCAGATAATGTTTCTAATATTGCTTTAATTGCTTATTTAATTCAAAAGTATGGGTTTGGTAATTATTATGTTTTATTGCTTATTTTTATGAGTTACATGATTAGTATTAGTTATGGATTAAATGAAGCTATTGCTGCTCAAAAAGCAGACGGTAATGATAATTTTTATGAAAGAAGAAAAGAAGAATTAAAGAAAGAAAAGAATATTATTTTTGACTTATTTTTACTAGTAACAAAAACAGCTTATCAATCATATAAGACTTTCTTCCCTAAATTTGATGAAAGTAAAATATATAGTTGGTTAAAGATTCTCAAACATTTCGGTCCAGGTAACTATTGTTTACTTGTATCTGCTATTTTATTATATATCGAATAATTAATTAGTAGAACCAAAACATCCTGAACCACGTGTTGTAGAAGAAAGTTCATTCACGATTTCTACCACAATAGGTTTAAGGTCTGGAGCACAAATTTGGAAAAGTTTGTCCCCCCCTTTAGCTACTTCATCATCTGAACTAAAGTTTCTAATTTTAGCCATGATATTACCACGATAACCCGCATCAATAATACCAACACTATTAGCCATCATAAATGGTGTTTTACTGATTGAAGACCTAGGATAAAGATAATATGAAACAAGATTATCATCTTTATCTCTCATTTCACATTGAATTTCAAAATCGATAGTTCCAACTTTCATTGAATGAACTCCAACATCATGTGGAGTAACTAGGTCAATTCCTGAATCTCCCACATGGTGAGATTTAAAGGTCATGTAATGATTTACAACATTATCAGGTACATCAGGGGTGAATTTAACTCGGAGCGTATATGACATTAATATTATAATCTATTGTTTGAATAAATTATAGTATCAATTTTTATTTATATGAGTTCAATTTTTTTTACTTATTTTTTAATAATCATTTTTAATTTTTTTAATAATATCAGTTGTTGATATTTTGCTGTAATAATCTACCTCTTTAAATTTTCCACTTTCAATGATTGGAGCAAAAAATACTTTTTGTTTTTCTCTATCTGCATCATTTGCAAAACCATGAACAACTAAATCTAAATTATTCTTTTCAATAAATTCTAAAGTCATTGTTAATGGACAAGGAAAAATAACTTCGCCAACTATTTTTAAACTTTTAATTAATTCAACACGGTCTTCTTCATTAATTATTGGTGTTCTTTTATAAGATTCACAATCTCTATCACTTACTACCCCTACTACTAAAAAAGTATTGTCAGGATCATTTAAAGCATTTTTTGCTTTTTTTAAAGATTCAATGTGTCCTCTGTGAAATAAATCAAAAACTCCGTCTACGTAAACCCTTTTCATATATATATGTTACTATAAAAAAATTGCTAAATTAACATATTAATTAAACAAAATTTATGATAATGCCTCCTAAGAAATCTAATAAACCTGAAGTAGTAGAAGAAAAACCCGCTACTAAATCTCAGAAACAAACCAAGAAAGTAGAAGAACCTGCACCTGTTCCTGAAACTAAAGGTAAAGGTAAAGGGAAAAAAGTAGAAGAAAAACCTGTAGAACAACCTGTTGAAAAACCAACTAAAGGTGGAAGTTTGACAAAGCAAAACGAACTGAATTCAAAGAATTCGGGTAAGAAAACTGCTAAGAAAGAAGTTGTTGAAGAAAAACCTGTAGCAGAACCTGTGTCCGTTCCAGCTCCTGAAACTAAAGGAAAAGGTAAAGGTAAGAAAGTAGAAGAATCAAAAGCTACTGAAGAAAAACCTTCTAAAAAAGTAGTTAAAACAACTGTAGAATCAACTGATGATTCTGAAGTTCAATTTAAAAAATGGAAAGATGATTGGGCTGCAGCAGTTGCTAAGATTACCGAACACCAAAAAATTACCCAAAAACTTGAAGAAGAACGTGATGAACTAGTTAAGAAAATGGAAAATTATCTAGCTCAAAAGAAAGGAACTCTTGGTGAAAATATTCTTGAAACAACTTCTAAAATCAAGAAAGCTATTACCAAAGTAGATGTAAATGTTGCTCAAATCGATGATAATTCTGATTCTGACTCAGATACAACGGATGATGACGATGACGACGACGATGATGATGAAGATGCTACTCCTGCAGTTCCTCTTAAAAAAGGAAAAGCACCTGCTAAATTTGTAGCTAAGAAAGGCGTAGTCCAAGAAGATAGTGATAGCGATGATGATTCCGAATAAACTATATAATTAAAATTATTTTATAAAACTATTTAATGCAAATAGAATTTGAAGATATTAAAAAAATTTTAATCATTATTGTAATACTTTTTATTATTGATGTTCCTATGTTAACTTATTTTAATAAAGATATGTATCAAGAAAATTTAAAAGGTATAAATAATGGAGAATTAGACTTTTCAGGTTTAAAAATAGTTTCTGCTATAATATGTTATTTAATTATGGGCTTTGGTATTTATTATTTTAGTGTAAAAGAAAAAAATTTAATAAATGCTTTAATATTAGGGTTTGTAGTATATGGTGTTTATAATACAACTAATTTAGCAACAATGAATAAATATTCGTTAAAAGTTTCTATTATTGATACTTTATGGGGAACAGTTTTATTTACACTTGTTTCTTATATTACAATGAAATTAATATAAATCAATTAAACTCAATATGAATTAAACTATTATCATCACATGTTTCATTCCTATAATAGTATTTGTTTAACATTTGACTTGTTTTATGAACTAGTTTTCTTTTTTCTAAATCTGCTAGTTCATGGATGAGTTCTTCTTGTGACCAACAATCCCAAAATCCATCCGATGCAATTAAAAGTTGATCACTTGTTGATGGAATATCAAATTCATTAACTTCTGGAATACAAATAATTCCAGCTCTTTTTAAATGATAATCACCAATACTTCTTGTCATCCCTAACATTGATGAAACATTTTTAATATATACCGCAGGTTCTCCCATTCTATTTTTATAATAATGAATAGTAGCATCCATTTCATTAAATTTATCATTTTTCCAAACCGGTTTTTGACCTAAAAATTTATTAGAATCATACACAATTTGTGTTGTTGGATATGATTTTAATCTTTCCATTTCTTTTCTACATAATCCATTGTGATCTGGATTTAATTTTATTAAAGTATGATCATTTTTAAAAAGATACACATCTGAATCTCCTACTGTTGCAACATACATTTTATCTTTAGTAATCATAACTAAACTACAAGTAGTTCCACTTGATTTATAATTACTAATATTACATTCTTTATCAATGTTGATAAACATTTGTGTTAATTGTTCTTTTATATTTGATTCAAAATTAAAAGTTACTAATTTTTCATTAAATTTAAATTTAATTAATGCAACAAATTTTTTTGAATTTAATCCATGTCCATCTAGAACTATGAAAATTTTATTACCATTAATTTCATTTATATACATTGTGTCTTGATCTTTTGAAGATGGTCGATAGAAATCATTGATTTCCATTTTAACATTTGTCATTAAAATAATTAAATATACTCTTTTAAATCTATGTTGATTTTAAATAAAATTGATTATAAAAAATTATATATTATAAAATCATATAATAATGACAGTTTTAATGGTAAATTATTATCAAACAGCTAATTTATCAAATAAAATAGCAGGGTTTGATTTAGATTGGACAATAATTAAAACAAAATCTGGTAAAGTTTTTCCAACTAGTAAAAATGATTGGACTTTTTTATTTGAGGAAATCCCTAATAAATTAAAAACACTTAATAATTATACAATAGTTATCTTTTCTAATCAAATGGGGATTTCCAAAGGTAAAACAAAAAAGGAAGATATTCTGTATAAAGTTAGTAAAATATATGAACATCTAAATCATCCTTTTATTTTTATTGCCAGTACAGAAGATGATGTAAATAGAAAACCAAGAGTTGGTATGTTTTCTCAAGTTCAAATGTTAATTAATAAACCTATAGATAAAGAAAAATCTTTTTATGTTGGAGATATGGCTGGAAGAAAAAATGATAAAGAAGATACTGATAGAAAATTTGCATTAAATTTAGGAATTAATTTTAATACACCTGAAGAATATTTTCTGAATAAGAGTAAAGAAGATTTCAAATTAGGAGGATATTTATTAGATTATAAAAATAACAAAGAGAAAAAAATTAAGTTAAATAACGATAAAGAATTAATAATGTTAAGTGGTTATCCAGGTTCTGGAAAAACAACTATTGCTACAAAATTAATAGAAAAATCCCCTAATTACAAATTTTACAGTAGAGATTTATATGGTGCAAAATATATAAAATTAATAGAAAAATCAATGAAAGAAGATAATCCAATTATTGTAGAAGGGTTATTTTCTTCAAATAAATCAAGACAACAAATTTTAGATTTAGCAAATAAATTTAATTACAAGAAAAGATTAATACAAATTGATATATCTATGGAATTTGCCTATCATTTAAATATTTGGAGAAGTTTTAATTCATTAACAAAAAAGATCCCTAAGATAGTATATCAAAGATACAAAAAAGAATATGAAGATCCTAAAGAAGACACTTGGGACTCCATAGAAGTCCATAAACCTAAATTAATAGACGAAAATGTTAATAGAATCTATTTATATTAAAAATTGAACAATTCATTTAAAAAATAGATAATTAAGATGATTAATGTCCCAATTAAAACGTTTCCTCACTTTTGATGATGTAGGTCTAATCCCTAAATTTAATGCTGTTCGTTCACGTCTTGCTGTTAACCTTGATACTAAAATTACAAAAAATGTAAAAACTGGTGTTCCATTTATTCCAGCAAATATGGATACAGTAATTTGTCCTGAATTAGCTGATGTTCTTAAAAATTATGACGGAGTTGGAATTTTTCACAGATTTGCATCTATTGAAAAACGTGTAGAATGGTTCAAAGATTATCCTACATTTTTTCAATCATGTGGAGTAGCAGATTGGACTGATACAAATGTATTAATTAATGCAGGATGCAAAAGATTTTGTATTGATATTGCACATGGTCATTCTGTAATGGTAGGGGAAATGATTAAGAAAATTAAAGAAAGAACACCAGATGCAGAAATCATTGCTGGTAATGTTTGTACCCCAGATGGTTTTAAATATCTAGTAGAAATGGGAGCTGATGCTGTAAAAGTTGGTGTTGGGCCTGGTGCGGCTTGTTCTACTCGTATGGTAACAGGTGTTGGTGTTCCACAATTTTCAGCAGTAAATGAAGTTGCCCAATATCGCAATTGGTTATATAATAAAAAAAATGTTTACATTCCGATTATAGCAGATGGTGGTATTCGTGACTCTCGTGATATTTGTCTTGCTCTAGCAGCAGGAGCGGACACAGTAATGATGGGTTCTATATTTTGCAAAACATTTGAATCTGCATGCCCTAAATTTAAAGATGAAGAAGGACAAACTTATGGTAAATACCGTGGTCAAGCTTCTGCAAACTTTCAACAAGAATATTTTGGAGGTGTGAAAGCTGGAACCGTCCCCGAAGGTATTGATTTTACAGTAAAGATTTCTAGATCAGCAAAAGATATTATTGAAGAGTTTAATGGTGCACTACGTTCGTCAATGACTTATCTTGGTGCAAGCACTATGGAAGAATATCATGCGAATGCCGAATTCTTTGAAAGTACTATGAATTATTTACCTGAATCTAAACCAAGAAAAGAAGAGAATAAGGCAAAGTTATAAGTAACAAAAATTGATTAAAAAAATAAATATATATTAATTTATTTAACTAAATGCTATGGACAGATAAAGCTAAAAAAATACTTGAAAAGTATTGGGGCTTTTCTGAACTAAAGGAAAAACAAGTAAATGTTATTAACGATTTACTTTTGGGAAATGATGTCATTGGATTACTACCAACTGGTTATGGTAAATCAATGTGTTATTTAATCCCTCCTTTAGTAACGAAAAAAGCTATCCTAATTATTTCACCATTAATTTCTTTAATGGACGACCAAAAAGAAAAACTAGTTAAAAAAAATATACCTGTTGCTGCATTACATGGTAATAACAAAAGTAAAGACAAAGATTTGTTTGAAATTATTGACGGTAATATAAAAATCATTTACATGTCTCCAGAATATCTTATTAAAGGCGATGGTTTAGAATTAGCAAAATCATTAATTGAAAGCGGACGACTTGGTTATTTGGCAATTGATGAAGCACATTGTATTAGTGTTTGGGGTCATGATTTCAGACCAGAATATTTAAAAATCAGACAATTCAGAGAATTATATCCAGACATTCCAATATTAGCAGTTACAGCTACAGCAACAAATGTTGTTGTTGATGAAATTCAAAAGTTTTTAAATCTAAATAGTCCAACAGTTGTTAGAGCAAACTTTGACAGACCTAATTTATTTTTAGAATGTGTAGAGTATAAAAAAGAAAAAACTATTAAACCGAAACGAAAAAAAGGAGACCCGCCTCCACCACCAAAAGATATTTCTGATATCAGTGATAATATAGATATGAAATTATTAATGCCTTATTTTGAAAAATATAAGAATGATAAAATCATTATTTATACTAACTCAAGACAAATGACATTAAATATTGCAAATGAAATAAACACAGTTCATCCAGACGGTAGAGTAGCAGAAGCTTATCATGCTGGAATGTCAAAAGGGATGCGTGAAAAAGTTCAAAATAAATTTGCAGAAGGTGATATTCGTATTATTGTTTCAACTATTGCATTTGGTATGGGTGTCGACCAAATTGTAAGGTGTGTAATTATTATAGGTGCACCATCTTCTATAGAAGAGTATTGGCAACAGATAGGAAGAGCTGGTCGTGATGGGTTGGAAGCGGAAACTATTCTCTTTTATCAATACAAATCGATAGCAATATCAGCGTCAATGTTAGAAAAAGAGTGTAGAAATCCAATAGTAAAAAGAAATAAAAAACGCAATTTAATGAAAATGGGTGAATATTTTTATCTAAGAACATGTAGGAGAAGATTTGTGTTAGAACATTTTGATCAAATACCTAAATTTTTCAGTTGTAACAAATGTGACAATTGTCTAAAAGACGATTTAGTTGATGTTACTGAACATGTTTGGGAAATTCACCATTCTCCTCTAACCAAAAAGAAAAAAGATTTAAATTTTGAAAATATAAAACAAAATTTAATAGCTCAAAAATTAATAAGATATGCAACCAAAGACAAACTTATACTTGTCAATAGTTTAGCTAATTGGATTAAATTTGTGTCTAAAAAAGATTACACATTAGATAATCTACCAACAAATTTAAGAATTAGAATTCCTATTCAATATTTATATAATTCTAAAGAAGAAGATGAATTCGACAAATGTGAAAAAATCATGCATGATATGAACTTATAATTTTATTTTATTCTCCTAATATGTTTTTCGTTATACTAATATTCGTGTTTTTACTAATATATCCGTCCTATAAAATTTTTTGCGTCTTTTGTTCCTTTAAGGAAAATTTCTTTAAATATAACTTTACAAAAAATATATTTAAAAAAATAATCTCATATTATATTAAGTTATTTAAATCGTTCCCGTTTTTGAGGTAAAACTCAAACCTGAGGAAAACAAGTTGTTTTTGCATAGTTTTAGTACTATCAAAGACTTAGTTGGTACTTTGCTATTGGATACTATTATGTAGACTTTGAATAAGTAATTTCTTGACCTTAAAAATTCAAGAAACAGATTGTTTAGGTTAACTAGATAGTTTTATTACCAAATAGGGTTGTAACAATGTTTGAGGATGCTGATAATATTCTATTAAATAGTTATATTATAGCATTATGACATTATTACAGTAATTCCTTTGTTGGGATAATTTAATCCAGTAATAACATTGTATCTTTAACGTTCCCTTGAGGAAAAAGAGATGCATTTTTGAGACCGGTCAAAAAAATTGATTAAAAAAGTATTTGAATTCAACCCCAAATATATGTAGCGATTTGTTTCCTAACCGAAACAGATTGTTGATTATTATTAATTAGCTCCTTTAAGGAGAAAACAGGTTTTGTAGCTCAGTTGGTTAGAGCGCACGGCTGTTAACCGTGAGGTCACTGGTTCGAACCCAGTCTAAACCGTTGGACATTGTCCTTTGCCCGTGTAGCTCAGTGGATAGAGCGGCAGCCTTCTAAGCTGTAGGTCGTGGGTTCGACTCCCACCCCGGGTACTTTTTGTCTTCTTACAGCAAATATAAAAATATATTGGCTATTTCAATACGTTTTTAGAAGACAGCAACTAATTTCTAACGAAATTAAAGCATGGTTGGCCGAGTGGTTAAGGCGCAGGTCTTAAGATCCTGTGGAGCAATCCGCGTGAGTTCGAACCTCACACCATGCATTCTAGAAATTATTTATTAAATAACAAACAAGCAAGGATGGCCGAGTGGTTAAGGCGTAGGTCTTAAGATCCTATGGAGAAATCCGCGTGGGTTCGATCCCCACTCCTTGCAGTCTACGATTTCCTACAGCAATTCAAAAAGAAATAGGGTTTTTTCTTTTGGAAATCAGCAAACAAAATACAATATTAGAAGCGTGAGTGTCCGAGTGGTTAAGGAGGACGACTCAAGATCGTCTGGAGAAATCCGCGCAGGTTCGATCCCTGCCTCACGCACCAGCCCCTGTAGCTCAGTGGATAGAGCGATTGCCTTCTAAGCAATAGGTCGCAGGTTCGATCCCTGCCAGGGGTGCTAATAGATTCCCTACAGCAAATACAAAAGAAATATGGTTTTTTCTTTTGGGAATCAGCAAACAAAATATTAAAAAGCAAGGATGGCCGAGTGGTTAAGGCGTAGGTCTTAAGATCCTATGGAGAAATCCGCGTGGGTTCGATCCCCACTCCTTGCACAGTTCCTGTAGCTCAGTTGGTTAGAGCGCTCGTCTTATACACGGGAGGTCGTGGGTTCAAGCCCCACCAGGAACACACCTAATATTATTAGCTCCTTTAAGGAGAAACAACCGATATAGCTCAGTTGGTAGCAGCGTCCGGCTTTTAACCGGAAGGTCCAGGGTTCGAGCCCCTGTATCGGTGTCAATATAAATTACTTTATTATTAAAATAAATTTAATTAATCATTAAGTTTATTTTGTTAATATTATTTTATAAATATGAGTTAAATATAGGTAATAAGCACCTCAATTATATATAATTAAAAAAATTGAAATTAAAATATCTTGATGTTACATCATTTAATATATTGTAGACTTCTCTCAGCAGAAAACGATTAAATACAATCGAGAAGTCAGCAAATAGTCCAACATTGTCTTTGAATGTAAACGATATCTTACAGCTATTGACCAGTTCAATAATTATACAGATATCAGCATACTTAGAATTGTCTTCCTTCAGCAACTGAATCAAAAAACACGTTAAGTTTTTTTGGAAGACCGCACCCTTTGACTAGCAGACAGAACCCGATATCTTACAGCTATTGACATTGTTCAATATTAAACCCAGATATCAGCCCTAATACGGTCTGCAAACAGCATAAAATCATTTGATATAACAGTTTTTGTCTTCCTTCAGCAATCTAAAAGCAAATCACACTTTGATTTTCCTTTGGAAGACAGCACAGCCAGTCCCTACTCAGACAGCACGCGATATCCTGCAGCATTTAAAGCGATTTAAACACTAATAGATATCAGCATTTTAAGTCTGAATACAGCATATACCTTTGAAACAATTTGACAACGTCTTCATACCCGGAATCTCCGATTCCAGTTTGGAGAGACTTCGTCTTCCTTCAGCCAACTACCTTTTAAATCAGCATTTTGATTTGACTAATAGAATGTTATTAAGTTAACATCTATTAGACCCTGAAGACAGCACCTCTCGCATTCCTTTAACTAAAAAACAAAGAATTGAAATATATTTACTTTAACTTTAAATTAAATATATTTAATGTCTCCTTTTGAAGTATTAATTATACTTTTTATGATACTTATTTTTTTAAGTATTTGTATTAAAGGACTTTGTGAAGATTATAAAGGGTCAAGAGCTACTTGGGATTAACTTTATAGATCACCCTCAGTTTTTTTTAAATAAAAATAATAAACGACTAATTTTTGATAAAGAGCTAAAATTTCATGATAATTTGCTTTAGGGTTCTTAGATAAATCTTTAAATTTTTTTTTCATTTCAGAAAAATTTAAATTCTCCATTATTTTATATAAAATATGTCAGAAAATAGTTTAAGAATTCGCCAAAAATTTATCAACAAAATGATAAATAAAATCGCTGAACTTGATTCCGATTTTGAATTATTAAGTCAAGTAGACAGAAAATTAAGTAGAAAGCATAGAAAACAACTCGGTGGTGCTAACGTAGAATTAAAAGAATTACAAAAACAAGCTCTTGTTAAAAGATTACAAATTGAACAGCAAAACGCTGATTTAGCTGATGCTATAAAATCCGCTACAGATTTAACAAATAAAGTAGCTGAAATTAATGAAGCCTTAGTTCAAATCAGAAATGATATTAGTGGCATCAATGTATCTGACGTAAACTTAGCAGGTATTGATGTTCCTAATGTTGAAGCCATCAAAGCTAAAGCCCTTGAAGCTATTGGTGCTTACAAAATAAGTGCTGTAAAAGAAAGCTTTACTGAATTCAATGAAGCTGTATTAGGTATTTCTAATGCAGATATGGGAAATGCTAAAATGTCTGTTGATGAATTCTTATCATTATTTGCAGAAGTAATTAATGCTGCTCACAAAGGTTGCACTACAGATGTTGCTAAATTAAAAGCTACATTACCTTTAATCAAAGATGCAACTGCTTGGGATGATGCTACATCACCTGGAGTTACTGGTTTAACCGAAAGAGTATATAAAAAGATGTTAGTTGCTAATACAAGAGACCAATTTGCATCTAAATACTTTTCTTGGTAATTTGTAATTTAGTAAAATAGAAATAAACTAAAATAATAAATTTATTATTTTAATTTATTAAATGATAGTTTGGTTAAATGATAGTTTGTAATAAAACTAAAGCCTCTTTAAACTTACCAGCTTTTTCAAGGCCTTCTATTTGTGCAAGTATTGCAGGATCTATTTTTGATGTACCTATAGGTGCAGCTGCAGCTTCTGCTTCTTTAACTCTTTTAATTAATTCTTTAATTAATTTCTTCAAGTCTTCTATTACTTCATCACAATCATGTTTATAAGTATCAGTTTCTTTACTTGTAGAACCAATATGAGCTTTACCTAATTCAGTTATTCTTGTTAAAACCATTGGAGTGATATCATAAGATGGCATACTATATATAGTTCTTAATTTATTTGAATCACAATTATAAATTGTTTTAACCATATTTTTAAAATGAGCATCCTCTTTGAATCTATTATCTTTCATTAAAACACTTTCCATATCTTTAATTAAATCTTTTATATTGTCCAATATCATATTATTTTAATGTAGATTTTTTTTCTAAAAATTATTAAATGGAAAATAAAGAAAAAATTAAAATAGAACCTGGAGAAAAATATAATGTTTTGAAAGGTATAGTTGATTTAAAACCAACACAAATAGAATTATTAAAGGTTTTAAAAAAATTAGATAATAATTTGGATTCTAATGATTACCCGAAGAAAAGAGAAGAGCTAGAAAAAATGTATTCTGAAATATTTGATGAATTAAAATTAATAGTTGACTTTATCAAAAAACTAAAAGAAAACAAACTTATGGAAGTAGATGATAAATTCTTAAAAAACGCTGATGTTATTACTAAAATGTTAAACGGTAAAACTGATGAAATATATGAATTTAAAATACCAAAAAATATTCCAGTTGTAGATTCAATTAAATTAAAATCAATGGTATTTGATGATTCATTTTTAAATGATGATATAATCAAAAAAGGTAAAAAAGATATTAGCGGAACTCATCAAAATACATTAACAATTAATTTAGATAACTCTAAAATAATAGATGGTTCTATTATAACTTCTAGTAATGAATTAATTGCTAGAAATAATTCTAATACATTTACTGTTAGATTTAAAGATATAGATATAAGTGATTCGCTTGTTCCAGATACTAAATCTTTATTCGCTAAAAACCATCAGAATACTTTAACAATTGATCTTCCATCAGGAACTATTGGTCCAGATATTATTAGTAAAGGTCGGAAATCAATTGAAAGTAATCATGAGAATACTCTTACAATTAAATTTGATTCTACTCAAAAGGGAGATTCCACTGCATTTTTAAAATCAGTTAGAGACAATATAGAAAGAAATAATGCAATTGATTTATCAAGTCCTCTACCAGAAACACCTGCTTCTGATTCTAGAATTATAGAACAAGGAAGAAAAATAATATCTGAAGCAAAAGTTGTCGATTCTCCTACATTTGCTCGTGAAACTTTATTTGATGTTGATATGTCACCTTTCCGTAAACAAATAGGTGAAAAAATGAAGGAAGCAACAAATTATATTACATCTAAAAAAGAGTTATTAACAGAACAAACAGAGGATTTATCAGAATATGGACAAAAAATGGAAGAAATAGATGAAGCTACTTTTATTGTTAAAAGTTTGATAGACATTTTGACTAATGTTTTAAGAGTTGATAAAATAAGAATGTTAGTTTCTAAAGAAGTCAAAATAAAACATAAATCTGAATTTATTTTCGATAAATCAAAATTTAAGGTAGATTCTAGAGGAGCTACATTGGATTTACCCGAAATTGTAAAAATATTTGATATTGACCAAGCAAAAATTAAAGGTATTGATATTACTTTAGATAATGACCCTGTTTTGAATGGTGGAAGTGTGACAAAGTCACACGAATTGAATTCAAAGAATTCGGGTAGTCCAATTTTGAGTGGTGGTAATCTTGATGCATTCCGTAGAAAATTATTTGAACCCAAAAAGGATAAACAATCTTTAATTAAGCAAATTAAATTGAATATTGAAGAATTAAAAAATGAAATAAATCATTTTAATGTTCTCTTTATTCAATATAACTATTTTATAAACTTTTTAGTAAATAAAATGAAACATTTGCAAAGTTTAGAAGAACATGATATTTTTGTTGCATTAAATATGGAACAAGTTAAAAATTATTTAGATATTTTAGAAAGAAAATATAAAATAATCACAAACCCTGAAGAAATATTCAAATCTGACATTAATACACCTGCTAAAGTTAAAGAAAAAGTTTTATATTTTAAACATTATTATTTTATTTACATTTTATTTAACTTATTAAGTGAAGTGAACAGATTAGCTAAAGATTCAGGCTTTGAAAATAACCCAGATTATTCAATAACATTATTGAATGAAGAGTTATTAACTGAAGAAAGCACCATAGAAATATCAAAATACTTTATGATTTTTAATTTATATAGTGATCTAATAAAGGATTAAAAAAATTTTTTTCCAATTAATATTAATTAAATGGAAAAATACTCTTTTATAAAATTCGTAAATATGAAAGAAAAAATTTATAGAGATAAAATAACAGAATTACAAAAACAAATTGGAGGTAAGTCAACAGTTGACCTTTCTAGTATTCAAAAAGAAATCTTAAAAATCCAATTAAAAATCGAAGACATTAAATCAAGAAAAGTTGATTCATTAATTGATCCATATGCTGATTTAAAAGATATGATAGATAAAATTAATGCAAGTGTAAATGAAATAGATAAAAATATAGAAATTTTAGGAGAAGATGCAACTGAAATGAAGAAAAAAGAAATTATGAATAAAATTGCTGATATAAACGTAGTATTAGATGCAGACCCTAAAGATTATAACAAACTTATCGCTCAAACAAAAATAAATTTTGTTGGTGAAAGATTAAATCCTGAATTAATTACTGCACCTATTACTGCTCATATTAAAGCTACTGAAGATTTAATTAAATTAGCTAAATCTAAATTAGGAGGTGGATTAAATATTGCAGGTGGAGACACTTTAGTTGAAAATGAAGACTTTAACCAAATATTTCAAGATATTAGTGGGAAAATAGCCGAATTTGAAGAAAAGAAAGTGCCTTTCAATGAGTTAAAAGATGAATTAAATGCATATATTAATCAAATGGAAGGATTATTTGCATCAGACAATATTATAATAGAAGATGGAACAACCCCACAAGAACCTGGTAATTTGGCTTTATTGATTGATGTTGCTGAATCTGATGCAGATGATGGAAAAGGTGAACTTGATTTAACATCTGGTGAATTAGCAATAATTGAGGAAAAAGAAGTATCTCAATTAATTTCTCCTGACTTCTTAACTAAAAAAGGTACTCCTGGAGTTGGTGTATTAGCTGGTTTACCTGGTGCTCCTAAACAATTAACTCCTACTACCAAAGCAGGTGACGTTGATCCTTCAGTTAGACAAGGAAGCACTGATGAACAAGCTAATGGTGATGGTAGACTTGAAGGCGATGGAAGACCTGAAGGTGAAGACAGAAAATATTTAAAATTCAATGAAAAATATTATCAAGAACCAGATACCAAAAAAATTACTGTTACTGATGAAAAGGTAAATCAAAGTATGAATTCTTTACATAATGAATGGGTTACAAAAATGAAAGGATATCAAGCTTACTTAATTGCAAAAAAAGAAAAATTAGATGAAATTGCTAAAAACACTAAAATATTAAAAGAAATTAAAGCTTTGGCTGATAAATATGAAGGAGTTTATGATACAATAAAAATGGATAAGTCTAAAATTACTTTATTAATAGGACAGTTAACTGTTAAATTAAATCAATATATTGGTTTAGTTGCTCAATTAGATACATCAACAGATATTGCCATTCCTACTACTGATCCCAATTTTGGAAAAACAGAATTAAGAGAAATAAGAGGTGCTTTGGAAACTAAAAGAGATAGTTTAGGTAATGAAGTTAGAAAAGCTACACAATGTGATTCTACAATTAGAAGTCATATGATAGATATGAGATTAAGTAGATATTTAAATGGAAGAGAATCACCAAAATTATTAACAGCATATTTAAAACCAGAATTAGCAGCAGGTCCTCCTTTTCCAGCTACAAGTATATTTTACCAAGCACAAACTTTCCCTGGTAACAAAGCTAAAATTGCTGAAATTAAAAGTTGTTTATCAACTGTTGAAAATATTGAATATAATAAAATAATTTTTGATTATTTAAATTCTGTTTTACCTACAATTGAAGTAACAAATAAATATTTACACTTACAATTAGGAGGTGCTAAACAACATATCCATCAAGTTATTGAACAATTAAGATTATATGAAATAGAAGTTAGAAATATGAAAGAAGTAAGAAAAGAATTAGAATTATTAATTAAAAAATATAATATTAGATATGTCCAATTTTATAATTTCCAAAAATACATTGTAAACTATGTATCAATCAAAATAGCATCTGGTGGTTACAGTTATTACCAATTTGTCTCCAAAGGGTTAATATCTTATTATGGCGAATTATTAAAAACATTAAAACAAATTTTTGATAAATTCGATGAATATAAAAAATACTCTCTTGATACTGATTTAGCAAAATCTGAAAATAAATGGTTTTATGGTAAACATTACTTTATGATTAAAATTTTATACACATTTTTAGATAAATTCTATAAATTATGGGATGAAAATGAAAAATCATCAAGTGAGGCTGATAGATTAGCATGGAACAGAGATACTAAACAAATTAAAACTGATACCAACAATAAAATGTATTGGTTCTTATTTAACATTTTTATTAATATTATGGATGCTTACAGTATGACTTTACCTTCTATCGCAAACTATATCAGAATTAATGAAATTAAAAATATTAAAGGTGCTACTGCAGGAGAACCTAATACATCTAATATAGCCAGATTTACTTTCAACAAAGGTTCCAAATATTCTTTAGAATTATCGGGTAAAACAACTAATAATGCTGGTGAAGAAGTTACTTCAGGTTTACAAGTATGTGATACTTTAGATCCTAAAGAAGGTGTAAAAGCAGATGAAATTGCAAATGTAAAATTCCAGGAAGTTTTCGATAAAGATTTCACTAATGACAGTTTATCAAGTTATATGGGTTTATCTAACTTCTTGAAGAAAGGTAAATCAATTATGATTTTAACTTATGGTTATTCAGGTGTAGGTAAATCATTCACTTTATTCGGTAAAAAAGGGTCAAAAGGTATGTTACAATCTACTCTAGCTTATTTAGGTGACTCTGTAAATATTGCTGTTAAACCTTTCGAATTATATGGTTTAGGTGTTCCTTATAAATTCTACTGGAAAGACTCTAGTAAATTTACCCACTTTATATATGCATATACTATTACACCAGGTGAAGCTACTTTACAAGGAAGCGCTTCTAAAAAAAATAGAAATCAATTTAAAACATTTTTAGATAGAAGCGATGATACAAATTATAGTAAATTAACATTAAAACAAATCAATGAATTCAGTAACATAGTAGAATTAATTGACGATGAAAGAAGAGCTACTGGTAGAATCAAAGCTACAGTAAATAACCCAGAATCTTCAAGATCTATTATGATTTATGATTTCAAGATTACTAAAAAAGATGCTAAAGAAGGAGATGCACCCGTGCATTTTGTAGTTATGGATTTACCTGGTAAAGAAAACTTATTCGAAACTTATTGTGCAAAAGAATATTCAAACTTTGAATTAGACCCTAAATTTACAACATTTGCTGAACCAACACCTGAACAAATGGGAATGAATGGAGGCAAGTATGACTCAACATATTTGAAAGCAATGTTCTATATTAATCCCTTATGGTTATCTTTAATCCCAGAAGCAGCTAAACATTTCGATAAACAAAATACAGGTAACCATTTTAACTTAACTAAACCAAATGGTGGTGGTGATGGTGCTGGAACAAATATACCAGTATATGGTGAATATAACTTGTCTGGAAGTGCTGTAGCTAATTTTCATGATTCAATTTATACACCTAAAAATACAAATTCTCAAAAAAATCCATCAAGTAAAAATTATGATAGACGTAGTAGATTCGCTAAAGTAGATACTTCAACTGCTCATGGACAATATAGACGTTTTGGAGGTGAAGCCTGGAACCCAAGATCTATTGATTCAGGAGGTTTTATTATGCAAGGCAAAACTCAAATACCTTTAACTAAAGAAGCTATTCAAAATAAAATAGGTTTAAGTGCTTTATCTGAAAGAGCTATGTTTACTATTGTGCAATTAATTAAAGAAGGTAAATTAGAAGAATTAGGATCTATGCTTAATGATATGTTAGCAGATCCTACTGCTAAATCAAAAAATTATGGATATGCTGGTTTAGAAGGTATTTACATTAATGAAAATATTTTGGGTTTATTACAAGTTCTCTCAAACAGAATTAGAACAATTAAAAAGAATATTCCTAAAGGAGAAAGTTTAAGACCAGAAGATAAAATAAATGTTGTATGTCAACAAAGAGAAGTTTATAGAGATTTAATATACAATAAATCAGAAAGATTACCTATTGAAGTTAAATTATTAGAAAGTCAAGATGGAGGATATGTAACTTTTAATTCTGGACAAACGGCTCTTACTTCATCTTTAAAAGACGAACAAGCTTTCTTCGTAGATGAAGATGAATTCTTCTCACAAGTATTGTGGATGAACGAAATTGGTGACACTTTATACAAAGATGTTACAGTATATGAACAAAGACATCAAAATACTCCTTCTAAAATAACTAAAAGAGGCGATGAGAAATTTTTCTTAGATACTATGTTAAGAGATCCTGAAGAAATGAGAAAATATGCTGATCAAATCAATAATTACAATTACAATAAAATTTTCAATATTGAAGAACCTCCTATTCAAAAAGTTCTCGAAGAATATTTAGATGAAATTGATAACTATTATTTATTCTTCGTAGTATCAAACAACTTAAAGACCGCTCCTGGTCAAGCACCAACTGCTGGTGATGGTATCGAAACTTGTGATAAACAAATGAAACTCATACACGATACTAGATTTTTTATGAATGTCATTTCTGCAAAGGATGATGAAGAATTAAATAGAATGCGTCTAGTATGTGATAACTAATGAGTATGTGAATAACTAAAAAGTAGGTGAATAATTAATTATTATCTTTTAATATTTTATAAATTGGATTTGAAATACTACTTTCAAATTTAATTGTTTTTTCCCAATAACTTTCTAAATTATCTAATATATCATCTAGCATTATGTGTCTGTATAATTTTAGCTTTAATGCTTTATGATTTAGTAAACAAACATGTAAATGCAATTGATAACATGATGGATGATAATGAAAAAAGAAATATAATTCATCTTCATCTAAATTAAAACTTTTAGATATCTTTAATGTTTCTTTCTTCATTTCCTCTAATAGTTCTCTATGAGACTCATTTAAATGTCTAATATTTTTTATTTTTTCGAAAGGGATTACTAATAAATAGAAATCGGTCAAACTATCCCAACAAATATTTTTAATAATTATGAATTTCTTATTTTTATATAAAATTCTTTCTGCTTCACTTTTATGATATAATATATTATTCATCCATTTAGTATTACTTTCTAGAATACTATTTATATAAGGTTCAACTTTATTTTTGTAATCTTCAAATGTTTCTTCAATCACTTTAATCTTAGTTTTAAATGAATCAACAAAATCTTGATCTACAGGATAATATAATGTTTGTACTTCTTTCTGATTAAATTTATATGCATTTTCATTTTTCATCAATAATTCTCCATTTATTTCTAATTCATTTGGTAAATCTTTCATCCCAAATAAAACCGCAAAATTGTTATTAATTACCCCATAATAAATATTATAATCAGTCCTATATTCCAATACTTCTAAATTCTTAAATTTCATTGTATATATTTAAAAAAGAATTAATATCTTTATGACAAAAAAAATTGCAAAATTAATTTTTATTGTATAATTACAATTATTATGGCTCAAGAAGTATCTCTAGATAAATCTGGTACTAATATCGTTCAAAAAATCGACATCTCACAATTATCTAGTGAGTTTCTCCAATTTTTCTACAATACTTGGAAAACTAATCCACAAACCTTTGTTGAATCTGGACTTTTTTACGATTATTCCCGTCTATCTTTTGATGGAACTATTTATAAAGGTATTGATATTGTTACCTTTCTCAATAGTGTTTGGTATCAAACTAACCTAAGTTTTGACATTAAAAAATTCAATTGTATGGATTCTGGCTCTAGACGCATTGATATTCTTGTAAATGGATTTATTAATAAACAAGGCACACAATATCCTTTTACCCAATATTTTATGGTAGCCCATGTAAAGGATTCGTGGAAATTGCATAATTCTATTATTAATATTTTTATCTAAATTATCTTAATTATAGCTATGAAAATATATTCACACAGTTTACAAGGTAAAAGAGAATCAAATGAAGACCAACATTGTGTAATTCTTAATTTAGATGGCTCAGAAAAAGCATTTAATACTATAAATTTTTTAGGTGTTTTTGATGGACATGGTGGTAAATTAGTTTCTAAATATCTAAAAGATAATCTACCTCCTTTTTTTATTCGTAAATTCAAAAAAAATATTTATTTAAAACCCGATTTATACTCAAAATATGTAAATAAAGTTTATGATGTTATACAAGAAAAACTTAAGAGTGAACATCCTAGAGCGGTAAATTATTGTGGTTCAACTGCTTGTATTACTATTCATTGTATTGACCCAGAAGAAAAGAAAACATTCTTATGGATTGCTAACGTTGGTGATTCACGTGCTGTTTTAGCTAATAAAAATGGTATTGCTGTTCAACTCTCTAAAGACCACAAACCTAACTCTCCAGAAGAAAGAGCAAGAATAGAACAAATGGGTGGTAAAATTGCTTTCGATGGTGTCGATTGGCGTGTTAAAGATCTATCTTTATCTCGTGCTTTTGGTGATATAGAATGTACACCTTATGTAACTCATTTACCTCAAATTTATCGTTATAAATTATCTACGGGTGACAAGTTTTTAATTAAAGCTTGTGATGGATTATGGGATGTTCTTAATAACCAAGATGCTGTAGATTTTGTTTTAGATTTACAAACAAAGAATTATAAAGGTAATTATGCAAAGGCTTTAGCTGAACATGCTTATGCTAAAGGTTCACTAGATAATATTACTGTTATTGTATACTTTTTCGATTAATAAAAATTGATTAATAAAATAATTAATTTTAATAATTTTATTTTTCAATGAACTCTCAACTTGAACTAACTAACTCTGTTTGGACACCTCCTTACCAATTATCACCTCTATCTGGAATAAACCCAGTCTTATTTCAGGCAATTTATCATAATCCTATTTCAAATCTTGCGAAAAAATGGGAAGTAGTTGCTGAAAATCCTTTCATCTTCAATCACGAAGTAACTGGAGATTTCAAAATTACCGACCAAAAATCATCAGGTCGTTGTTGGTTATTTGCTACCTTGAATATGATTCGTTTCGTAGCTGGTAGTGTTTGGAAAGAAGAAATGGATACTAAAGATTTAGAATTTAGTCAATCATATCTTTATTTCTGGGATAAATATGAAAGATACAATCGTTACCTAGAATATTATCTTGATATTCATCAATCTGTTGACTCTGACGATAAATGTCATCATTTTGCAAATATTTGTAAAGATCCTCTTGGTGATGGAGGTCAATGGGATATGGCAAAAGAAGTAGTTAAAAAATATGGTATTGTTCCTAAGAAAATTTATCCTGATTCTCATCATGCAAAAAGTTCTTCTGGTATGAACACTATTTTAACTGAAATGCTAAAAAATGATTGGGTAATTCTATCAAAAACAAATCCTGAGTTTAGAGATAGAGTTAAAGATGAAATGAAAAATAAAGTTTTCAATACACTAGTTTCATTTTTAGGTAAACCACCTACTACATTTAATTGGGAATTTACTCATAAGAATACAACTAAAGTTTGGAATAATCTAACACCCCTTAAACTTTTAGAAAAAACTGGATTTGTTCCTGATGATTGGGTTTCAGTTGTTAATGACCCTCGTAAAGAAAACCTTTATAATAAATATTATCAAGTACAATATCTTGGTAATGTAAAAAATCAACATGTTGGATGGCTTAATGTTGATTCATCACGTCTCAAAGAACTAACTGTAAATTCTATTAAAGATAGTAATGCAGTTTGGTTTGGGTGTGATGTTGGAGCACATAGAGATAGAGAAAGTGGTGTTCATCATCCTAATATCATTAATTATAACCAATTATTCGGAATAAATAATGTAATGACTAAAGAAGATAGACTAAGATATTACCAATCAGTCCCTTCTCATGCAATGGTATTTACGGGATATCATTCTAATGATAATACTGTTAAACGTTGGAAAGTAGAAAACAGTTGGGGAGCAAGTAGTGGTATTAATGGTTATCTCCTATTTACCGACAATTGGTTTGACGAATATGTTTTCCAAATTGTAGTACATAAGAAATATCTAAATGAAAATGAAGTTACTGCATTAAATGAAGTATATAAACTAATCAAACCTTGGGACCCTCTAGGTACTCTAGCATAAATTTAAATTTCCATATTTTTTGTTTTATTACATAATTCGTCTATTTCATTATCTAACTTACTTTTCTTTGTTCGTTTTTTAGTTTTTTCAGTAATAGGACTCCCTTCATTTAGTTGTGTATCACATTTTTCATCTAATTTTTTATTATTTTCATCAAGAATCCATTTTAAAACTTTATTAAAGTAGTCAGGTTCATCGGCAAAAAATAAGTTTATATTTTCTTTTGAACAATAATTTTTGTAGTAATCATAACATGAATCATCTAATATATTCTTTATATAAGTGGCTAAACAATAACTATATTCAATATTAAACTCTTTACCTAAATTTACTTGATATCCCATTTTAATCATAGGTCCAGCTAATACTTTTTCAATGACAGACCCTGAACCATTTTGATTTTTCTTTTCTAATATTTTAATCGTAATTTTATCTTTATCTTCAATAATATATGCTTCATCTGGTCTACGATTAATCATTTTATTATATTTATCTTTAACATATTTTTGAAAACCATGTTGGTGTAAAAAATATATTTTTTTTGTTCCTATTTCTTTTGAATAATAAAAATGTGTTTCTCCTTTACCAAATATTGTTTTCTTGAATTTTAATTTTTCTAATTCAGGTATTATTGAAGTTCTTGTTTCAAAAGGTAATCCGGATAAATTTGTACCTTTACCACCAGCACCTGTTCCTTTATTTTTAATAGTAGTCATTAAAATAAATAATATAATACGAAAATTTAATAAAATCAATTTTTTAGGATTTACGTAAAAAAAATTGTTATATAAAAGATTATAAATAATAAATAATATATAATCAATTGTTATGAATGAAATTAAGCCAATTATAAAATGGGTTGGTGGAAAAACACAAATTTTAGATGTTGTTTTCCAAAAATTCCCGAAACAAATATCCAATTACTATGAACCTTTCATTGGTGGAGGTTCAGTACTATTTGAACTTTTGAATCAATTAGAAAAAAATACAATAACTGTCAAAACCATAAACATCAGTGATATAAATGAAAATTTAATTAATCTGTATAATTGCATCAAATATAAACCAAAAAAATTACTCAAAATATTAAAAAAATTTAAAGATGCGTATGACTCTGCACCAATTAACGTTAAAAATAAAGGTAGAACAACAATTACACCTCTAGAAAAATTAGAAGATAATGTTAAGAAAAGTAAAGAACATGTTTATTATTTTCTACGAAATCAATTTAATGAATTTAAAAACAGTACTAATAAAAAAACAAAACGAGCAGCTCTATTTATATTTCTAAACAAAACTAGTTTTAGGGGTGTATATAGAGAAAATTCATCAGGTAAATTTAATGTCCCTTTTGGAAATTATAATTCTTTGGAAATGTTTGATGAAAATAATATAATTAATTGTTCAGTATTATTAAATAAATATAATGTAACATTTACTAATTCTGATTTCAATACAATTAAAGAGACAATAAATTACAAGAAAGATACTTTCGTATATTTAGACCCTCCATATTATCCTGAAAATGAAACATCTTTTACTAGTTATACTTCAAACGATTTTAACTTGGAACAACATAAGAATCTAGTTGAATTATGTAAACATATACATACTAAAAAAAGTAAATTTTTATTATCTAATTCAGATACAAAATTCATAAAGGATTCATTAAAGGATTTTAATATTCAAATAATTAATCTAAAACGTCAAATTAATAGTAAAAATCCAGGAGCTACTACTAATGAAGTTTTAATTAATAACTAAAAAAAATGAATAATATTTAATTTATTTATAATCTAATTACAATAATGAATTCAACTAATGTAGAAAATGACTCTAATAATCTCCCTGAAGAAAACTATGTTAAAGAGGTAGAACCACCTACACCTCATAATACACCTAAATATAAAAATCTAGTTGATATGACATATGAACAATTAGAAAAAGAACTAGAAAAAATGTGTGATTTAAATATAGTAATTTCGGAACAAAAATTAAATACACAAACTGATAATGTGAAAAATGACACCAAGACCAAACCTAGTGAAAATTTAAAACTAAAAATGATTGAAGGAATCATTTCTGGTTTTAATAATCTAGAAAAAACTATAAATAAATTTGATAGTATTAAATACTATAGAGACCATAAAAAAATGTCATTTAATTAATATTTTTAACATATATTAACCGGCACCCATTTTTTGAATTTTGTATGATATACACAATTAAAACGACAAGGCTTATCTTCTTTTACTTCATCATCACATAAATGTGATATTTTAAGATTTGGAATATGTGCAATACCTAATCTTTCACTATCTTCTTTTTCACTAATATTATAAACATCAGGAATATTACTTTTACTTAACCAATATTTTCTTGTCTTACTTCCTTTCTCATACGAATAAGTTCTTGTTTTAATATACTCAACAAAATTATAAATCATATCATAAGTTTTAGATTCAATAGCAGGTTGTTGATTAGTTTCAATATCAACTTTATCAATTTTCTTTTCAATATGAATTATAGATATACCAGAATATTTAGGATAAAATACTAGACCTTGAGTTGGAATAGAACAACTAGGTATTAGTTTTTCTATTAATTCTTTTAAATCATTATAAGTGTATAATTTGTTTAATTTAAAAACAAAGTTATCACATATATTTGACTCTGAAAAATGCATTTTCATGATATTATCTAAATGTCCCATCTTTTGAGACATTTCCATATCTAATAGTTTTTTGCCCATTAAATAGAAACAATCTTGAATTAAGAAAATAAACTTATTTGATGATTCAATTAATTTACCATCAAATATTGTTCCATTAAAAATAGCATCAGAAACTTTAACAATAGTTTTTACCATAAAAACAGATTTAATATCAATTTGATCCTTATGGTATGATAATTTTCTTCTATCGATTGCAACACAATATTTTCTTGGTTTCATATCATTTTTTGAATCTTCTAAATTCATGAAGATTAGAAAATAATTAAAACCCTTAAAACTAGGTGATACATAATGTTCACTATCACGTAGTTGCTCTAATTTACTGACGTTGTTTAACATGATAAATCTATGTTTACTTAAATTCAAATTAGAATATAAGTAATCTAGAATTTTCTGTTTTGTCGGAACATCGTAAATTAGAAAACTCTCGCCAGAGCCGAAAGAAATCTTTTTACTCATTAATATATATATTAGTTAATCTTTAAAAGAAAAATAGTCAACTTTTTTCTTAAAAAACAGCAGAACCAGTTTGTGATAAAGGATCAAAAGCTTGTAAATTTAGATTGCCTTTGTATCTATCAGCTTTTCCAAATACTCCACCATTTTCAGGTTTTTCATCATCATAAGAAATATAATCAGGATTAAATGCAGCTAAATCGGATGCACCTTGGACAATGAAATCACCCTCATGACCTTGTTTAAGAGGAGTTAATTTCTTAAAGTCAGTAATGGATTCATCAAAAATTTCAGCAATAGTTCTTGGTAAATCATCTTTACCAATAGGATCTAAAGTTCTTTCAGTGTGAATTTGTTTTGCATAAATTTCATTATCATAGATTACTCTTTGATCTGGAAAATTATCACTATTATATTTAGGATAAAAGTTAGCGCCACCTGATAATTCTTCGATATATCTTTCTTCTAAAGGTTTTGTTTTTACTTCAGGAACTGATTCATAATCAAATGAAATTGTTGGTGTTCCTTGTATTTCTGGTTTTTCTTGTGAAAATTTTTCATCATTTTTAACCTTTTTTCTTTCATTTTTCAAATAATTATTGCATAATATTATTACTAATACTATACAAATCAAGTAAATAATTAAATTCAAAATATTTTTCATCTATATATTTTATGTAGATAAAAAATATATTCTTACAAATAAGTTTATTTTTAAATTGAAATAGTATTAACTTACCAACACCAACATTTTTTAGCTATAATGTCGACAGCATTACTTATTACAGGTACCATCATAGCTAATTTAACAGATACACTTACCATGTTTTCAATTTTAACTCTATCTTCATCTTTTAATAAATTAAATTTAGTTACTACAAAATCAAAAACTGCTTTTACAAAAGCAGGTAATTCATCTCTAGTTAAACTCATTTTACCTAAAGTATTATATGAATCCATAATTAAAAATACGAATTCAGGAACATCTTTTTCATCTACTTTACCATCTGATAAAATTGTTTTAACGGTTTCCTCAACTCTTTTTAAGAAATTAGGATCATTTACTAATAATTCAACTACTTTTCTAATATTAGGGTCTTGAACTAAATCATTTTTAACTACTTTCCCTACTACTTCAGCGACTTTTTCACTGGCTTTTTCTTTTAATTCTTCTATTTTATTACTTACCTCTTCTACTTGAACTTTTACTTCAGATAACTTTGTAGAAACTTCATCTACTTTATTATTTACTACTTCATTTACTTGTTCTTGAACATTTTTAGTTTCATCAACTACACGTAATTCTAAATTGGTTACTTGGGACATTAATTAACTAAAGAAATTATTTTTTAAACCGAATTTATAAAAAATTTGATAAAAAAGTTATTTATAATTATAACTATTGATTTAATAATGGAAACTCTTGTTAAGAAAATAGTTAAGGACCCTTTGGATACTATAGGAGATTTAAGTGTCAAACAACTTGAAGATGTTATAACTTATGCTGCAGATAAATATTACAACACAAATAAACCAGTTATGGAAGATGCTATTTATGATTTACTAATTGATTATCTTAGAATGAGAGAACCTAAATCTCAAGTTCTTAAAAATGTAGGTTCTGTAGTTAAAACCAAAAACAAAGTAACCTTAGATTATTGGTTGGGTTCTATGGATAAAATTAAACCATCCAATCCGTCTCAACTAGAAAGTTGGTTAAAAAAATATAAGAAACCATTCTATTTATCTGATAAATTAGATGGTGTTTCAGCATTACTTGTTTACAAAAAAGATGGTAAAATTAAATTATTTACACGTGGAACTGCAACTGAAGGTCAAGATATCACTAACCTTACAAAGTATTTTAACCTTCCTTCTACAGATGAAGTATTAGAATATGTAACTAAAAAGAAAATAGCTGCAGATAAAGAAGATAATTTGATTGCTTTCCGTGGTGAAATAATTATCAATGCTAAAATTTTCGAAAAGAATTGGAGTGGAACTCTAAAAAATGCACGTAATGCTGTTTCTGGTTTAGTTAATGCAAAAACCATTAATCCAGATTTAGCTAAAGACACTAATTTAGTATTATACGAAGTTGTAGACCCGTTTTTAAAAATGGAAGAACAAATGAAAATAGTAAATGAATTAGGATTTAGAGTTGTTAAATATAAAAAGGTAGATGAAATTAATTTTGAAGTTCTAAGTAAATATCTACGTGAAAGGAGAACTAAAGGTGAATACTTAATTGATGGTATCATTGTAACAAATAATGATTTACATCAAAGAAACGAAGATGGTAATCCTGATTATGCTTTCGCTTTCAAAGATGTATTAGAAGATCAAATAGCTACATCTACAATTGTTGAAGTAGAATGGAAAGTATCTAAAAATGGTTACCTAAATCCAACTGTTATTATTGAACCAGTTTCTGTTGGTGGTGTTGAAATTAAACGTGTAACAGCACACAATGCTAAATATGTTGTAGATAATAAGATTGGGGTTGGAGCAAAGATTGAAATTATTCGTAGTGGTGATGTTATCCCATATATTCAAAAAGTTATCAAAGCTGCATCAAAACCAGATTTACCAAAAGGGAAATGGCATTGGAATGAAACAGAAGTTGATATTGTATCAGATGATTTACAATCAGATGATGTTCAAATCAGAAGTCTACAATTCTTCTTTTCAACTCTAGATACTAAAGGTATGGGTGAAAAGAATGTAGAGAAAATGTATAATGCAGGTTTAAATACTGTTGAAAAAATATTAAAAGCTAAAGAAGCTGATTTATTAAAAATAGATGGTTTCAAAGAAAAAACAGCTTCTAATTTAGTAAGTTCTATCAAAGATAGTCTATCTGATGTTAGTCTAGCTAAATTAATGGCAGCATCAAATACTTTAGGTGAAGGAATGGGTGAAAAAAGAATGTCTCAAGTATTAGAAGCTTATCCGAATCTAATGACTGATTATAAGAAATGGACTAAAAAAGAATTAATGGAAAAAATCAAAGATTTAAATGGTTGGGAAGAAAAAACAAGCACTGTCCTTGTGAATAATTTCCCAGATTTCATTAAATTTTACGAAAAGATTAAATCATTTGTAACATTAGAAAAGAAAAAGGAGATTAAACAGACAAAACTAACTGGAACTACAATGGTATTATCTGGATTCCGTGATGCTCAATTACAAGAAAAATTAGAATCAATGGGTGTTAAAATATCATCCAGTGTTTCTAAAAATACCAATTATTTAGTTGTTAAAGACCAAGCTACTATTGATGAAGGAACTGGTAAAGTTCAAAAAGCACAAGAAGCTGGAGTTAAAATTATAACTAAAGACCAGTTAGTAAAATTAATGGCTTAAAAATTGATTTCTAATTGCTTTATTATTAATTTATTTATATAATGAACAACGCTTTTTATAATATGATAATGCAAGCTGCTTTAAATACACCAGCTCCTGTTGATAAAAAAGAAGAAACAAAAAGTGACCAAGAAACAAATAATCCAGAACCTGTTAAAAAGGAGAATGTAGTTATCCCTATTATCCATAATGAAGTAAGTCAATTATCGAAATATCTAGATATTAAAGAACCTCAGATTAACTTTAAAACTTTAACTAGAGTGAAAGATATAATTTATGATACTAAAAATAAAGATATTGATCTTTTGATAGATTCAAATGGTGGTGAAATTAATGCTGCTAAAATGATTTGTGATACATTAATGACTTATAAGAAACTGTTCCCAGAAAATAAAATCAGAGCTTATGTTGAATATAGTGCTCTGTCTGCAGCAACTTTGATTGCGCTATGTGCAGATGAACTATATCTATCTGATTATGCACATATGGGATTAGTTGACCCACAAGTATTTGGTTTTTCAAATAAAGAATTAAATGAAGCAACATATCAAAAAGGGTCATCATGTTGGGATATTACCCATGCATTAAAAATCCGTTCAGATTTCAATACTAAATTAATCAAAAGACTATTGAATAATATTCTTTCGAAAAATTCTAAATATTCATCAAGAAAAAATGACATTATTGAGAATTTAATTGATGGTGAAGTTCATGGAGCAGGATTTACAGTTGATGATTTAGAATCATTTGGTATTAGTAGAGATGGTACAGTCCCTGATGAAATTGCTGTTAAATTTGAAGCAAATAAAACAGAACATCAAACAAGAAATACTAATTTAATTACTAGTTTGATAAATTAATTATAATTCTATTTCATTGACTTTTTCATAAATTTCTTTAACATTTACTTTATTATTATATAAACTAATTAATAATTCTTTTTTAATTTTTGTATTTTCTTCATCATTGTTAAAATAATTCTGGATTAATGTTTCTATTTTTTTAATAACATTATCATCTAATTTACCTTTTAATTCATCATAAAATGCTTCAATATTCCAAAGACGTTCATCGGAATATTGATTAATTATTTTACTTTTTAATTTAACAATATATTGTTTCTTTTCGTCATCGTATATATAACCAACATCATTTGATAAGTTAGTTATATAAATGTTTCTATATTTTTCTAACTCTGGATTTGAATAAATTAAATTAGTTAATGAAGCAGGTGCATTACTACAAGATTTTAAGATTTTTAATTTTTGTTTATCTGTTAATACTTCATCTAGTTTCTCTTTCCCTAATGCAATTACTGTAAAATTATTTATATTACCGTAGTTATTTAATTGTTTATTAATTTTTTGTAGGGTTTTTGGATGAATTTTCAATACTTTTAAAAATTCTTTTTTAAATCCATCATCTTCAAATATTTTCTTTTTAAAATCATTATAAAGTTTATCTGTTGATTTTACATTAGATTTATTACATTTACTTTCATGACGTTTCAGATTATCACTTCGAGATAACATCTTATTACAATATTTACATTTTAAACTTTTTTGAGTATTTTTGAGGAGATTTGAGGAAGATTCTGAGGAATTTGAGGAGTTTTGAGATAATGTATTACAATGATATCTCTTAATGTGATTCCATCTAGATTGATAACTTTTATATGATTTATTACAATGGTCGCATTTGAATTCCATAAACTATTTTATTTATATAATAATAATAGATTTTATTTTCTTATACGTTTTTTAAAAAGTATAAACTAAGTTTAAACTAAACTTTTCATACCTCGAGAGCGAGAGATAGATATTAAAAAAAGTATTTCAAATTATTATTCCCAATATGTGCAATTATCTTGAACAGTAGGAATAGGTTTATTTAGAAAGTTAGTAAAACCTTCACTTTCTAAATAATCTAACACTTGAGTTTCCCAATTTTCCCTAAAGCTAGTTACATTTCTTGCAAGAACGAAAAGGGTTAATTTAAAAGGGTCAGATACAATACTATATTCATATTGAGAACCATTATAAGTATCCGGTCCTAATTGATATACCCAATAAGGTGCAGGAAATTCAGTAGTTTGAAGATGAACAGTAAGTTGTCCAGGTTCAGTTTCATTATTTACATTAGCCCAACCATAAATAGGTCTAACAGGTCCAGATACATTGAAATTACGTTCACGATTTAGAACAGAAACAGTCTTGTTAGAATATAAACCATAATCAGCAGTTACACAATATGAATTATTTTCAAAAGTAGCTTCTACAGCAAAATCACTATACATCTGATACCATCTTCCTAGATATTTTTCTTGATTTAATTCCGGGACAGTTTGACTTAGAGTATACGTAGCTAAGATTAAAAGACTCGCAATATATTTTAACATTATTAAATAAAATAATCAATTAAAGTCTATAATTAACAATTTTTATCATTAATTATAGTTTTTATTTTAGTTGAGCAATTTCATCATATTTTGAATCTAATCCAATTGTTTTGTAAGGGAGGACAAATACTCCACTATCATCTACATTTTCACGTTTATAATTGTAAAATAGTTGGTTATTATTCTTTTTAACTTCTAATACTCCACCATCGTAATAGTTATATACTACTTTATCAACATCTCTTTTATGATCTTGAACACGTGAATAATAACATTGATGTTCATCAGCATTTGGGAAATATTTAATTCCATCGCCTGATTTATTTATACCAATTCTAATTTTATTACTAATTATTCTATCAATTGTAAATGCTTGTGTAAAAGCAGATGCTTTAAGTGCTTGTGATTCGACCAGTGATTGTGTTAAGCCCATTAATACAAATAATTATTTTTAAATTACTATTTTCATCAATTTTTATTCTTCTATACATATTTTATTTTTACCATCTATTTTACAACTTTCTAATCTTCTTTTGCTGTAAAATATTTGTGGTTCTGGATGTATACCATATATAATAGCCATACCTACAAACATTACTAAAATAAAATTATAATAATCTTCCATTAAAGAGTAATACAAAATATTATTTAAAAAAATATATTTATTAATAGTTAATAATGGATTTACAATCTTTCGTCTCTTTAAAATCATCCTCTGAATTGGATAATTTATCACAACAAATTATTAATCTGATTAATCAGATGTCAGGAGGAAAGAAAAATTTAAAAAATCATAACAATAAAGGGAATCAATTATTAAAAAATCCAAAAATTCAATTATTAAAAGACAAAGTAGAAAATAAAGTTAATTCTGTATTGAATAAATTATCGGAATTAAATTTTAATAACTTACTAATAGAATTTGTTGAATTTTTGAATAAATTAAATGAACAAGAATTTAATGAAGTTCAAAAAGCTTTTTATTTAAAGATGCAATCTGAAGTTTCATTCGTAAAAATTTATTGTGATTTTTTCAAAGTAATAGGAAATGTTTATAGAGACTATGCAAATTATAATATTTCTTATTTTATTAATATTGTTGAAACAAAATTTAAACATGATTATCTAGATATGGAAATACCTGAAGAATTTGATTTTCTTAAAGCTTTAGATGATGAAGATAAAGATATTTCTGAAGTTAAAAGAATTAATAATTTAAATATTATTAATGCTCTTTTAATGACAAATGTAATCAATAAAGATTTACAAAGTCAATTAGATTCTGTTTTATTAAAACAAACTAATTATTTTTCAGATATTTATTATTGGTATCAAAATAAAGATTTAACAAAAGAAACAAAACAAACTATAAAAAATATCATTACTAATAACGCTTTATCTATGAGAGATAAGGTATTATTAGATAACTTATTAGAAGAAGAAGTTTCCCAAGTAAAGAAACAAGAAGGAAAACGCGAAACTAAACCTGTTGTAAAGAAAGAAGCTATCAAAACCGATACCTTAGATATTGAAACAGAAAACATTATTGAAGAATATATTTATTTAGAATCAATAGATGAAATCAAAGCATTTATTGATGAAAGATGTAAAGACGCTTTATCTAAAAATAAATTTTGCTTATATTTGTTCAATAAATATTTCTTGGAAAGTCAAGAAAATTCTGAAAAATTATTATCTTTAGTAAAAAGTATGGTTAAAACTCAAATACTATTTAAAAGTAATTTAAGTCGTGGCTTACTAATGCTTCATAGTAAATGGACTAGTGATGAAATATCACCTGATATCGATTATGAAAACCCTCATAAGAAAATGAAAGAAGTGTTGTTATGCCTCAAAAATATGGGTATAACAAAAAATCTAGAAAGCTTACTTAAACAATATAAAATAGAATATGTTGAAAAAATGGAAGTATAATTATTAATCATAATCTTTTAAAAATGTTATTCATAATCTTTTAGCAATGTTATTCATAATCTTTTA
>JACCDZ011481748.1_pt1 | contig 38146 bp, 31 predicted proteins | sample 7449551 | NCBI WGS metagenome assembly JACCDZ01 (sample SAMN15323452, study PRJNA562643) | freshwater metagenome | isolation source: river surface water | place: USA:Blue River Watershed | collected 2017-08-18
AGGCGGCTGAAGCCCATTAAGACCGACCCCGTGAATCTTTACCTCACCGTTGTGCGGCCCTTCAATGACGACACCCATGTCACGGAATGCCTGCAGGGTTGCCAGTGCATCCTCACCTTCAAGAAACCCCGTCACCTCGGTTACGCCCTCTGCCAGGGAGCCCAGCATGATGGAACGATGGGAAATGGATTTGTCGCCGGGGACGCGGAAATGGCCCTTCAGGGAACCGCCTGGCTGAACGAGGAATTCGATGTTCTTGGTCTTCATGGTCTTCGCATAGGCCGTACCGGCCAGCATGTGGGTGAAATGTTCGCGTGCCACTTTGGCGCGCGTGAAAATACCAAGCAGGGTTTCGGAGTCATCCTGCTCGATGGCGATACGCAGCTGTTCAACGCCCGTGGAGAAGTGCTGCAGGGCATTGAGAACGGCCGGCTTGTTGGCCAGAAAAATGTCATGCCACATCACCGGATCACTGGCAGCTATACGGGTGAAGTCACGAAAACCACCTGCGGCATAACGGAAGATATCGAGATTTTCTGATTCGCGCGCCAGTGTATCCACAAGTGAAAATGCCAGCAGATGAGGCAAATGGCTGGTTTTTGCCAGTACTTCGTCGTGTCGCTCCACGCTCATCTCGAGAACGGTAGCGCCCATGGCCTCCCAAACAAGGCGTACTGTCTGGAGTGCGTGTGCGGATGTTTCTGCCAGCGGCGTCAGTATGACCTTGTGCTTGTCAAAGAGGTTGGCCTTGCCCGCCATCACGCCACTTTGTTCGGAACCGGCAATCGGATGCCCTGGAACAAACCCTGCAGGAAGCGTTCTGAACACACGACGGGCTGCATCAACAACACTGCCCTTTGTGCTGCCGCCATCGGTAATGATGGCATCTGCACGTAGCGCAGGCTGAATGGCACGCAACACAGCCTCTGTGGATTGCACCGGCATGGCCAGAAACACGAAGTCTGCGTCACGCACAGCATCGGCCGGATCGGCATACGCTGCGTCGACCACACCAATCGACTCTGCCAATGCACAGGTCTTCTGGCTGCGCGCAGAGCCGGTAATCCGTGTAGCCAGGCCCTGTTCACGCAGTGCACGAGCAAAACTGGAGCCGATCAGGCCAAGGCCGATAATCGCAACGGAGCCAAGTAATGGACGGGACACGATCAGAGCACCGCTTTCAGTGCAGAAAGAAAACGGTTGTTTTCGTCGGGCGTACCTATGGTGATGCGAAGGTACTCAGGCATGCCGTAGTTGGTCACGGGCCGGACAATGACACCTTGCCGTAACAGTGCCTCGTACACAGGAAGGCCGGCACGCTTGAGGTGCACACAAAGGAAATTGCCACGGGAAGGAATGACTGACAGCCCCAGCGCCTGTACACCTTCGGTGATCTGACGCATACCGGCAGTATTGAGTGCACGTGAACGTGCCACAAAGTCCTGATCCTGCAATGCGGCTACTGCGGCACGCAAGGCCAGCGCATTCACATTGAACGGCTGCCGGACGCGATTCAGTACATTGGTAATGTCAGGGTGTGCGAACGCATAGCCCACTCGCAACCCGGCAAGGCCATAGGCCTTGGAAAAAGTACGGCTCACAATCACATTCGGGTGGCGCGCCAGGTACTCCAGTCCATCCGGAAAGTCGTCGACGTCCACATACTCACCGTACGCCTCGTCCAGAACGACCAGCACATTTTCCGGCACCGACTTGAGGAACAAATCCAGCTCATCTTTCTCAACCCAGGTTCCGGTCGGGTTATTGGGGTTGGCAATAAAGATGACACGTGTTTTTTCCGTAACTGCTTTTGCCATTGCCGGCAGGTCATGCCCCCAGTTCCTTGCAGGTACCGTAATCCCGGTGGCGCCGACTGCCTGCACGACCAGTGGGTAGACCGCAAAGGAGTGCTGGGCATAAATGGCTTCATCGCCGGGTTGCAGGAATGCACGCCCGATCAGCTCAAGAATGTCATTGGAGCCGTTACCCAGTGTGATTTCTGCAATCGGGCGATGGTAGAAGTCGGACAGGGCCTGTTTCAGGATGAATCCGTTGCCATCGGGGTACAACGCCAGCTCGGAGAGTCCGGAATCGATCGCCGTGAATACGCGTGGTGAGCAACCCAGCGGATTTTCATTGCTGGCCAGCTTGATGATGTCGCTGATGCCCAGTTCACGCTCCAGCTCCTCAATGGGTTTGCCGGGCTGATACGGGGACAGCTTTTGGACCCCGGGTGACGCCAGGGCAATAAAATCACAGGCCATCATTGGCTCCACACAAGCCGTGCCGGCTTGGTTCAGAAATCAGAGAACTGCCTTGGGATAGGACCCCAGCAGCTTGAGGTCGCGAACACGAGGTTCAAGCTCAGCCATGGCTTCCTTGACCAGTACATCGTCGATATGCCCTTCAAAGTCGATGAAGAAAACATAGGACCATGCATCAGTCTGGGAAGGCCGGCTTTCAATGCGTGTCAGGTTGATGCCACGACGCTTGAATGGCTCAAGTATGTCGTACAGCGCACCTGACTGGTTTTTCTGCATGGACACGATGATGGAGGTCTTGTCATCGCCGGAGCGCGTTACTGCCTCGTTGCCAATAATCAGAAAGCGCGTCGAGTTTTTGGGGTTGTCCTCTATGCACTCGTTGAGTTTTTTGAGGCCATAAAGCTCTGCGGCGGTTTCGCCGGCAATTGCCGCCGAGTGCCACTCGCCCTTGATACGGCGTGCCGCCTCGGCATTGCTGGATACCGCCACCCGCTCTGCGCCCGGGTAGTGGGCATCCAGCCACTTGCGGCACTGCGCCAGCGATTGCTGATGCGAGTAAATGCGTGAAATGGCTTCGGGTCTTGTATTTTCAGACACCAGAAAATGATGATGAATGCGCAACTGCACTTCACCGATAATGTGCACGGTCGATGTCATGAACGAGTCGGCGGTATGCGTGACAACGCCTTCGGTGCTGTTTTCCACCGGCACAACGCCGTAGTTGACCGCACCAGACTCTACTTCGCGAAAAACTTCGTCGATCGTGGCTAATGGCACCGTCGAAACGGAGTGCCCAAAGTGCTTTAGTGCAGCCGTCTGGGTGAACGTGCCGTTCGGGCCAAGAAAGGCAATCCGCATCGGGTGCTCAAGTGCCAGGCAGGCCGACATGATTTCACGGAACAGGCGCGCCATTTCCTCGGGATGCAGTGGCCCCTCATTGCGGGCCATGACCTTCTGGAGCACCTGTGCTTCGCGCTCTGGACGATAGAAAACCGTCGCTGTCGGGTCTTCAGCCTTCTTGACCTCGGCCACATGCTGGGCACAGCGTGCCCGCTCGGAAATCAGCGTCTGGATCTGTGTGTCCAGTGCATCAATCTTCTGGCGAATGTCATCAAGCGTCAGCTTTTCGCTCATGTCTCTTTCTTCTCTGACGTTTCGACACCCTGCGTCCGACTCGCGGACGCAGGGGTGCAATCTCAACCCAGGCGCTGGTGGAATTCCTTCATGAAATCAACCAGCGCATCTACGCCCTCTTCCGGCACCGCGTTGTAGAGGCTGGCACGCATGCCGCCAACCGAGCGGTGGCCGGCCAGATTGAGCAGGCCGCGCTCCTCGGCATCTTTCAGGAAGGTTTTTTCGAGAGATGCATTCTCCAGCACAAACGGCACATTCATGATGGATCGGTAAGAGCGGATTACCGGATTGCCATAAAAGCCATCACTGTTGTCGATTGCATCGTACAGCTTGGCGGCTTTGCGATGATTCACTTCGGCAATGGCCTTGAGGCCGCCATGATGCTTGAGCCACTTGAACACGAGGCCGGCCAGATACCAGCTGAATGTGGGTGGTGTGTTGTACATGGAGCCGTTTTCAGCCGCCACCTTGTAATCCAGCATGGTAGGAGTGCCAGGCAGCACATCGCCGATCAGGTCTTCACGCACGATCACCACGACAATACCGGCGGGGCCGATGTTTTTCTGTGCGCCCGCGTAGATCAGCCCAAACTTAGAGACATCCAGCGGCTCGGACAGGATGCTGGATGAAAAATCAGCCACCAGCGGTACGTCCACTTCTGGAATGTAGTTGAACTGCACGCCATGAATGGTTTCGTTTGGCGTGTAGTGCAGATAGGCGGCCTTTGAGTTCAGGTTCCATGTATCGAATGCAGGTACACCGCGAAACTTGTTGTGCTCGTCAGTAGCCACAACATTCACATCGCAATACTTCTTTGCCTCGGCAATCGCCTTGGTCGACCACATGCCGGTATTCACATAGTCAGCAGAGCTATGGCCACGCAGCAGGTTCATCGGAATCTGGGCAAACTGCAGTGAGGCGCCACCTTGCAGGAACAGCACCTTGTAATTGGCGGGGACATTGAGCAGGTCACGCAGGTCCTTCTCTGCTTCTTCCGCAATGGCAATGTAGTCATTGGAGCGATGACTCATTTCCATGATGGACATGCCCTTGCCTTTCCAGCTCAGCATGTCTTTCTGGGCTTCGCTCAGCACCGCTTGCGGAAGCGCAGCAGGACCGGCACAAAAATTATAGGCGCGTGTCATTTCAGTCATTCCTTCTGAGCGTTGATCAATCATTCAGCATCTGGCGTGGTGTCAGCTTCACCTTCGCCAGCATCCTCAAAACCTTCATCATCGCCACCAACATCCTGAAGGCGGACCACGCCCACCAGATGCTCATCGGTAGCGAGCTTGATCAGTGTTACGCCTTGCGTGTTACGTGACAGCACAGATACTTCATCAACGCGTGTACGGACCAGTGTGCCCTGATCGGAGATCAGCATGAGCTCATCACCATCCATTACCTGCACGGCAGCAACAAGGGCGCCATTGCGTTCGCTGGTCTGGATGGCAATCACGCCCTGACCGCCACGGCCACGGCGCGGGAACTCGACGAGCCCCGTGCGCTTGCCATAACCGTTTTCCGACGCCGTGAGGATTTGCGCACCGGTCTCGGGAATGATCATGGATATCAGGTGCTGGCCCTCCGGCAGTCGCATGCCGCGTACTCCGCGAGCAGTGCGGCCCATGGTGCGGACGTTCTTTTCCTTGAAACGGATCACCTTGCCGCCATCAGAGAACAGCATGACCTCGCAGGCGCCATTGGTGACGGCGGCGGCAATCAGCGTATCGCCATCATCAAGGCGAAGCGCGATGAGGCCATTACTGCGAGGCCGGCTGAACTGAACCAGCGGTGTCTTTTTCACGGTGCCGGATGCAGTTGCCATGAAAATGTAGGCGCCCGTCGGTTCATCCTGGCTATCGTCGGCATCATCGCCTTCAACCGCATCACCTTCATCAGCCTCAGGCAATACATCAATCACGGCGTCATCAAGATCATCGTCATCTTCAGGTGCTTGCTCGGCGAGTGCCTTCAGGTCTACCGGCAACAGGGCCGTAACACGCTCGCCTTCTGCCAGGGGCAGAACGTTCACGATAGGCTTGCCCTTGGAGCCGCGTCCGCCCGAGGGTAATTCGTAGGCCTTGAGCCAGTAAACCTTGCCATTGCTGGTGAAGCACAACACGGTGTCGTGTGTGCTGGCGACCAGAAGATGCTCGATATAATCGTCATCTTTCATGGCGGTGGCCGATTTGCCTCTGCCACCACGACGCTGCGCACGGTAATCAGCGAGCGGCTGCGTCTTGGCGTAGCCGGCATGCGAAATCGTGAGCACTACCTGCTCTTCTGTAATCAGGTCTTCAAGGGTGAGATCAAGTTTGGAGCCGATAATCTCAGTGCGGCGCTTGTCACCATACTGGTCACGGATGGCGGTCAGTTCATCGCGGATGACCGTCAGCAAGCGCTCCGGATCTGCCAGGATGAGTCCCAGCTCCTTGATCTTTTCCAGTAGTTCCTGATATTCGGCGAGCAGCTTGTCCTGCTCCAGGCCGGTCAGACGGTTCAGGCGCAAATCAAGAATGGCCTGTGCCTGTTCCGAAGACAGAACATATTTGCCGTTAACAAAACCAAACTGCTCCGGCAGCGCATCCGGGCGACAGGCGTTCTTGTCCCCTGCCCGCTCCAGCATGGCAACCACTGCACCTGGCTCCCACGACGTGAGCATCAGGCGGTCTTTTGCTTCGGAGGGGCTGGGCGATGTCTTGATCAGCTCGATCACCGGATCGATGTTCGCCAGTGCCACGGCGAGGCCTTCAAGAATATGGCCACGTTCCCGTGCCTTGCGCAGTTCGTACACAGTGCGACGTGTGACCACTTCGCGACGGTGGCGTACAAACGCCTCAATCATGTCCTTGAGGTTAAGCAGCTTGGGCTGACCATCGGCCAGTGCCACCATGTTGATGCCGAACACACTCTGCAGTTGCGTTTGCGCAAACAGGTTGTTCACCACCACTTCGGCGACTTCACCGCGCTTCAGTTCGATGACAATGCGCATGCCGTCCTTGTCGGACTCGTCACGCAGCTCGGAAATACCTTCCAGCTTTTTCTCTTTCACCAGCTCGGCAATCTTTTCGATTACACGCGCCTTGTTCAGCTGATACGGAATTTCCGTGAAAATAATGGTCTGGCGACCGGTCTTGGCATCCGTCTCGATCTCGTGGCGGGCACGCATGTAAATGCGGCCACGGCCGGTGCGATAGGCCTCGATAATACCGGCACGACCATTGATGATGGCCGCTGTCGGAAAATCCGGACCCTGAATGTACTCCATGAGGCCATCAATCGTGATGGATTCATCGTCGATATAGGCCAGACAGGCATTCACCACTTCGGTGAGATTGTGTGGCGGAATATTCGTGGCCATGCCAACGGCGATACCGCTGGAGCCGTTGATGAGCAGGTTCGGGACCTTGGTGGGCATGACGGCAGGAATCATCTCGGAGCCGTCGTAGTTCGGCACCCAGTCCACCGTCTCCTTGTCGAGATCGGCCAGCAGTTCATGCGCAAGCCGGGTCATGCGTACTTCGGTGTAACGCATCGCGGCAGCGTTATCGCCATCAATCGAACCGAAGTTGCCCTGACCATCCACCAGCATGTAGCGCAGGGAGAACGGCTGGGCCATACGCACGATGGTGTCATACACAGCCATATCGCCATGCGGATGGTATTTACCGATTACGTCACCGACCACACGGGCCGATTTCTTGTAGGCCTTGTTCCAGTCATTGCCCAGTTCGTGCATGGCAAACAGCACGCGACGGTGGACTGGTTTCAGGCCGTCGCGCACGTCTGGCAAGGCACGACCCACGATTACGCTCATGGCGTAATCGAGGTAGGACTGGCGCAATTCGTCTTCGATATTGACCGGCAGGATTTCTTTGGCAAATTCGGTCATCAGCGTCCCCGACTCCTTTCTCATAACCCAACCAGACCCGTGTATTTGCCAGTCTGAAGCCGGCTTGCGGGTGGTTCCCGGGAAAGGGCCAAGAGTACCAAAAAATCATGGGGTTAGCTAACATTGGCCACCTCCGGCAGCAGTATTTTTCCTCCCCCTTGCCGGCCGCTTCCCGGTATACTTTCAGACCCTAATCCACCCCCTTCGCAAGGAGCACGGCATGGCGGCCTCCACCCCGAATGTCGACCCGTCTGAAATCGCCAAATTCGAGGCATTGGCCTCGCGCTGGTGGGATACTCATTCCGAATTCAAGCCCTTGCATGACATCAATCCCCTGCGCCTGAACTGGATTGATGAGCGCGCCGGACTGGCAGGCAAAACCGTTCTGGATGTGGGGTGTGGTGGCGGCATTCTTTCCGAGAGCATGGCCCGTCGTGGCGCCTCTGTGACCGGGATCGACATGGGTGCCGCGCCACTGTCCGTGGCTCGCCTGCACCTGCTTGAGAGCGGTCAGAAGGTTGACTACCGGCAGGTTCCCGTGGAGGAACTGGCCGCGGAACGCCCCGCCTCTTTTGATGTGGTGACGTGCCTGGAGATGCTTGAGCATGTGCCGGATCCGGCTGCCGTGGTGAAGGCCTGCCTTGACCTGGTCAAGCCGGGGGGAAAGGTGTTTTTCTCCACGATTAACCGCAATCCCAAAGCCTACACATTTGCCATTCTCGGGGCCGAATACATCCTGCGCATGCTGCCTCGCGGCACCCATGACTATGCCAAGTTCATCAAGCCATCCGAGCTGGCCAGCTGGGTACGTGCTGCCGGCCTCGACATGAGGGATATCACCGGTCTGCATTACAACCCGCTGACGCGCCGTTACTGGCTTGGGCCGAACGTGGATGTGAACTACATGATTACCACAACGCGTCCTGTAATTGACGGAGGCACCGAGTGATGCCACGCCCGGAGGCCGTGCTGTTTGATCTGGATGGCACCCTGATAGATACCGCGCCTGACTTTGCTGGTGTACTGAATCATCAGCTTGCGGCCCATGGACGGCAGCCCTTGCCGTACGAAACCATTCGCGCGTCCGTTTCGCAGGGCGCCCGCGCGGTAGTGGCACTGGGCTTTGCCGACCGTTATCCGGTGGATTCGGTCGAGTTCGAGGGTATCCGGCAAGAGTTTCTCAGCAACTACCTGCATCATCTGGCGGATGAAACCCGGTTGTTTCCCGACATGGATACCTTGCTGACCGGGCTTGAAGCACTCGGCATTCCCTGGGGCATTGTCACCAACAAGCCCAGCCTCTACACCATGCCCCTGCTCAAGGCACTCAGGCTTGATACGCGTTGCAGTGTCACCATCTGCCCTGACATGGTGACCCACACCAAACCGCACCCTGAGCCCATGCTCAAGGCGGCCAAGGCACTTGGCATTGATCCTGAGCGGTGTCTGTACGTGGGCGACCATGTACGGGACATTGAGGCAGGCCGTGCCGCCAGCATGACGACAGTGGCGGTCAGCTACGGCTACATCCAGGATGGTGACAATCCGGCCGACTGGCATTCAGATTATCTGGTCGACTCGGTTTTTGAGCTCTCCCGCCTGCTTGGCATTGAATAAACCGGACCCGGACACAGGGGAAAACTGATGAACAACTATGAAGCGCCTCCTGGCCTGCTGGCCGATCGTGTCATTCTGGTCACGGGTGCTGGTGATGGCATTGGTCGTGCGGCGGCAAAAGCACTGGCTGCCCATGGCGCTACCGTTGTGCTGGCCGGGCGCACGCTGGCCAAGCTGGAAAAGGTTTACGACGAAATTGAGGCTAACGGTGATCCGCAGCCCGCACTGGTCCCGGTTGATTTTTCGATAGCTGGCCCGGAGGAATTCCGGCAGCTGGCCGATACTATCGAGAGTGAGTTTGGTCATCTTGATGGCATTCTGCATAACGCAGGCGTGCTGGGTGACATTACCCCGCTGGAAATGTATGACCCGGATACGTGGGACACGGTGATGAAGGTCAACCTGCGTGCCCCGCTGTTACTGACACAGGCATTGCTGCCTTTGCTGAAGCAGTCTCCGGATGCATCAATCGTTTTTACAACCAGCTCGGTGGGACGACGCGCGCGCGCCTTCTGGGGTGCCTACGCCGTATCAAAGTGCGGCATAGAAGGCCTCTCCCGGATGCTTGCGGATGAGCTGATGAATACCAGCAACATCCGCGTCAACTGCATAAATCCCGGCGCCACCAGAACGACCATGCGCGCGTCAGCATACCCTGGCGAAGACCCTGCCTCTGTAAAACTGCCGGATGACATCATGCCTCTATACCTGTACCTGATGGGGCCTGACAGTCTTGGCGTTACGGGCCAGTCGCTGGATGCGCAGTCAACGTAAGTGACGGCATCGGCATAAAAAAACCGGCCATTGCGGCCGGTTTTTTTATGCAGGTATTGATGACGATGTGCTCAGGAAATAGCGCCAGCAGCAATCCCCTGCCCCTCATGCAGCATCTGTTCCAGTTGTGCAGCCAGCGCAATCTCTCGCGCATCCTGATCGCGGGTAATCACGGGCATGCCCTCTGCAATGCGCACATGAACCCGGGAAAACGGCTTTGGCAGTACAGCCTTGTTCCAGGACCGATGAAATACCCATGGGCGTGAAATACCGATGGATGCGACAAAAATGGGCGCCTGCATGAGCCTTGAAAACTCAAAAACACCAGGCTTGACCTTGTGGATTGGCCCCTTGGGGCCATCCACGGCAAACGAGACGTTGTTTCCGTTTTTACGGCAGTGGGAAATGAGGCCGCGCATTGCATTGGCGCCACCACGCGTCGATGAGCCTCGCGCTGTTGCCGCACCCAGCCAGACCAGCACACGGTTCATCAACTCGCCATCCTTGCTGGTTGATGTGATCGTGGCAATACGATAACGCCTGACCAGATGAATCAGACCCAGCTCATCTCCATGCCAGTGGGCAATAACAACCGGATCGTGATTATCCAGCGCTCTGCGGAATGCCGGGCACTCATCAAAGGTAACGCGCCATGTCATGCGCAGCAGACGGTAAAAAACAAATACCATCACAGGTAAAACGTGGCGACGAAACACTAGCGCACTCCCTGCCAGCGCAATGCACTGCCTGCTGCGACATGGAAAAATGAAGCAGTCTTACTCATCCTTGGTGCGGCCATCGCGCTTCTGCTGACGCAAGAAACCGCCACGACGTGCAGGCAATGGGTTCTCCTGCATTTTTTCCACACGACGTTTGGCCAAGCCATAGAGGCCGGTGCCGCGACGCTGGCGCAATTGCACCAGCTCAACGAGTGGATCAATGTCGTGTTTGTCGAGCTCGATATGGCGTCCTGTCTTGAGGGTGCGCGGCAGTGTCACTGTGCCATAGCGGGTGCGCAGCAAACGACTCACCTTCAGGCCCTGCGATTCGAACAGGCGGCGTACTTCGCGATTGCGCCCTTCCTTCACAACCACCTGCAGCCAGCGATTGAAGCCTTCGCCGCCCAGTTCGGAAATGCGCTCGAATTTGGCGGGCCCGTCTTCCAGTTCCACACCTGCCAGCAACGCAGCCCGGATCTCCGGCGTGACCTCACCCATCACGCGAACAGCATATTCGCGTTCGATTTCATTGGAGGGGTGCATGAGACGGTTGGCCAGCTCGCCATCCGTGGTGAACAACAACAAGCCGGAGCTGTTTACGTCCAGACGGCCGACCATAACCCAGCGCTCACCTTTCAATGGCGGGAGACGGTCAAACACGGTGGGACGTCCTTCCGGATCCTGACGCGAGCAGATTTCGCCTTCAGGCTTGTAATAGATCAACACGCGACGGCGCGTCTCGGACTCAACCGTGAAATGAACAAGACGGCCATCCACACGAAGCTCATCAGTAGCCTCGATACGATCACCCAGTGTGGCCAGCTTGCCATTCACGCTCACACGACCATCGACAATCGCCTGCTCCATATGACGTCGGGAACCCAGGCCAACACGTGCCAGGACTTTTTGCAGTTTTTCACTCATGGGGCAGACAACTCTCAAGGTTTTTCATAATCGTCTCAACTTTCCAGCTGTAACGACGCGGGTCTTACTCGTAAATCCTGTCGTCCGGCACATCGCCGGATTCTTCACGCTTCATCTCTTCTTCAAGCTCTGCCATGACATCGGCCAGCTTGTCTGCTTCCAGGCGCTCCGGATCGCCGCTTCCGATAGCCTGCGCCTCAAGGAACTCCAGCTCCTCGTTAATCTGCTCAAGATCGCGAATCTCGGAAAGCGAGGGCAACTCAGCAAGGCTTTTCAGGTTGAAACTGTCCAGAAACTCTCTCGTCGTGGCGAACAGGGCCGGACGTCCGGGAACATCGCGGTGACCTGCCACACGAATCCACTCGCGCTCAATCAATGTCTTGATGATGTGAGAGCTGACAGATACGCCGCGGATTTCCTCGATCTCGGACCGGGTAATGGGCTGGCGATAGGCAATCAGTGCCAGTGTCTCCAGCAGTGCGCGCGAGTAACGTGACGGTTTTTCATCCCATAGGCGGCTGACCCAGGGGCCGGTTTCCTGGCGCACCTGGAAGCGGAATCCTGACGCAACTTCCTTGAGCTCGATACCATGCCCGGCATAGTCTGCTTTCAGCTCGTCCAGCACGGCGCGCATGTCGCTGTTGCTCGGGCGCCCTTCTTCATCAAACAGCAGGCCGAGCTGCTCCAGGCTCAACGGCTGACCGGCTGCAAAAATTGCGCCTTCAAGAATCTTTTTAAGAAGCACGGCATCCACGTTCAATCCCCTTCTGCCGAGAAGTCGCTTTCACCGGCATCTTCATCCCAATAATCGTCACCCAGGTCCTGCGGGCTATCGGTAGCTGCCTCGGCAGGTGGCTCCTCGAAAGCATCCTCGGGACCTTCATCCTGCAGCTCGGCAAGATCATAACCATTGCCTTCGGCCTGCTGCGCCCTCGCCTTTACATGGATCGGACCCAGAAATTCGGTCTGTACCAGATCGATAATGCCTTCCTTGACCAGTTCAAGAATGGACATGAATGTCACCACGACGCCAAGACGCCCTTCTTCCAGTGTGAACAACGACACAAATGGAAGAAACTCACGGCCCTTCAGCATTTCCAGCACCTGCGCCATTTTCTCGCGCAGGGTCAGGGTTTCCTTTGAAACCTGATGACTCTCAAAAAGGTCTGCACGGCGCAATACATCCTGCAAGGCCAGCAATACTTCACGAAGATCAACCTGCGGCAGCTCTTTCTCTCGCGTGTATTCGGGGCCTGCCGCCTGGACTGCCCAAAAGTCGCGTCCTTCCTGGGGCATTTCTTCCAGATCTGCGGCAGCCTTCTTGAAGCGCTCGTACTCCTGCAGGCGACGAATGAGCTCGGCGCGCGGATCTTCCTCTTCCTCACCATCCTCGCTTTTCGGGCGCGGCAACAGGGAGCGGGACTTGATCTCGCCCAGCACGGCGGCCATAACGAGATACTCGGCCGCCAGCTCCATGTTGATGGCGTGCATCATCTCGACATACGCCATGTACTGCTTGGTTATTTCTGCGACCGGAATATCAAGAATATCGAGATTCTGGCGACGGATCAGGTAGAGCAGAAGGTCCAGCGGGCCCTCGAAGGCCTCAAGGAAAACCTCAAGGGCATCGGGTGGAATGTAGAGATCATCAGGCAGCTTCATGAACGCCTGGCCATAGACCAGGGCAAAAGGCATTTCCTGTTGTTGTGGAGGGGGCTCGGCAGCCGCTGTATCCGTGGCCAGAGAGCCGGCAGCCTGCTCGGCGACGGCAATGTCCGTCTCCGCCTGAATGTCAGCGAGTGCTGCGAGTACCCTTTCGTCGTCCTGTGGGGTTTTGCTCATCTTGCCCTCTGTACCGCTTCACAGCGGTGAATAAAGCCCATTTTGACATGCGCCGTCCGGCACAAGTCCTAGCGATACGCCAGGCCCATGGCCGCACGCACATCACGCAGTGTGTCTTCCGCGATGGCAGAAGCCGTTTCAGCACCACGTTCCAGAATGCTGCGAATCAGGTCCGGGCTATCTTCAAACTCCCGTGCGCGTTCACGCATGGGGGCCAGTTCCGCATTTACAGCATCAATTACCGGTTTCTTGCACTCAATACAGCCGATACCGGCGGAACGACATCCCTGCTGTACCCACTGCTTTGTTGCATCGTCCGAATAGACTTCATGCAGCTGCCATACGGGGCAGACATCCGGATTGCCTGCATCATGCCGGCGGACACGAGCCGGGTCTGTCGGCATCTTGCGGATCTTGGCATCAACATCATCCGGCAGTTCGCGCAGGGAAATGAAGTTGCCATAGGACTTGGACATTTTCTGACCGTCCAGGCCCGGCATCTTGGAGGCCGGCGTCAGCAGGGCCTGAGGCTCGGGCAGAATGATCTTGCCAGAGCCTTCCAGTGAGCCCAGAAGCCGTTCCTTGTCGCCAAGGGAAATGTTCTGCTGGTCCTTGACCAGTGCCTGCGCTGTCGCCAGGGCATCGTCATCGCCCGACTCCTGATAGCGACGGCGAAGATCAGCATAGAGTTTGGCGGACTTCTTGCCCATCTTGGTTATGGCCGCTTCGACGGCTTCCTCGAAGCCGGGCTCACGCCCGTAAAGATGGTTGAAGCGGCGTGCCACCTCACGGGTGATCTCGACATGGGCAATCTGGTCTGCGCCAACGGGTACCAGCCCTGCGCGATAAATCAGGATATCCGCGCTCTGCAGCAAGGGGTAACCCAGAAAACCGTAGGTGGACAGGTCCTGATCCTTGAGCTTGTCCTGCTGGTCCTTGTAGGTCGGGACGCGCTCCAGCCAGCTCAGCGGTGTCATCATCGAGAGCAGCAGATGCAGTTCGGCGTGTTCAGGCACCTGTGACTGCACAAAAATGTTGGCATTGTTGGGGTTTACACCCGCCGCCAGCCAGTCCACCACCATTTCAAACACGCTTTGCTGAATGCCTTGGGGATTCTCATAGGCAGTGGTCAGCGCATGCCAGTCAGCCGCGAAGAAGAAGCAGTCATATTCATACTGCAGTTTCACCCAGTTCTTGAGTACGCCATGGTAGTGACCGAGATGCAGGCGGCCTGTCGGGCGCATGCCGGACAAAACACGTTGCTGAGAGGCGATGGAACTCAAGTGGGACTCCTTTGATAGCAGGCCTGGATGGCAGACTTGCTGGACTGGCAAATCAGCCGGCAAGTATATCGACAACACGGGGAAAAAGCATGGGCAAAGGGTGGCGGCCTGGTCCGGGAACCGGCCCAGGACTCTGGGGCCGCCTGATCCTGACGCGAGGGGCTACAGAAACGGGGCCGGATCGCCCCTGCCCTGCCTCAGGACAACCGGACTGTCACCACTGAGATCCACCACGGTCGTTGGTTCCAGTGTGCCAAAGCCACCATCGATGATGAGGTCCAGGCGTGAACCCACACGCTCGCGCACCTCCTCCGGATCATTCAGGGGATACTCGTCGCCGGGAAGTTGCAGGGTGGATGTCAGCAAGGGTTCGCCCAGCTCGGCAAGGAGCGCCTGGCTGATGGCATGCTCTGGAACCCGGATGCCGATGGTCTTGCGCTTGGGATGCAGCAAGCGCTTGGGGACCTCGCTGGTCGCCGCCAGGATGAAGGTATACGCACCGGGTGTATGGGTCTTGAGCAACCGGTAAGTGGCATTGTCGACCTTGGCATAGGTGGCAATGTCAGAGAGGTCGCGGCAAAGCAGTGTGAAGTTATGGCGCTCGTCCAGTTCACGCAACCGGACAATGCGCTCCATGGCCGCCTTGTCGCCGATGTGGCAACCCAGTGCATAGGCAGAGTCGGTAGGATAGGCAATGACAGCACCCTCCTGGATCATGCCCACGGCCTGCTTGATCAGGCGAGCCTGGGGATTGTCAGGATGCACATAGAAATACTGGCTCATACGGGTTCCTCCCCGGATATCCATCGCCGCCAGACGGGGCGGCATTCTGCCGGCAGCGGCGGAAATCGTCCCAGCTGAATCCATGGAATGTGGGGGCCATGAAAGTCACTTCCCTGGGATGCTTCCAGGTCGAACTGGGTTGTCAGTTGGCCCAGATAGCGGATCACATCCGGTTTTTCTGTTGCGGTGGCGACCTCCATGGCCTCCCCCCCTGCTTCCTTGAACAGTCCGATAAGGGTGCGAAGCTTGGTCCGGGTCAGCGGATACCGTCCCGGGTGGGCCAATACAGCTGTGCCACCCGCACTGCGGATCAGGCCGACTGCGGTTGGCAAGTCCACCCATGGCATCGGGACATCCCCCGGTTTGCCATTGCCAAGATACTTGTCGAAGGCTCCCTGCATGCTGCTGACGGCGCCTGTCTGCACCAGCCACTGGGCAAAATGGGTACGACTGATGCGGTTGGGCTCTCCACCGGCCAGCGCCAGAGCCGCCTCGTAGGCCCCTGGCCGTTTGGCTTTGTCCAGCCGTGCTGCAATTGCCCGGGCCCGCTCACCCCGAGCATCCGCCTGTTTGGCAAGGCCCGCCACAAGCCCTGGATGATGAATATCCAGCCCCAGGCCAACCACATGCACGGAAAACCCTTTCCATAAGGTAGACAACTCCAGTCCCGGCAGTAGCCGCATGCCCAGCGAAGTGGCCGTTGCAGTCGCCTCGGGGACCCCGATAACGGAGTCATGATCTGTCAGGGCCAGTACCTCCACCCCGGCCGCATGGGCACGGGTCACCAGGTCGGCCGGGCTCAGGGCGCCGTCCGAGCAAATACTGTGGGTATGAAGGTCAACAACGGGCATGGCGTGATGGTCTGGGTCTGATAAGATGCGCCACTTTAACACTCCCTGCAGACGCGCATGAAACAGTGGCTGGACTTTGTTCCTCTTTTTCTCTTCTTTGCCGCCTACAAGCTTTACGGCATTTTTCCGGCGACCGCTGTCCTGGTCGGGGCCTCCATCGTGGTTTACGGGGGTATCTGGATTGCCGACCGCAAGCTGGAAAAAAATCATGTCATTACGCTGGTGGCAACGATTGCCTTTGGCAGCATCACCCTGCTCCTGCGGGATGAGAACTGGCTGAAGTGGAAGGCCCCGATCATCAACTGGATTTTTGCCGTGGTGTTTCTTGCCAGCCACTTCATCGGAGACAAGGTTGTCATCGAGCGCATGCTGGGGCACGCACTTCAGGTGCCAACGCAGGTATGGCAACGCCTGAACATTGCCTGGGTGCTGTTTTTCATTTTCGCCGGTGCGGCAAATCTTTACGTGGCCTTCACCTATACGCAGTACTGGGTAGACTTCAAGGTTTTTGGCAGCCTGGGCATGACGCTGGTTTTCCTGATCGGCCAGATGTTTTACCTGAGTCGCTACCTTCCCGGTGATGACGAGAACAAGTCTGGAGCATGAGCCCATGTGGTACGCGATAATTGCTGAGGATGTGCCGGGGACGCTGGCTACCCGTCTTGAGGTTCGTCCTCGACATGTTGCCCGCCTTGAGCAGCTCAAGGCGGAGGGGCGTCTGTTTGCCGCAGGCCCCCATCCGGCGATTGATTCGGAGAACCCCGGGCCGGCCGGATTCACTGGCAGCCTGATCATTGCGGAATTCGAGAGCCTGGTCGCAGCAGAGAGCTGGGCAAAGGCAGATCCTTACCTTGACGCTGGTGTGTATGCCCGTGTCGTGGTCAAGCCCTTTAAAAAAGTACTGCCCTGAGGACATGGGGAAATGAACAAGACATCATTCTACTTGCCGGGACTGCTGCTGGCTTCATCACTGGCGCTGGCTGAAACAGTTAGTACGCCTGCCACTTCGGTGCCAGCCTCTCCTGTTGCTCCTGCAGCACCTGCACAGGAATCTGCTGCCAAAAAGGTAGTGCGCCCTGTTGCAGCCCCGGCAAAGCCGGTCGCTCCTGTGACGCCTGTAGCAATCCCTGCGCCAGCAGTATCAGTCACACCGGCCAAGGCTCCAGTCACTCCCGTTGCGGCTGCGGCCGTAACGCCACAGGTCACAGATGCAGCGCCGGTCGCCCCCCCCGTCATTACAATCGAACAGCGCCGCCAGCAGGAAATGCTGGTCAATGCCGAACGGGTAGACAAGGCCAATCGCGAGCTGCTTGCGCGCAATCAGGAGCTGCAGTTACAGCTTGAAAACCTGGCAATCCAGAATAATGTCCTGAAGCATGACCGCAGCAATGAAGGCATCTGGAAAGGTGCCGGTGCAGTGATCGCCGGCTTCTTCATGGGATGGTTCTTTTCCGGCGCCGGCCGGCGCAAGAGCAGCTGGTAACCACGGCCGGTCTTAATGACATCCACTTTGCGACCGGCGCGGCTGGACTGGTCCAGAGGGGTGCCGTTTTCCATGGACTTTGGCGACGTCTATTTCTCGGAAGCCGGGGGAATGGACGAGACCACACATGTTTATCTTGAGCAGAACCAGCTTGCTTCACGCTTCCGCAGTTGTACAGGCAACAGCAGTTTCACGATTGCAGAGACCGGTTTTGGCACGGGCCTGAACTGGCTGGCCACCATGTCCCTGTGGCAAAGAGAGTCTTCTGCCGGCTGGCTACATTATGTAAGCGTTGAGAAACATCCGCTGGCATTGCCTGACCTCGAAAAGGCACAAGGACTTTGGCCTGCCTTTCACGAGTTTGCCGCCGCACTGCAAAAGCACTACCCAAGACTCCTCCCGGGCTTTCATCGAATTGTTTTCCCCCAATGGCGCAGCACACTGACCCTGTACTTCGGGGATGTTGCCGACATGCTTCCCGGGCTGGTGGCCAGGGTTGATGCCTGGTTTCTTGATGGCTTTGCGCCAGCCAGAAACCCGGAAATGTGGACATCCGGACTATATGAGGCCATGGCTCGTCTGAGTCAGCCATCAGCAACCCTTGCAACATTCACCGCTGCTGGGCACGTTCGGCGAGGATTGCAGGCTGCTGGTTTCCATGTCGAAAAAGTTGCCGGTTTCGGACTCAAACGGGAAATGTTGCGTGGCCAGTTCCATCATCAAGACCACAAAACAGAAACCCCCTGGCTTGCCCGGCCGGCATCTGTAATCCACCAGAAAAAAGCCATCGTAATCGGGGCCGGCATTGCAGGTTGTAGCACTGCGGCCAGACTGGCCATGCGCGGCTGGTCAATAACCGTAATCGAAGCCAATGCTGCACCTGCCATGGGTGCATCCGGCAATCCCGCAGCGATCCTCTATCCGAAACTTGGTACCAGCCAGCAAGCTTCAAATCATTTCCCGCAACAAGCATGGCTTTTTACGCTGGCACAGATGGAGCAGTTGCCTGCCGACACGGGGCTATGGCATCCGTGCGGGGTTATCCAGTTGCTTGCAGGTAATCAGCGTCATAGCCGGGATGATGCCGACCATCATCCATGGTTCCCGTCACTCGTCATGCGTTGTGATGCAGAAGAAGCCAGCAGGTACGCAGGCATATCGCTCTCGCACGAGGCACTCTGGTTTCCTGATGGTGGCTGGCTGGATGCAGCCGGTTACTGCAAGGCACTGTTGCAGCACCCCAATATCCAGTTGAAAGAAAATACGCAGGTGGAGGAAATCCGGCAAACAGCGACCGGATGGCAGCTCATGGATGCTACTGGATCGGTCATTGATGAAAGCCCGGTAGTCGTTCTTGCGAATGCCCTGAGTGCGCGGGAATTGGATGTAAGTTCCTTCTTGCCGCTACAAGCTGTTCGTGGACAGGTTTCCATGGCGCCGGCATCGTCGTTATCAGCTGCGCTGAATACCGTGGTTTGTCATGATGGCTACATCAGCCCTTCACTCGACAATGGGCACCATTGCATCGGCGCAACGTTTCAGCCTGACAATGAATCACTGATTGAAGAAACAGGAGATCACGTCAGCAATCAGCACACCCTAGGACAGCACATGCCAGAGCTGGCAGAAAGCCTGGAGCCCGTATCAGCATGGTCCGGTCGTGCATCAATTCGCTGTCAAAGTCCTGACTATCTGCCACTGGTAGGGCCATTGGCGGATATCTCAGGGTTCAGGACAGACTATGCGGGTCTCATGCATGGCCGGGTACAAGACTATCCACAACTGAAAACGCTTGATGGCCTGTATGTAAATCTGGCACATGGTTCAAAAGGTTTTAGTCAGGGCTTGTTGTGTGCAGAAATTCTGGCCGCTGAAATATGTAACGAGCCAGCGCCGGTTTCACGAGAGATATTGAAGTCCCTGCATCCGATGCGTTTTGCGGCTCGCGACATCAAACGGGGAAAGTAAGCGTGACAAATCAGGTGCGATGCTGCGTGACATTTTCATGCATCAACGTGGTCGCGCGACGATTCCTCCTTCACGCTCCCATTCACAGCGGACCTGCAATGTACCGCCCGGTTCGTGGCATTCACCAGCAGCATCCCAGATGAAGGTGTGCATTCCGGAAAGCTCTGTTTCCAGATGAACCTTGGCGCTCACCCAGTACATTTGCACAAGCAGCGACTCGAATTTTTTCATCCAGAGTTCCCACTCATACTCGATGGCCCGGTAGCTTGCGCCAAAGTGAATGACCTGGGTCTGATAGGTGCCACCCATTTCATCAAAACCGGAAATACCGAACATTTCACGGCAAATGAACGGCCAGCCATCTGCGTCAGGTAGCGACTCGATAATCTGGCGGTTATGGGCACGGCGTACCCGACGCTCCATCTGCGTGCCAAATGCAATATCACGTACGACGCCGTAAACAATCGATTCCTGATCCATGCGCCCTACCCCTGAACCTGATACGCAACTTTCATGACTGAAGTCCATGGCGGGCCAGCAAGGCCAGCAAGGCGTCTTCATTCAATACGGGAATGCCCAGTTTTTCTGCCTCTGCCAGCTTGGATCCGGCTGCCTCGCCGGCAACGACACAGCTGGTTTTCTTTGAAACACTGCCTGCCACCTTCGCCCCCAGTAGCATCAGCTTCTCTTTGGCCTGCTCACGGCCAAGCGTAACCAGTGAGCCTGTCAGTACCCAGGTTTGTCCAGCCAGCGGCTGTTCGCGTTCAGCGTCGGCCTCAATATCCGGCCAGACCACACCGACCTCACGCAGGCGTTGAATGATCTCGATGTTATGCGGCTGGCGAAAGAATGTGGCAACTGATTCAGCCACAACAGGCCCGATATCCGGCACACGCATCAAGGCTTCTTCGTCAGCTGCCAGCAGAGGCTCAAGCCGTCCGAAATGCCTGGCCAAGGCAAGGGCGGTGGCCTCGCCCACCCCGCGAATACCAAGGGCAAACAGGAAGCGGGGGAACGTTGTCGACTTGCTGTGGCTAATAGCCGCCAGCAGATTTTCGGCCGACTTGTCGCCCATGCGATCAAGAGGAAGCAAATCGCCTTTGCCAAGAACGAACAGATCGGCACTTGAGCGAATCAATCCCTGATCCACCAGCTGCTCAATCCATTTATCGCCCAGACCTTCAATGTCCATTGCCCGCCGGGATACAAAGTGCTTGAGAGCTTCCTTTTGCTGGGCAGGACAAAAGAGGCCGCCAGAACAACGTGCTATCGCTTCATCCTCGGGGCGTTCGACATCAGATCCGCAGACCGGACAGCATGTTGGCAGATCAACAGGATGAGAGTTGGCTGGTCGTCGATCAACAAGTACACGGACAACCTTGGGGATTACATCACCAGCACGGTAGACAATGACGCTGTCGCCAACGCGCACATCCATCCGTTCAACTTCGTCAAAGTTATGCAGGGTGGCATTACTGACCGTTACGCCCCCCACAAAAACAGGGGCTAATCGTGCAACCGGCGTAAGCGCTCCGGTTCTGCCCACCTGGAACTCAATAGCCTCGATAGTGGTGATGGCTTCCTGTGCGGGAAACTTGAACGCAGTCGCCCAGCGTGGTGCCCGGGACACAAAACCAAGCTCCTGTTGCCAGCGAGCGTTATCCACCTTGATGACAACCCCGTCAATTTCATACGGAAGACTGTCCCTGCGGGACTGCACGTCCACATAAAACGCCTGAACAAATCCTGCACCATGCCCACGTTTGACTTCCTGGCTGATACGAAAGCCCAGTGTTACCAGTTGCTGCAGGGTTTCAAACTGTGACGGCGGAAAATCAATGCCAAGTGCCTGCACCGCGCCATAGGCATAAAACTCCAGTGGGCGTTTTGCTGCAATACGAGGATCAAGTTGCCGAAGGCTTCCTGCCGCCGCATTGCGCGGATTGGCAAACTGCTTCTCACCCTGCGCTGCCGCCCGCTCATTCAGCTTGAGAAACCCGGCCTTTGGCATGACCACTTCACCACGCACCTCCAGTCTTGCCGGTACGGTGCTGCCAAGCAATCGCAGTGGTACCGAGGGGATTGTGCGGACATTATGGGTGATGTCTTCACCGGTGGCGCCGTCACCACGTGTGGCTGCCCGTACAAGCAGGCCATCTTCATAGAGAAGGGATATTGCCAGTCCGTCCAGCTTGGGCTCGGCACAATACGGAATCTCAGGCTCGGCAAAGAGGTCATCGCCCGACTTGATCAGGCCACCCAGGCGCTCACGTGCCTTGCGATCGAAATCCAGAAACTCCCCGATACTGAAAACATTATCAAGGGAAAGCATGGGGACTTCGTGAGTGACCGTTTGAAAACCGGATAATGGCTCACCCCCGACACGCTGTGTCGGAGAATCTGGCGTAACCAGATCAGGAAAAACGGACTCCAGATCGCGCAAGGATACGAAGAGTTGATCGTAGTCACTGTCCGGAATTTCCGGATCGTCCAGAACATGGTAACGATGATTGTGATGGCGAATTTGCGCTCTCAGGCGCTCGATCTCACGTACAGCATCCTGTCGTTGCACGTGTTTTCCTCAACGACCGTCAGGCCGGGTCATCAGGCGACGACGTTCAAACTCCTGAACGCGCTCACGGTAATGCTCAACGAGTTGTCTGGTGAGCGGTTGCTGATGTTCATCCAGTACATCCCCTTGCAACTCTGTTGCCAGCCGGCGTGCCGTGTCCACCATGATGTCATATGCCGTAATGCTGTTTACGCCAGGCAGCCCCATGAAAAAACTGACCCCGGGTACTTCCTCGCCGGTCATGGTTTCAAGATCAAAGGTGCCCGGCTCCACGGCCTTGGCCATGCTGAACAACACCCTGCCCTGCCCTGATGGCTGCTCATGGCGATGAAAAATTGCCATATCGCCATAACGCAAGCCATAACTCAGCACACTGCGAAGCAAATCTTCCCCATTGAAGGAGTGCGCTCGTGAAACAACATGCAGCGCAATCACCTGTTCTATGTCGATTTGTTTTTTTTCTGCGGGGGCAGCCATGACGGGCTGTACTGGCTCGACCATGGTGGAGCCATACAATGCCTGAGCCCTGCTTGCGGTATTGCGTCGTTGGGGCGGCGGCGCAATGGGCTCGTCAGCAAACAGGTCTTGTTGCTCCGCAGCTTCCGCCAGTGTTGCAACGCTGGACGGGGTAAGCAGAAGCGGCTCATCTCCAGCATCGTCTTGCGTGGTTTCCGGGATCAAAGCAGTGACGCTGCTGACATCCTCATGATCATCCGGGGATGCCATCTCTTGTAGTGCCATTACAGGCTCGGGGGCTTGCGTAACGGTTACTCGCGGTACTGCAGTCTGTTTCTGCATGGAGGGCATTTCAGCCAGTACCGGCTCGCTACGCGGACGCACGCGCACTTTGCCAAGCTCCGGATTTGGCGTAATTTCAATCTCGGGGCCTGGCGGCACGGGTTCTATCTTCAGCCTCAAGCGTGAGCGCCACTCCATGAAAAGTGTTACGCCACGCCAGACCAGAATCAGGCAGATCGCCACCAGGAGTACATACAGCAGTTCCATGTGAATATCCTCACACGGCGGCCATTGCCGCAGCCTCTTCGACGTTGACGGTCACCAGACGCGAACAGCCTGGCTCATGCATGGTGACACCCATGAGCTGATGCGCCATTTCCATGGCGATCTTGTTGTGCGTGATATAGATGAACTGAACTTTTTCCGACATTTCCTCAACCAGTCGCGCGTAACGGCCAACGTTGGCGTCATCGAGTGGCGCATCCACTTCGTCCAGCATGCAGAACGGCGCCGGATTGAGCTGGAAAATCGAGAACACAAGTGCCAGTGCTGTCAGTGCTTTTTCACCCCCGGAGAGCAGGTGGATGGTGGAGTTACGCTTGCCTGGCGGGCGAGCCATGATGGTGACGCCGGCTTCAAGCAGCTCCTCGCCGGTCAGCTCCAGATAGGCATGGCCACCACCGAATACCTTGGGGAAAAGCTCCTGCAATCCCTTGTTGACGCGATCAAAGGTATCGCGGAACAACGTCCGGGTTTCACGATCAATCTTGCGGATCGCGTTTTCAAGTGTATCCAGTGCTTCACGAAGATCTGCATCCTGCGCATCAAGATAGTTCTTGCGCTCGGACTGGGCCTGGTATTCATCAATTGCTGCCAGATTGATGGGGCCAAGGCGGGAAATGCGTGCAGAGACCTTTTCAAGGTCCTCCTGCCACTGCCGCTCACTGGCATCCTCCGGCAAGGCTTGCAGTACGGTTGGCAGGTCAAACTGTTCTTCCGCAATCTGCTCTTGCAGCGATTCCCTGCGGGAGCTGGCGTTTTGCCATTCCATACGCTGGTTTTGCAGCATGTCCCGCACTTGCTGGGCCTGTTGCTCTGCCTGTTGACGCTTGCGCTCGTGCTCGCGGAACTCGTGCTGAACAGCCTCCAGCTCAGCGCGAACAGTTGCCATCTCCTTCTCGACCTCGACACGCAAGGTGAGTTGCTCCTCAAGCAACACCTGATGCTCTCCGCCGGGATTCTCCAGCTCAAGCAGGCTTTCCTGAAGCATTTCCCGGCGCTCGGCAAGACTGGATAACTGCTCCTGCAAACGGCCGATACTCTGGGCCAGTGATGTTTCACGGGTGCGCAGTGCTTGCAGCGTCAATGCCATCTGGTGAGATGCATCACGATCTGCCCGTGCGCGTTGCCGTGCACCATCCAGGCCTTCACGCGCGGCATCACGTTCACGCAGCAGTTCTTCGCGACGCGCAGAGTCACGCCCCATTGCATCCAGTGCGTCCTGCAGAATCAGGCGAGCTTCAGACAGCTGCTCCTGATCCAGCCGCAGCTGCGACTGGACATCTTCCATTTCCTTTTCAATACGGCTTGAGCGGGCAGTAAACTGCTCCAGGCGAACCTGTTTGGCGCCCAACTGCGCCTGGACATCGCCACGGGACCTTGTCAGCTGTGACAGCGCACGCTGGGCATCCTCTCTCTGCAGTTCCAGCGAGCGCAGTGCCTCACGCCCCTCCTCCAGAGCCGCCTGTTTGTCCGCCAACTGCTCATCAATCAGGGCCAGCTCTTCAATGACACGGACCAGCTCCTGTTTGCGGGCCAGTACGCCAGACTCGGAGTCTTCCTCACGAATAACGCGTAACCAGTTAGCTCCAAGCCAGATACCATCACGTGTTACCACCGACTCATGTGCAGCCAGCTGCTCACGTACCCGCATGGCATCCGTCAGGGTCTCACAGGCGTACACGCCTGCCAGCAATGCGGTTGTTTCGGCTCCCTTGACCAGTGACGACAGTGTTCTGGCGACCTGGCCGCCAGATGCAGGTGCCTGACGATTCTCTACAAAGGTCAGGTCTCCCTTGGCCAGATTCACGAGTTTGTCAGTCAGCGCACCCAGCGAGTCAACACAGACGGCCTGAAGGCTGCGCCCCAGAACGGTCTCAACGGCACGTTCCCAGCCGCCTTCCACCTGCAACTGGTCAGCCAGTCGCGGGCGCAAGGACAGACCTTCAGACTCAAGCCATGTGGTAAGACCACTTTCCTGACCCATGGCGGCCTGCTGAAGCGCCTCAAGTGAGGCCTCACGACCTTTGAGTATCTGGGACCGTGACTTCAGAGCATCCGCTTCATTGTGCAGGCGGTTATTAATCTCTCGCTGACTGGTAATACCAGATGCGGCGGCATCAACCTTTTCCTGGCCTGCCTCAAGCTGAAGCTCAACTTCAGCCAGCTGTTCGTTCAATACTGCCACTTCGTCTGCCAGAGGGCCTGCAGTCAGGCTCTTGCGCTCATTATCCAGACGATCAAGCCGCTCCCTGGAGCGCTGAATGGCCTGCTCCATGTGCTGGATTTTGGACTGCTCAACTTCTGCCTGCTGACGTGCGCCGGCCGCAGTCTGGTTGAACTGCTCCCACTCCTGCTGCCAGTGCTGCATCCGCTCTTCCGCCACAGCGAGCCCCTCAGCCAGCTCTTCGGCCTGGGCTTGGTAAAGGGCCTGCTCCGGTTCAAGGGCCAGCAGCTGGCCACGAACATCCTCCAGTTGCGCTTCATCAAGCTGCAAATGCTCACTGGCCTGTTGATGGCTGCGCTCCGCCTGCGCCATGTCATCCCGGAGCTGCACAAGACGCTCACGCTGATGGGTCATGTTTTGCTCAAGCCGGGAAATCTCGTTACCAACCTTGTAAAAGCGGCTTTGTACCTCGGAAAACTTGTCGGAAAGCTCAATCTGGGTTTCGCGCTGCTTCTCCAGCGCCGCATCAGCAGAACGTTGCTCCGCGATCACAGCCTCCAGCCGGATCTCAAGCTCACGGATAAGGGTCTCGCGCTGACCTACCTGAAGGTCCAGTGCCTGCCAGCGTAGCGCTTGAAGTTGAGCTTTAAGAAGTCGTTCTTCCTCCTTGAATTCCTTATACTTTTCTGCAGACTGGGCCTGTCGCTGCAGGTGCTGCAGCTGCTTTTCCAGTTCTTCGCGAATGTCACTCAGGCGCTCAAGGTTTTCGCGGGTGTGGCGCATGCGCGTCTCGGTTTCACGACGCCGTTCCTTGTACTTTGAAATGCCGGCAGCTTCTTCGATGTAAACACGAAGCTCCTCCGGGCGCGCCTCAATCAGGCGAGAGATCATCCCTTGCTCAATGATCGCGTAAGAGCGGGGACCCAGGCCCGTGCCCAGGAAAATATCGGTAATGTCCTTGCGCCGGCAACGAATGCCATTCAGGAAGTAGTCCGACTTGGCATCGCGGGTAACCACGCGTTTGATCGATATTTCGGCAAACTGCGCATATTCACCGCCCAAGGTCGCATCCGAGTTGTCAAAAACCAGCTCAATCGAAGCCTGGGCTACCGGCTTGCGCGCCGACGAGCCATTGAAAATAACGTCCGTCATAGACTCGCCACGCAGGTTTTTGGCAGATGACTCCCCCATTACCCAGCGCACAGCATCGATTACATTGGACTTGCCGCAACCGTTAGGGCCGACAACGGCCGAAAGATTGGTCGGAAAATGGGCTGTGGTTGGGTCCACAAAGGATTTAAAGCCAGCCAGCTTGATGCTCTTCAGTCGCATGTCAGTCCCGATAGGGCTTGCCGCTCAGACAAGTGTCCGATAGCCGGCAAAATACCCTTTATTAATTCCCTTAAAAAACAGTGTATTACGCCAAATACCTCATTAACATTTGAGGATGGCTTGTCTCAACAAATAGACCCGCGAGAGTGTACAGAAAAACCCACTAAGCCTCCATGCCAAGGCGCGACAGCGCCCAGGGCAGAGACATAAAAAATGGTCGCACCAATGCAGAGGGCAAACTAGAAGGCAAACAGGTCGCCGTTGTTCACTGATTGCCGTTGCTGGTAACCCGACGCCACTTTTTCGATCTGTTCGGCAGCCATCTGTACCAGGTGGGCCGCATGCTTGGCCGCCCTTTCGGGGTCACGTTTGCGGCATGCATCAACAATCGCCTGGTATTGATTAATGGCTCGTAACTCATCACTGAGCAGGTGACGCAAGTGGGCCCCGTAACGCACCCAGCAAAGCGACAACGAGTTGAATGCCATGACATAGACCTGATTGCCGGCCGATCTCACCAGCTGCCCCCAGAATGCCTGCACCTCGGACTGCAGATACTCGACGTCATTGGGCCGCTTTCGCATGCGATCAACAGACTCCTGCAATGACTGGATGGCCTCTGACTCTGCCCGTTGTGCGGCAAGCCTCGCTGCGTCTACCGCCATCGACGCCCTCATCTCCAGCAAAGACCGGAGCATGGCAAAATTGGGCAGACCACTTTCATTGACCAGAAGATCCGGCAGAAGCTCCAGGCCGGCAACCTGCTGCCAGTCAGTTACACGATTGCCCCCACCATGCACCGTATGTATCAGGCGCATCTGTTCAAGACGCTTCATGGCTTCGCGCACCGCGCCACGGTTCAGTCCCCGAGACTCCGCCATCTTTCGCTCTGGGAGCATGTTTGCTCCTGGCGTGATGCGGCCATGAATAATGTCTCGGCACAACTCTTCGTAGAGTGCTTCACCTAATGGTTTGCGCTTGCTCATGATCTAATCACCCGCCTCAGCAGGAAAACTGGTCCAACCAATATAGTCGAATTCCGGAAAAGAAAGAACAAGTGGTCGTACCTTATGAGCAATCGCTTAACGACGGTGCCGCTGAGCCCAGGCCACTTCAATCTGCTTAACCCTCAGCAGTGCATCCAGAACCAGGTTCCGCTGGTGTATGCAAAAGTCATCTATCAGGGAGGCTGCCTGCTCTCCCTTCCGCATCATGATGCTATCCACCACGCCCTTCAGGAACGCGAGCGCCTCATCCAGCTCGCGCCGGTCCGTATGCAGGGCAAGATAAGCAGCACGGCGCACGGCTGGTTGCAAATCATCAAGAATATCAGAGGCATAGCTGTTGTTTGCAAAGCGGTATGCCATGTTGAAGAACTCGAAGGCGCCTTCGTGAAAGCCCTCGATATCCCCCTCATCGACACAGGACTGCAGCCGCTGCAACTGGCCAACAAACCCTTCCATGTCGTGCTGGCGCCAGTTTTCTGATGCCTTGCGACAGATCATCTGCAGCAGCATCGACAACACCTCGTAGAGCGCCTTGACCTGTACAGGAGACATTTCCGAGACCACAGCACCACGGCGCGGGTAAATCTCGATCAGCCGCTTTCGGGCCAGGACCAGCAGCGCCTCACGTACCGAGCCTCGACTGACATTCAACTCCTTGGCAATGCGAAGCTCCTGAATCCTTTCCCCCTCAACCAGATCGCCCATGATGATTTGCTGGGCAAGGTGCTGAGCAATTTGCTCAGAAAGACTTTCGGAGGCGCGAAAACTCATGATCAACTCGTATCAATGCAGCAACAGGATAGAAGGCGGTCATCGTATCAACAGCGAAGCGCCAGCCGCCAGCCCTTTTGTCTATTGTCGGACAGAAATAAGAGAGCTCAATCTCGCCAATGATCAGTAAATCTGAATAAGCCCATTCAAAAAAAGCATTTTTGTTTATTGATCAAGACTTGGTATTCTTCGGACCCTTGAAAACAAGTCCCCTTGCCAGGTTTCGCCATGTACCAGTATGACGCCTACGATCAGCGCATTGTCGATGAGCGAGTCGCCCAGTTCCGCGACCAGACCAACCGATACCTGGCCGGAGAGCTCAGCGAAGACGAGTTTCGCCCTCTCCGGCTGCAAAACGGTCTTTATATCCAGCGCTTTGCACCCATGCTGCGGGTTGCCATTCCCTATGGCCTGCTGTCCAGCACACAGTTGCGCACGCTTGGCTACATTGCCAGGACCTGGGATCGTGGTTATGGCCATGTCAGTACACGCCAGAACATGCAGTACAACTGGCCAAAGCTGGAGCATGTGCCGGAAATTCTGGCAGAGCTAGCCAAGGTAGAGATGCATGCCATCCAGACCAGCGGCAACTGCATCCGCAACACCACGACCGACCAGTTTGCTGGTGTGATCGCCGGCGAAATTGAAGACCCCCGTCCCACCTGCGAGCTGATTCGCCAGTGGTCGACGTTTCACCCCGAGTTCGCATTTCTCCCGCGCAAGTTCAAGATTGCCGTATCAGCCTTCTCTGATGAGGACCGGGCTGCTACAGCACTTCATGACATCGGCGTCTATATTGTCAAAAATGATGCCGGCGACATCGGTTATCGCATCATGGTTGGTGGTGGTCTGGGCCGCACCCCGATTGTCGGCAGTGTGATTCGGGATTACCTGCCCCGGGAAGACCTCATTTCCTATCTTGAGGCTGTGCTGCGCGTCTATAACCTGCACGGTCGCCGTGACAACAAGTACAAGGCGCGTATCAAGATCCTGGTTAAGGCCCTCACACCTGCCGTGTTTGCGCAAAAAGTCGAGGCTGAATGGGCTCACCTCAAGGGCGGACCACTTACCGTACCGGCTGCAGAGTTTGATCGTCTGCGCAGCTTTTTCACTGAACCGGTCTATGAGCAGCTGACGGATGAGCCAGCAAGCTTCGTTAGTGCCCGTCAGGAAAATGCAGCCTTTGCCAACTGGCTGCAGCGAAATACGCATGCCCACAAAAAACCGGGCTACCGCATAGTTACCCTGTCACTCAAGCGCACAGGCATAGCACCAGGTGATATCACGGCAGAACAGATGGATGCTGTGGCAAAGCTGTCCGATGACTACAGTTTTGGCGAACTGCGCACGACGCATGAGCAGAACATTGTACTGGCCGACGTCAGACAAAGTGACCTTTTCAGCCTGTGGCAGGAGCTGAAGGCACTTGGTTTTGATACAGCCAATATTGGCTATCTGACCAACATCATTGCCTGCCCCGGCGGGGACTACTGCTCATTGGCCAACGCCAAATCAATCCCGATTGCCGAGGCTGTACAGCGTCGATTTGATGATCTGGATACCGTCTACAACATCGGAAAGCTTGATCTGAACATTTCCGGGTGCATGAATGCCTGTGGCCATCATCATGTCGGTCATATCGGCATTCTTGGCGTGGACAAGCGTGGCGAAGAATTCTATCAGGTGACACTTGGCGGCTCATCCAATCATGATGCCAGCATCGGCGACATCCTTGGCCCTTCGTTTGCTGCCGAAGAAATGGCTGACATCATAGAAGAAATCATCAATACCTATCTCGATAACCGGCTCAGCAAGGAAGAGTCTTTCCTTCAAGCGTATCGCCGCCTCGGTATCGACGTATTCAAGGAGCGTGTTTATGTCCAGGCTCATTAAGGATCGTGCCATCGTTGATGACAGCTACACTTTTGTCAGCCCGGCTGATGATGGTTCACTGACACTTCCTGCCGGAGATGTACTGATCTCACTGGCAACATGGCAATCTCACCGTGATGCATTACTTGCACACCCCTTTGGCAAAGGAGTGCAACTGAAGGCTGACGAGTTTGCAGAGAACATCCGCGATGATCTCGACAAGCTTGCACTGGTCGCCATCGAGTTCCCTGCTTTTGCCGATGGCCGAGGCTACTCAACTGCGTATACCCTGCGCAGCCGTTACGGTTACAAAGGCGAGCTGCGTGCAGTTGGCGATGTATTCAAGGACACCCTGTTCTATCAGCAGCGCAGCGGCTTCAATGCATTTTCTGTGCGTGCTGACAAGAACGTTGAGGATGCCCTACAAGCCCTGGATACATTCAGCTCACCTTACCAGGGAACAGCGAATGATCCGGCACCACTGTTCCGCAGACGATTGGGTTGATCTTTTCCCTTGGCATAAAAAAACCGCCTTTATTGGCGGTTTTTTTATTGTTGTTTAAATCAAGGTACAACCGGGCAGGTAGCAGGCTCGGTGACAAAGTCACCAGCGGCACCATCGTCGGGGGAATCCTTTCCTTCATGAATATTCTTGAAATATATGTACTTATTTACCCAGAGAGCAAGTTCATCATCTGTTGTTGCCCCCGGAGTATTCTTAAACGCTTTCAAGAAGTTAGCCCCGGCATCAACGCGTAAACGCACTGGATTGCCAAGACCTCCGACCGAGGAATTGGCAATAGCAGAACCAAATTCAATCGTATTTGGAAGTACGAGCAAGGGTTCGACATAAAGGCGAGAGTCCAGAGGAAATACTCGCCCGATGACGCCCATTGGCAGCTCCTGCTTGTCTCCATCACTCAATGAAACAAGATCAACGACACTGCAATCCGCATCAAGATCGGTAACGATATTACCATCGGACAGGATGCTGAAATTAATTGTGCCTACAACAGACTCAATAGAGTTTATTGTTGTCTTGAGTGTACCCTTTACATGAAGAGGGAAGGTCAGCTCATTCCACACATCAGGATTCAACGTAGTCACCAGATTGGTGGGGCGCACCAAATTAAAACCGCTAAACGTATATGGACTGGCGATGTCAGGGCTCTTCAGTGTCCCCAGCCTGTCCAGGTTGGGGACATCAACACCATAAGCGTTTTTATAGGCCGTTTCATTGATGGCTATGAAGTTGCGATCAATAACTCCCGTTGCCAGACTAAAAGTCTGCATGTTTTCAAGATCAAGCTCCAGGCCAGCAACCGATCCATCAAGCTTCAGATAACTTTCAGGCTTTGGATAAAATCGTGTCGGATCATATCTCACCAGTTCAATTTCCAGGTTTCTCGCACCCATTGAGGCGGATCCAGCGCCAAAAAATCGCCCCTTCCGGTCAATACCCAGCAACACCTCTCCAAACAACTCCTCGGTCGCATTAAATCCGTAAAACAGACTGATCAAGACAGCCTGGTTTTCCAATGATACGGGCGAATTGGTAGAAACAATGAAGCCATTATCCTGGTACAGTCCCGCCATAATCGAATAGGTGGCTTTCTCAAGGGTGCGATCAGCATCTGCGCGTGATTCCAGTATTCGTGGAACTGTCATTGCAGACAAGGCAGCACCAATCTTTGCCTCGAAGACATCCTCAGACAGCGCCGACAAAGCCAGCGATTCATTCAGGGCAACAAGAAACTCTTTCTTGTCCGCCTCGGTCAGGATGATGTCGCGTGCCGGGTTATCCTTGATGGCTAAAGTAGTCGTGCCATCCGAAGAGTTCAGCGCATGCAGCAAGCGGTTGATGTTTCGTGCAGTGGCAGCCGCTGGAGCAGCAAGATCCTTGGTACCTGCCAGATCAAGAGCCGTAAGATAAATGCGCTTGAGTGGCTTTCCGTCCGTCCCCTTTGGCAGAAGACGATTATCCTGTAGTGCATCCTGGACGAGTGCCTGCCCCAGCATTACTTCATGCCCGATATCATCATGATTAATCATGAATTTTACGGTTGAGCCAACGGCACAGGTGAAGTCCCCGTTACTCTTGGTAGTGCCACTTATGGTCCCACAGGAGTAGTCAAGACCAGCGACCTGTCCATCCTCAAAACGCCCCGTGATACACGTTTCGTCTGAACCACAGGCAGAAGAAGGATTTGTCTCTGGCGGAGGATCTGACAAATTATTGCTGCCGCCACTACATGCAGCGAGCAGAATCACCCCTCCCAATGCCACTGCAATCTTCAGCCCATAAATTTTCATGTCATTCATACTCAACAGTAATTTCACCGCTTCGGTTTAGTGTGACCACTTCAGCTCGATCAGCCTGAGGCTCTTCCGGAAGTAAAATCAGCACATACCTTTCTGATGAAAGCATGATAATGCTACCTTCCGCCTTGTGTTGTCGGGTTTTTGTTGCCTCATGGCGGCGCTCAAAATAACCCCCGGGATGAGCGCGTATGATACAACCAGCAGAGTCAGCAAAAGCGATAACAGGCATAAGGAAAGAAGGGTTTTTATCAGAAACGGAATAAGAAGTTAGCGTCAACCTGCGTAGTCCCTTACCATCGACCCCCAGAATCAACAATGTGCTGCCAACACCGGCAAAGTGTCGTGTTTTGTCATCAACTCTCACCGAGGCAGAGTGCCCTTTCGTCAAGCGCCCAGCTTTTTTGGTGTCTTTCTGTGGCGTACACAACGACTGCTTTCCAAGCAACTGCTGAATCTCAACAGGGTCTGTAAGCTCAATCAGGGTTGACGTCAAAGGTACTCCGCCAGCCAACTCCTTCTGGGGAAACAACGATGGGGCGCCTTCAGACATGCCAGTCAGCTGCCCATCACTTTCCTCAACACGAGTACCAACACCATCTGTCACCACATAAAAACGTTTCTTCAACTCGGGATTAAAGTTGGTACTCTCAAGCACCTCGCTATCTAGATATGCTCCCTCTTCACTCGGCTTTGCTGCCGGAGTGGCCAGGATGCTTTCAGGTGGAGGAACTGCGGGGAGACTTTCTTGCGTTGGCAAAACTGGCAGGCCAGTCGCCTGTTTTTGATCAGCAGAAGCAGGAGGGGCGACGACTTTTTTGCCTGTCGATGGCTTAGCCTCCGGGTCAGAAATAAAAATTGTTTGCGGGCGGCCATTTTCATCAAAGACTTGATAAAAATGCTGCTCAGTAGCCTCCTCAGCAGAGGCTACTGAGCAAAACAACAGACCAATAAGGGCGCAATTAAGTCGTAGCATTACCAGCGAGTACGATAAGCAATACCGGTCATATAGACATCAGCTCGGGTTTTTACATCCAACCCCGCATACGGGTTGTAAATAAGGTTATTAATTCCAGTCGCATTCATGTTGGTACTGGTATTGGCGGGGATCGAATCTTCGGAGCGCAGATACATCAGCGTCAGATCAATTTCGGTATCTTTGTCAAACTGGTAGCCAATACCTGCACCAAACAACTGTGCATCATTAATCGGGACCAGTGAAAAGCGTTTGTCATCCGGAATTGCAGATTTTCGGGGCTCATAACCTGCACGAAATGAAAGACGTTCATTCCACTTGTACTCGGTTCCAATACCCCAGCTCCATGGGCTTTGAAACCCGAGAGGCATGCTCAGCGTGGTCAGTGTGTTGCCGGGAGCAAGCAGTCGCGCAAGACGCAAGACGCTGGGTGAACTGTCAAATGAGATATTGAAAGAACTCCACTCCTCATAATCTGTCCAGCCGATATCAAAATTGACCTTCCAGTTAGGCAGAATCAGGAACTTGATGCCTGTCTGAAAGTGGGCGGGATACGTCAAATCCATCGATACAAGGCCAGTTTCTTTTTCTGGAATGTACGAAGGCAAGCCCAGAATGGCCAGCAGAACCTGGCCTGTCGGTGACTGGCCAATGCCACCAAATACATCCTGCACGCCCTGCTCATACGTGATTTCGTATTTACCCTTCAGATGCATCCGGGCCTGGCTTTGATAGACCACCCCCCATGCAAATCGCTCATTAGGCTCCCACAAGAGACCAAGATTGTAGGTGGGAGACAAGCTTTCCTCCATGGACATCTTCATGCTTGCCAGGTTATCAAATAGGCCAATCCCCTGATCTGCATTACAGAAGCCGAACAGGAAAAGATCAATCACAATATTGGACTCATCCTTGAATGGCGGACAAATGTCCTCATCAATGACGCGCATCACGCCCAACAACTCGTTAGGTGCTCGAAAATCAGTTTCCAGATACATTGCCTGATAGGACAGCCCGATAGACAAGCCAACAGAAAGCTCATCTGTTACCTGATAGCCAACCGATGGTGAAAGAAGCGTTATGCGTTCCAGAGAAACACGTTCCCCCAGAAAGTTGCCTGGATCATCTTCATCCCGATAGAAACCTGCCGCCATTGGCGCATACATGGCATTGGCAAAAGTGAATTTAGAGCCAGGGCTCTTGAACGAGAAAGCAAATAACGGCGCCAAAAGTGGACCAGGAGGCAGGTCAACTGCCTCATCCAGAATTGGCACGTAAAGAGAGACGCCCTCAATGGAGCTCTTCCCTGTCTTGAAACTGGAGCAGCTATCCTTGCCATCACGTGGTGCATCATTACAAACAACCGGATCATCAGAGAAGCCGAACACACCAAATCCCGGAGGTGCGGAGAACTCGGTTTCCATATTGAAGCTGGCCGCAAGAAACTGAAAGTCAGCACGCCTCCCGTCAAGCTTTGCAAGGCCAGCAGGATTGTAATGCACTGCACTGATGCCTGGCGGATCAGCGGTCACGGCATTACCCATTGATAGCGCACGCAAGTCGATGGAGAGGTTGGTTGCCAATTGCGCATTGGCATGGCCAGCCAGACTCATGACAACTGCCACTGCCCACAAGGTCATGCCACGCATATGATTTTCTTTTTTTATTTTCATGGCCTACTTCAAACGTATCCCGACTGCTTACTTGTCCGAAATGACAAAATCTATGGGCATCGAAAAGCCCAATGTCACATCAGAGGAGTCCTCTGTCAGGCCAAAGCCCATATTCAGATTGATAATACGTTTGGGATTGGTACGAAGCCCCAAAGAAAGATTTACGGAGGCGCTGACCTGATCAGCCGTTTCAACCTCCTTGCCACCTTCAAAGCCATAGGTAGAAGAAAAACCATAAGACTGCTGAAATGAGCCAGTAATGGAAACATCATAATTCAGTGCATAGGCCAGGCCGAGGGAGAAGCCGATGGAGTCGCCGGGCTGCACACTGGTCAGCACTTCACCACCACCCTGCACCTGATACAGGTCATTGATCTTGGAGCTCAGCGAGTAGCTGGCAGAGCCGAACAGAACAACCGGATCGGCAACCTTGCTCATGCTGGCTCCACCAGAAAGACTGTAATAGCCCTTGCCGGTTGAGAGGTTTGAACTGCGGTCGATTTCGTAAGGACTATCGCCGGTTGCCGTAGAGAGCGATGCAAACAGCGTTGTGGTCGGAAGACCGCGCTTCAATGGCACTGGCTGCCAGCGGGTTCCGAATGAAATGTCGCCTAACCCTGTCGTGTCCAGACCGCTTTGGGAGTCAAATTTTGACACCAGTGGTAACGTCGCAGAAAACGTAAGGTTATCCCAGACGCCGTACGTCAGATCCAGGTTATTGGTGAATGTATGCTGCGCATCTTCTTCAATGCGAAAACGCGTAATTGTCGAATTGCTGCCATCAACGGCTATATCAATACGGCTGTCGCGATAAAAGCTGTAATCCAGGCTGTAAAGCAAGCCCACCTTCCCGCTTTTGAGCAGGGAGTACTGGACTTCACTGGCCTGAAACACCTCCTCAAGATTTTTCTCCGAGCTGGCGTCATCCGTCTTCTGGGTCAATGCTTCACGTGCGACATCATCCGTGCTGGCGGGCTCTGCCGCGACGGCGGCCGCAGCTGTCGACCCAGACTCCGACACCACATCTTCTGCCATGGCAGGCTGAGCCAGAAGCACCAGAAACCCCAGTACAGAGTGGTATGCCAAACCCCGTTTCATCATTTTTTATTCTTCCTGTTCTTGAATCGCCAGCAACCACTGGAGCCTTAAACAAACAGCACAATTACTTGCGCTTGAAATATGTACGCATCGGTACATCAATAATTTCACCAAACTCCAGACTACGCTCATCGGCATTTCTTACACGCTGCAACGTAGCGGCGTAATCAGCATCTTCTTCGAGAGCCTTGATCCAGAGAGGAATCTCGTGGAAAACCATGTCGTTAATGGTCTGGTCATCCACGAAACGCATATCTGCTTCGGTCAACTCGAGGGTGCTTTGTGGCTTGAAGCCGTTAGGGAACACAATGAACATGACATTGTTTTCCCAAATCTGCTTGAACCGCTCTTCCGGAAAACTGATGTTACCCAACGCCGGATCGGCAACGAAGACGCGACCATCCTGGTATTTTTTCACAACGACGAAGTGCTTGAAGCCACCATAATGAATGGGAACGATGGCGGGATGGTCAAGCTTCTTGAGGTCTTCAAACTGGCCTTTGTAGCCACCGCTGGGATGGCCTAGTGCAGTCGTGAGGCGCTTCATGTCGAGTAGCGAGAAGCCGCGACGCTGGACGATTTTTTCGGTCTCGCCGAATTTCAGCAGACCATCCATGACCTGACGCTCTGAGAACTGGCGCCCCAGATAGCCATTGAGGACAGTGGTCAATGCGGCCGATCCGCAGCTGTAGTCATACGCCTGCTTGACGAGCCCTTTATACTGTTGCTCCGCCAACGGTTTGACCGCGACAGGACGATCCATGATTGACCAGGACGAGTCATGACGGCCATCAATCGGATAGCTGTAATAAATAGATGCCGGTGCCTTGTCTTCCACCTCGAAAGACTCGACAGCAGCAAAGTAAATGAGGGCCGCGCCCAGGGCAACTGTAAACATGGCGATTTTTTTATTGTTAGGCCGCGTTATTATGATTGTGGTTATACACGGTCAATGTACGGCAACTGCGTGAACATACACGGTTTTGTGACAGGTTTCACCCCCTTTTAACCTCTTTGATACAAGGAAAATGGGCAAATGTGGCACCCCCGCTGGTCACTTTGCGTATAGCCCGGCAGAAGCCCCAAATTACAAACATGAAAAAGGGGCCGAAGCCCCTTTTTCACAGCAAACACAACAGCCTAGGCTATTGCATTCACGACCTTAGTGACCAGATACACGAATGGTATCGCCGTTCAGGTTCAGACCAATGATCTCGACGTCACCAATCGAGGCCGCGGAGGCGTTGCCCATTGCCACGCCAGCCATGGTCAGGTTGATACCGTTAGTGGCATCGCCCAGCTGGGTCATGGTGATGACCAAGCCATTAGCAGCAACATCAACACCAATATTGGTCGTCAGATCGCCAGTGCCACCATTATCGGTGATGCTAAGAGCACCCACGCGAATGGAACCACCGGTGGTGGAGCCACCAACGTCATTCAGGGCGACGTTGCTCAGTGTCAGGCCGCCGTTCAGGGTGGCGTCCAGCACAATCAGGTGGCCCTGAGGCTCGTTACCCAACTGAATGTTCATGGTGGCACCGGCACCAATGGTCAGCTGCCCCATATCGAGGAGAGTGGCCGACTCATTAGCAACACCCCAGCCCACGCCAGCAGCGGTACGGTTCGAGTTGGCGACATGCAACTCACCAAGATCGATCACAGTGTTGGTGGACGTGGCAACATTACCCAAGGTAATACCGATGTTCAGGGTGGCATCGTTGGCAGCAGCGGTAGATGCGCCGGCATCGATATCAATCTGCACCTGTGCATCACCAGTCACAACGCCGCCAGCTGTAATTGCG
>JACCDZ010220912.1_pt1 | contig 38097 bp, 34 predicted proteins | sample 7449551 | NCBI WGS metagenome assembly JACCDZ01 (sample SAMN15323452, study PRJNA562643) | freshwater metagenome | isolation source: river surface water | place: USA:Blue River Watershed | collected 2017-08-18
ATCGATATTAGGTCAAGATTATCGCAATTTTAGAGTCATTTATTTGGAAGACGCTTCAACTGATTCAACCTATGAGAAGGTTGAAAATCTCATAAACCGATCCCCTCTTAAAGACCGTGTTTCGCTCATCCACCGTGAAAAAAATGTGGGGTCACTTAAGAACTTATACGACGCTATTCATAGCTGTAGAGATGATGAGATTGTTGTAAGAGTTGATGGAGATGACTTTTTGGCACATCCGTTTGTACTAAAAAAACTCAACAAGGTCTATAGCAACCCAAATATTTGGATGACGTATGGGAACTACTTGGATTACCCGGGTTATAAGCAGAGCCCAAAATTCTGTGAAGAATTTCCTTCGCATGTAATCCGAACGGGGGGGTTTAGAAAATATAAATGGGTCTCTTCTCACCTCCAAACTTTCTATGCGGGTCTCTTTAAAAAGATTTCGATGGATCATCTGATGAAAGAAAATGCCTTTTTACCGATGGCGGGTGATTTGGCGTTCATGATGCCTCTTTTGGAAATGGCTAGGACGCATGTAAAACGGATTGATGAAGTCCTTTATCTTTATAACCGGATTAATCCGATTTCAGATCATAAGAAAAATTTACAGCTGCAATCTGCGTGCGAGGGATATGTAAGATCGCTATCTCCTTACGCGCCTCTTGAAAAACCTCCGTATGAATGAGTTGCTTTTCACTTTACAAGTAGGGGTCGTTGTAGGCTCTGTCATGGGAGCTAGGCGTCTGGGCAAAGAGGCTATTATCATGCTGGCAGTACTGCTGGCTGTCTTTGCTAATTTCTTTGTCTTAAAGCAGATTGATCTTCTGGGATGGACGGTCACGTGTAGTGATGCGTATGTGGTGGGACATCTTTTGTGTCTGAATTTACTTCAGCAGCTTTATGGAAAAGAGAGCGCTTCTAAAACGATCATGCTGTCTTTTGCAGGCATGCTGCTTTTTGCATTATTTTCGCAGATCCATTTGATATTTACTCCGAGCGGGTTTGATCATGCAGATGGTCACTATGGAGCCCTTTTGGGTGTGGCTCCGAGGTTATTTGCAGCTTCTTTGACGACGTTTTACTTAGTTCAGAGGCTTGATCTCTTTTTGTTCGGTAAAATCATGCATTTACTCCCAAAACTGTCTTGGAAAATGCGTTCTGCTATTTCGCTTGTGATCTCTCAGGCGTTTGACACGCTTTTGTTTACGCTGCTGGGGCTTTATGGGGTCGTCGAAGAGTGGGTTTCGATTTTTTGGATGAGTTTTGCTGTCAAATGCACGGTGATTGGACTGATGGCTGTGATTTGGCAAGATGATGTGGGAGAAAAACGTGAAGTTTGAGATTCTTCATCAATCTAAGAAATCTAGAGCAAGGCTTGGGAAGATCCATACTCCTCATGGAATCATTGAGACACCAAACTTTGTCGCGGTTGGAACCAATGGGACGCTCAAGTCTTTAGATAATAAGACTGTGCAGGAGATTGGACTCCAGCTGATGTTTTGCAACACATATCATCTTCTTTTACAGCCTGGAACAGAGGTTGTGAGAGATGCAGGAGGCATTCATAGCTTTATCAATCGGCAGCTTCCTATTATTACGGATTCGGGAGGCTTTCAGGTATTTAGTTTAGCTTATGGTTCGGTGGCAAGTGAGATAAAAAGCAAAGGGACAAAAAAAACCGATGGCTCGGTTCTTAAGGTCACAGAAGAGGGAGTTCTTTTTAGGTCGTACAGGGATGGAAAAAAAGTACTTTTGACGCCGGAAAGCTCGATTGAGGCTCAGAAAAATTTGGGAGCCGATATTATCATCCCTTTTGATGAGCTGCCTCCCTATCACATAGGGAAAGAGGCGCTGATTGAATCCCTAAATAGAACGCATCGCTGGGAAGAAAGGTCTTTGAATGCTCACTTAAAAAATCCCCAGGCCCAGGCGATGTATGCTGTTGTTCATGGCGGGGTCGATCCTGAGTTGAGGAAAAAAAGCTGTGAATTTTTATCAACGCTGCCCTTTGATGGATATGCCATTGGCGGTAGCGTAGGAAAAAATAAAGATGAAATGATCGGAATGCTGCAAGGAATGCTTCCCTATTTGCGGACCGAGTGTCCAAACCATTTGCTCGGAATAGGCGATCTTCCTTCTATTGAAGCCTGCATTCCTTTGGGAATCGACACATTTGATAGCTCTTACCCTACAAAGGCGGCGCGGCATGGAATTGCTTTTACAAAACAAGGGCCCGTTAATTTAACTAGGGGTGAATGTCGGACAAATTTTAAACCGATAGATCCTTCTTGCACCTGCAGCACATGCTTGCACTTTTCAGTGGCCTATATTTCGCATTTGTTTAAAGCCAGAGAAATCACAGCCCTTACGCTAACGACTATCCATAATCTTCACTACATGGTTCACTTGATGAAAGCTTATCGAGCGGCCATTGCAGAAGATCTTATCTGACCTTCAAGTTGCGATCTGTAGCAATGAAAACACGATGGAAGATACCTTTCTTCTGTTCCTAGCTCAACTGTCGGCCCTTCAAGCGTTGCTTTTCCACCTACGTGTTTGATATTGACAATCGACTTTTTATTGCAGAAAAAGCAGGTGGCTTTCACTTCTTCTATAGAGTCTGCAACCTCCATAAGGCGAAGAGATCCTGGAAACAGTTTTGTGCGAAAATCGGTTCTAAGTCCATAGCAAATCACAGGGATGTTTTTTGTGAGAGAAATTTCGCGCAGCTGATCGACATGTTCCATAGAGAGGAATTGCGCTTCGTCGACTAAGATACAGCTGATGTTTGTGTAATTGTGGTTGAAAAGGTTGGTTTCTACTCCTACCAAAATATCGGCTTGCATTTGAAGACCTGCTCTAGATTGGATTTGTTCTTTTCCAAAACGGATGTCCATTTCTGGCTTTAGAAGTAAAACTTCTTTTCCTTGTTGTCTATAGTTGTGTGCAACAGCTAAAAGGTTGAGGGTTTTAGCGCTTCCTACAGTTCCATGTCTAAAATAGAGCTTTGCCATGATGCCTCGTAATATTTGTTTTTGACGCATTGACCCTTTCGTGGTAGAGTCAAAACCTGAAGTGTAATTGAATACATCATTTTGAGGAACAGTAATGGCTTCAGATATTAAGATTCGAACACTGGTTGGACCTGGAATTAAAACCTACATGCAGAGCATGGTAAAGGTACGTGAACAAGTCCTTGGTGAAATCCCTTACTTGCAGCTGGCTGCTGCAGAAAGCGATCTAAAATACCTCAAACATATCAGCATGAGTAAAGACTCTATTGCTGTTGTTGTGTTCGATGGATCAAAAATTATTGGCTGTGCAGTTGGAATGCCTCTATCTGAAGAGCTGCCAGGATTTCAAGAACCCTTTATTAAACTTGGCCTTCCCGTTGACGAGTACTTTTACTTCGGCTTTTCGGCTCTTTTAAAACCGTATAGAAGCCGAGGTCTAGGCCATCATTTTTTTGATCTGCGTGAAGAGCATGTGCGGCACTTAAAGAGGTTTACTAAGATATGCTTTACTTCTTCTATTCCTCCCAAGGGTGTCGCCTCTCTTACTGAGCAAGCAAACCTTGAAACGTTTTGGCAAAAGCGGGGATATATCCAACATCCTGAAATGACGTGTCGTCTCCCCATTATTGATCATCATTTTCTGATTTCTTTGAAATTTTGGATCAAAGAATTACAGCCTGTACAGAATACTCAAATAGACCAGCTCGATTCATTTCTATACGATTAATTCATAGGCTGGATGTTGCCAAGGAAAGACGCCGCTATCAAATCCCAGATAATTCAGAACATTTGTCAAAGAAACCGATCCATTGTTGCTGAGGGATAAGAAATTAACTTGATGTTTGTAACGATCCTCTTTGGGTGAGTAGGTGTCAGCGCTTTGGAATAGGTAACGTCGATTGTGTTCAATAGTTCCCCTTGCTTCTGTTTTGATGTCTCCTTCTAAGCTGTGGATATACGCACCGCCATCGCTTTTGATAAGAACCGAATCGGTATCATACAGGTGCCATCGAAAAGTCGCTGTGCAACAGACTTTAATAGCCCGTGCAATGACATATAGATTGGGAACTTCACCATGCTTAATGTGATTTGCTAATTCAGTCAGTGGTCTTGGAATGATAACCGCTCCTTCTAAAGCAGCTGCCATAAGATTCTCCTTTTTTTGAAAAATCTTAATCAAATATTTAATTTTTAAAAAGGTTATTTAAGCTCGAACGAATTTAAGAAAATCTCGTGCTGCTGCTCACGAGGCGTGCTTGGCGTATAAACAACCCACAGCTTGTAAAGGGTATTTCCGACGAGAATAAGGCGTCCTTCGATTTCTTTCTCCCCTTCTTTCATTTTAAAATCCATCGCGGGATAGTTTTTATGTTTGACAAGTTTTTTATCGGTGATCTGCGCGCCGGGCATATGCTCATGCACGACCTTCATCGCCCCCTTAAGAAGAGTATTGGAGCTAAAGAGCTTCCACTTTTTAGGAAGGTCGAGATAGCTGACGGAAAATTCAGCTTCTTTGTGTGCCTTAAATTCACTGACTTCTAGAGGGTCTCCATTTGGAACATCAAATTGCTGAGGCTCTTGCTCAACTGGTTTTTTAGGAAATTGGACCTGAAATTTTCCATTATCCGAAACATATTGCACCCATCCGCTGCCGGTAATCGATTGCTCATAATGAACGGCAGCCTCTGAGATATCCTCTCCTAAGAAGAGCGCACTACCTGCTGAGCAAGCCAGCATCAGAGCTATGAGATATCTTTTGATTCCAATCGTTTTGATCTGAAGATCTTTGGATCTTTTAAAGAAAAAAGCTCTTTTGCAGCTTTCGCTCCAAGAGAGGAAGGGAAGCGATAATCCAAATAATTTTTTACCAGGCGTTGTTTGCCATTTGTAAAGCAATAGAGCTTCAAATGGCATCCAAATGAGTGGAACGACTAATGACCATAAAAGAAATATTTGACTTTCAAGTTCAATCGGAAAGATAAGAGTGAAAAAAATGGTCACAAAATAGAAAAGACCATAATCAAAAAGGCGTGCTAAAAACCGTCTTAAAAATAGAAACATTGTCCAAATAGTATACCTGTTCCGACTCTTTATTCCAATCGATTAAAATATTTAATTTAATTGAAGGTCAGCGATTTAAGTAAAAATAGGTTTGCGAGAGAATGGTTCTTTCAGGCAATATCGATAGAATTTGAGGATACATATTTATGCGTAGGTCTATTTGTGTTTGCGAGCCATCCAGCTGTTTTGCCGGTGAGGTAGGAAATTTTCAGTTTATTTACACTCCCGCAACAAACCTTCCCAAAGGGGCAAAGCTGAGATTTGACTTAGCAACTCAAGGCCGCCCGATTGATTGGGAGCTTCCTCAAACCAATCCTAAGGATAAAAAGAACTTGATTTGGGCCCAGCTTCCAAATGGAAAAGGGATTGGTGCCAAGGTGATTGAAAAAGGCGATAAAATCACGAAGCTCTATGAGTTTGTTCTTCCCTCTGAGGTCAAAGCCGGCGAGTCATTTACCATTTTTATGGGCTCTCCTCTTAAGGGTGCGGGAAATGGCTCTAGAGTTCAGCTGAGCGTTCAGCGCAGGAGACCTTTTCATCTTTACATCGATCCACGCGGAAAAAATGACTTTAAAGAGGAAGAAACATTTCATCTTGATATTAGAGGGAATGTTCTCAGCAATATCCGTATCTTAGCGCCTTCGATTGTCGCAAAAAACAAGCGGTTTGATGTTCTGGTTCGTTTTGAAGATGCGTTTGGAAATTTGACTAATTATGCCCCTGAAGGGACCTTGATCGAACTGTCGTATGAAAACCAGCGCGAAAACCTCAATTGGAAGCTATTCATTCCAGAAACAGGTTTTATCAACCTTCCTAATCTCTATTTTAATGAACCAGGCGTCTATAAAATCCAGCTGCTCAACTTAAATACCGGAGATAAATTTTATTCATCTCCCATCAAATGCCTGGCAGAATCTCCCACCATTCTTTGCTGGGGGCTTCTTCATGGGGAATCAGAGAAAAATGATTCGAGTGAAAGCATTGAAGCGTGCTTAAGAGAATTCCGTGATGAAAAAGCGCTTCAATTCTTTGGGGTTTCACCGTTTGAGAGCGCAGAAGAGACTTCGAATGATGAATGGAAGCTTATTTCAGCCCAAGTTGCAGAATTAAACGAAGATCAACGGTTCTCCACTTTTTTGGGATTCCAGTATCCTGCAGAAGAAGGGCTCCGGCAAATTGTTTACACGAAGGATCAAAAACCTCTTCTTAGACAAAAAGATGCAAAAAGCAATGTTCTTTCCAAAGTTTATAAATCGCTGAGCCCTAAAGAGGCTCTTTCAGTGATTATGATGCCTATGGCAAAAGGTTTTGAAACAGATTTTTCAAGTTTTGATCCTGAGATGGATAAAGTTGTTGAAATTTACAATGCCTGGGGATCATCGGAATGCACAGAAAAAGAGGGAAATTTGCGACCTATTCGCAGTTCTTCGAAAAAAGGGGTGCATGAAACGGAAGTTGGTTCTGTCATCCAAGCGCTCAAGAACAACAAACGGTTCGGTTTTGTCGCAGGAGGCCTTGATGATAGAGGCATCTATGAAAAGTTTTTTGAGGAAAAACAAGCTCAGTATTCCCCTGGACTGACCGCTATTTTAGCTGTAGAGCATACTCGTGAATCACTTGCAGCAGCTCTTCAAGCTAGATCTTGCTATGCAACAACAGGTCCTCGCATCATTGTTGGGCTCCATATAGCAGGAGCCCCCATGGGTTCTGAACTTAGCACAAAAGTCAAACCAGGTCTTGTCATCAACCGCCATATCACTGTGTATGTGGCTGGTGTGACAACGATCAAAGAGATCGCTCTTGTCCGCAATGGAGTGGTGCTCAAAACATTTACAACCAAAAGTTATTTCACTGATTTTTCATACGATGATATGGATCATCTCTCTAAAGTGGTGCTCCCAGGAGGAGAAGGCAAAGCTCCATTTGCATTCTATTATTTGCGCGTCACGCAGTCTGATGGGCATATGGCTTGGAGCTCGCCGATCTGGGTGGACTACCCTGAATTTCAAGGCTCTTTGCCTAAAAAAGTGAAGGCAAAGTGATTATCCTAGGATCGCAGTCTCCTAAACGACGTGAAATTTTAGGACACTTTTCGATCCCTTTTGTGGTTGTTCCTTCTGATTTTGATGAAGAGTCTATCCCCTATGAAGGAAATCCAGGACAGCATGCTTTGATTCTTTCTCAGAAAAAAAATGAAGTCCTCCAAAAACAGTATCCGAATGAAGTGATTTTAACCGCAGACAGCGTTGTCTACTCTGACGGAAAACTTTATAACAAACCGGCAAATGAAGAAGAGGCGTTTTCATTTTTAAGTGCCTTTAGCGGAAAATGGCAGTCAGTTTTTACAGGTGTTACTGTCTCGCGCGGGCCGCTGGTTTATTCTGATATTGAAGAGACCAAAATCTTAGTCAATAACTTGACGCCTGAGCAAATCAAAAAGTTTCATTCCTCTATTTTTACGCTGGATAAAGCGGGCGGATATACAATAGAGAAAAGTGGGATTTTGATTGTTTCCAGGCTGGAAGGATGTTATGACAATGTCCTTGGGCTTCCAATCAATACAACGAGGAAGCTGCTGCTAAAAGTAGGGATTGATCTATGGGACTTTTTAAAAACGTCATAACCTCGGCTGTCCTCCTTTGCTCAATTGCGCACTCTCTTGAGAAAGAGCATGTCACCTATCTCATGCAATCTAAAGAAATCGATGGCGCTTTAGATCTCTATGAAACCTATAGAAAAGAAATTGGCAGACACGATTTTGAAATTTTAGTGCAGATGTGCACCATTATTTTGCAGCAGGGAATTAAAAGCTCTGATCTCACCACACAACTCTCCAGTCTTTATGGAACATCTGTTGCCAGCATAAATTCGTCTCTCGATATCTTAGAAAATGGCATCAAGAGCCAAAACATCGAGACACAGCTCGCCTCTTTGCAAATGCTGGCCCGCTTACATGATGACTATGGGGATGAACTACTTACCAAAGCGATGGCCTCCCCCTTCATGATGGTCCGTATGGAAGCCGGCTACTATCTTGCAGAAAGAAAACACAGAAAAGCCACCGGCCATTTAGAAGCGCTCATGTATAAAATCCCCCAAGAGTATTGGTTTTATTTTCCTCAATTTTTCGCCTTGGTTGGAACTCATGAAGCCATTGAAGTGCTTAAAAAATTGATGGAAGATCCTCACGCTATGACCCGCGTTGAAGCAATTCTTAACGCCGCACGCTTTGGCAGAGATGATCTTGTCTCGCGTATTCGTGCCCATGCCACCCATAGCCATCCTGATGAACAAGAGGCTGCAGCAACAGCTCTAGGAATGCTGAAAGATTCCACTTCGATTCCAAAATTGGAGAAACTCTCCAAAAGTTCTTATAGCTCTGTCAAACTTGCAGCGCTAAGGTCTCTTTATCATCTGGGGGATACCAAAGCCCTTCTTCCTATTTTTGACATGGCAAAAAATAATGATCTGTTAGCAATCGCCCTTTTGGGAGAACTGCCAGGGGGAGAAGAGATTTTAGCAGAACTCTTAGACAGCCCCCATATCCAGGTCCGCCTGAACGCAACACTCTCTCTTCTTTTCAGACGTGATTCAAGGTGCATTAAGACTCTCTATGAATTTCTTTTAAGCGACTCCAAAGACCTTGGCTTTCATCCGACAAGTTCCATTGGACATTCTTTGATGTCATGGAAAGCCGTCCCCTCGCTTCGCCAACATCAAAAACAACTCTCTATGGATCTTTCAGGCATCACTCTGCAGCTGCGAGAGCAGATGCTAGCATCTGCCTTAGAACTTCCAGAAGAAGACTTTTTGTCTGTTGCCTCGCGTATTTTTGATTATAAACAACTCGAACTTGTGCCACTCCTTGTCCAGCTTCTTGAAAACCACGCAACTCCCGCAGCACTCCGGCTTCTTAAAAAAAATGCGGAAGTTGCCGGCGCTCCTTTAACACGGATGTATTGCAACCTTTCTTTATTCCGTTTAAAGCAAGAAGGCCCCTATGAAAAAAGACTTAAAACATGGATCGCTGAGGCTCAAAAACTAGAAATGATTAGATTCCGGCCCTCTGTCCCATGGAATATGAAAAATACTCTTTCCACTTACGAACTTACCCCTGAAGAGAGCACCCGTCTTCTTCTAGAATGTTATGAAGCCCTCTCAGAGGAGCACAATGAGCAAGGCGTTGAAATTATCATTCAAGGAATTCGTAATGGTCATCCTAAAAATCGATATGCACTTGCAGGACTCTTGATCCGTACCCTTCAATAGGGTATCCTGTTTTCTTCATGCATGCTAAAAAATTAGTTCTGACATCGCTGATTTGTTTTGCTCTTCCGCTACTGGCTGAAGAATACGACGTGCAGCTTAAAAATCCCCTCTTCTCAGGCGGAACCATTTCCTCCGATGAAGGCGGTGTGATATCAGGGCCTGGCATCCGGATTCAAGCGCAGAATATCTCCTACACCCATAAAACAGAAAACGGCCTTCAAATAAAAAAAGTCCATGCAAAAGGAGACCTTCTTCTTGAATATGAAGGAAAAATCTTTGTCGGCGAAGAACTCGACTATGATCTAGGCAGTAAAACGGGCATCATGAAAAAAGGGCGCACCTCAACCGATTACTGGTTTGTGGGCGGCGATGAAATTGAGCTTCTACCCGACGGCAGCTTTTGGCTGACACATGCCTATCTGACAACTGTTGAAAGTCAAGATCCTTGGTGGCAGATCCACTCTTCTAAAATTGATGTCAGCGATGAAAGCCTGCTGAAAGCAAGAAATATCAAAGTCAGATTCTTTGATATTCCCATTTTTTGGCTCCCCTCTTTCAAGTTTGACCTAAAGCTCATCAAAGATCCGCCTATTCGGTATAAATTTGTTTGGGATCAAATCCTCAAACAAAAAATCACGATGAGATATGAGCTCTACTCCACTGAAACCTTCAGCCTCTTTGGAAGACTTGATTACCGCTTTAAACGAGGATTTGGAGGAGCTGTAGAAACGGACTATCAAACACTTAATAAAATTACCCGCTTCCAAACCAAAAACTACGTCGCCCACGATAAAACAATCGCTGATCAAAACAACAATAAACGTTACCGCTTTCAGGGCCTTGCAACAACAAGCTGGCGCGATGAACAAACGAGATTTCATTTAAGCTACGACAAGCTCAGCGACGATAAGATGCCGCAAGATTTTAAAGACGAGGATTTTGAGGTCAACACGCAAGAAAGAACGATCTTGTGGGTTTCCCATATGACTCAAAACACTGCCTCTCGCTTCACGCTCCAGCCGCGGATTAACATATTCCAAAGCATCAACCAGCAGCTGCCACTCATTACAACCGGCATCCGTCCTTTCCCCTTAGGAAGCTCCGGCATCATCTTCCAAAACCAATTTTCTGCCGGCTATCTAAACTACATCTATGCCACAGGTCTTGCCGATGAGCTTCCAACATCTCGCTCTGCACGGTTTGAAAGCCGCAACACGCTGTATAAACGATTTGATATGGGGCCTGTATCTCTTACACCTTGGGCGGGATTCATCGGCCTGTTTTACAGCAACACAAAACAAGACCATGCAGTAGGTCAAGCCATTGGCTCCTATGGATTTCGCTTAAATTCCAATCTATTTCGAAGCTATCCCACATTCCTTCATAAAATGGAGCCCTATCTTGAACTCCGAGGACTGACATCCCCGTCCACTGCCTCTTTTCGCCATTTTATTTTTTCTATCGATGATGGCTTTGCAAAACAAAATCTTTTCCGCCCAGGCCTTAAACAAACCTTTTATCCTTCTGGAACCACCCTCCTACCTGAAGCCACAGTTGATCTTTACACGAACATCTTTGCTGGATCTACCGCCTTTCATCGCGGCCTGCCTAAACTTTATTCAACCTGCGATTTCAGATATCCCTCTTGGCTCATCTCCACTGATATTGTCTATAACTTCCAAGAAAATGTCTTCGATAGAACCAACTTACGCAGCGCTTGGACTATCAACGAAAACGCCGCTTTTACTTTCGAATTCCGCCACCGCAGTAAATTTGACTGGAGAAAATCAGATCACGACAATTACATTGTCGACATTATCCGTCCTATAGACGAGCTATTGAAATCCCCTCTCTCTGATGGGCGTAACACGTACCTTTCCAAGCTCCAGTTCCGCCTTTCGCCTCTTTGGACCGCTCACCTCGAATCCCACATCGGCACCGGCCGCAAAAATGACCCCGATTACTACGCTTATGAAGTTAAACTCTCGGTTCTTCTGACAGGCAGATGGCTTATGGAGTTCGGCTACAAATACTCCCCTTCCACCCGCCAATGGATCTTCCCATCCGTCAAGCTCCTGAATGCTAGGTTCTAATCCTATCTATGTTAAAACGTTTCTGCTTGATCAAGCAGGGCAGCAATTTCTTGATGTCCATTCAGGTCCACTGCCTGGATAATATCCTCTAGATGTTCCCTTAAAAGAGGACCCTTATCCACAAGGATCTTAGCTATTCCATGATGGCCCATTTGGACAGCTACAGCCAGGGCCAAATTTCGTCCTAAAAAATCATCGCCGGCAGCTGCAAGTACTTTGACGATAATTTGATGGCCTTTAGCAGTCGCTATGAAAATAGCACGAGTTCTCATCATCGGACAAATATCGCTAAAACACTGATTGAAGAGTGTTAAATCAGAAGGGTTAGTTATTGGATTCCCGAGATGATTCTGTTGTTGTAGATCGACTAAACGAAGATTGATCAAGCGAAGTCCTGCATCAAACTCCTCATAAAAATCATCATAATGAAAGTCGTTTGAATTAACGTCATTTTCAATGCCTGATTCTTTGAAAGCCTCAAGCAACTTAGCAACAACCTGCGCAACCTGTCCAGCATCTGATACTAGCTTTTTCCAGTGGGCACAAACAGCCCTGCAATTTAGTAAATCTCTCAAATTTAGATAAGTGAGAGATACTACCAGTTGATACTTATCCATCTCAGCTATCGGGCCTGTATTAGAGCTATTAACTATGTGCATAAATTAGGCCTTTTAGCCAAAAATGATATCACGTAGGCGGGTATATGTCACAACAAACTGGTCATTTTGAAAACTTTAGAAATAGTTTATAGTACTGAAGTGCTGCTTTTCTTACCGTCAAAGGTGGATGCAATAGATCCGACGTGTTTCCATCGGGGGTAATCCCGCACTTTTCTATTGTCTCTTGACTCAACCAACGCACAGCATGATTTTCATCGTTGGTAGCTTTGGATAAAATGCCTAAATGATGATTGATTACTTTTTCAAAAAAACTGACTCCACCCTTTGCAATTTCCTTATTTGCACTCATTGCAACGGCAGTGACATCGGCACGCATCTCAGCAAAACGGCTGCAGAGTAGAAATAGGAATGTCGCAAAAACATCACAGATTGCGCCTTTGAAAAGTTGTCCAGCCGCTGTTTCAGGAGCTCCGACAATCTGCTCAAAGACCAATCCCATAATGATTAAGGTTCCGACGTAAATAAGATTTTGAAAGAGGGTGTCATTATTATGGATATGTGCCATCTCATGTCGCAGGGCAAATTCATGTTCGAGCGTAATCTCTTGGCTTGATTTATCAATATAGACAATTGGTGATCCAGAACCTACGGCTGATCCCAAGCAGGCAAAAGGACATGAGGGATTGTCATATAGTATGATGTTAATAGGTTTAGAAATACCCATTTCTTGAGCGATTTTATGGACAAGCTTTGAAAGCTCCTCTTCCCCACCCGGTCTAGTAACAGAGATATTAAACAGTTTATCCAGTTTCAAATGCTCGTCTATCTTCATCAGCACATCGGGAAAAAGCGTGATCCCGCTCTCTAAAGCAAGGCGGGCCCCGTTGGTATAAGTCCCAGAAAACATCCAAAGGATCGCCTTTTTAGTGAGAAATTGGAGCGAGTCGAATAGATCAAGGCTCTGTGCCTGTACCTTTAAGCCACTTAGCAATTCTCGAACATTTTGTTTTAGCCCGTAAACGGGTAAAGCTTTATTAGTTTGTATTATTGTCATAAATATTATAAACAATATTTTAACATAAATTATACTTAAAATAATATTACTTATTTTAATAACTGATAATAAAAGCGTTATGACATCTACTCACTGATAATCAATGAGTTATGAATTTTTCCTGAGTTGTCACTCTAACGTGATTTTTTCTTGAGGGCGCGGAGCTTTTCTTGAACACCACGGAGATATTTGTCTTCGACGCGGTCGATATAGAGAACTCCGTTGATATGGTCGTTCTCATGCAGAATAACCCGGGCGTTGATGCCATCTACTTCTTCAACAACATGGCTGCCGTCGATGCGTGTGGATTCGACTTTGATCTTAATGGGTCTCTCGACAGGAAGCCGGATTTTAGGGATGGAAAGACACCCTTCTTCTGCGACCCATGTTTCATCGGACCGGGCAAGAATTTTTGGATTAATATAGACAATCGGATCAGACACAGTCCATTTGCCATTTGGTTCATCAATATACCGTCTTAAGACAAAGAGCCTGATTGCATGGCCGACTTGTTGGGCCGCAAGTCCTATTCCATCATCTTGGTCCATGGTCTCGACCATGTCATGAGCAAGCTGACGGATTTCATCTGTTATTTCATGGATAGGCTCCCCTTTCTTACGAAGAATGGGATCGCCATAGATGTGAATCCGCAGCTTCACTGCTGGACCTCTTCAATGGTAGGAGGGAGTGTTTCAATGCGGTTTTCACCAATCGAAGCGGACCAGATGGAAAGAAGCACACATGCGACCATGAAGACGACGACAAGCCAGCCAGTGAATTTTTTGAGCACCGCTGCTGTCGATGTTCCAAAAAGCGACTCTCCTGGATCTCCACCAAACGAAGCGCCAAGACCTAAACTCTTGCTTTCTTGGATCAAAATCACAAGACAGAGAATGCCACAGAGAAGCATGAAGAAAAAGATCGCTAAATAAAATAAAAACGTCATTTGATACCTGGCATCTAAAATTTAAACGTACCTATAAGGATGCCTCATTCATAGGAGAGCCGTCAACCTTTTTTATAGACTGATCTTAAAGAAATTATCATGCATTAAAAAGATTTTGAATGATTGCAGTGTCTGACCCTCTCAGGAAAAGGTAACGTAGACTCGATCAAAGTCGATTCCTTAAATCATGGAGTTGTTCAAACCCCATTATTATTGCTAAAAAAGAGTTTTTCGTTATAAATTTTTAGAATTTAATTGAGCTGAAAATAATAATGAGTCAAATTACTTATACTCAGACTATAGACTTTGGTCAACGAACTCCTAGAATAGACTCACTTCACCAACAAGTTGATTTATGCTCTACTAAGCTCTCACAGTCTTTGAAATTTGCCGCAGGTTTTACGACGTGTGCTGCTTTGACTGCCCTTCGATTTAATGCAACGCCTGTTCGCATTACTTTTGGTGTTGTTTCTATCATTGGACTCATCACGTCTAGCATGTTTTCCTATCAAGCTAGCAAAGATCAAAATTCGTGCGAGGTGGAATTAAATCGTCTTTCACAATTAAGAAAGACCATTAAAGATCTGCATGAAATGACCCCTTCCATTCTAGCAACCTCTAAAGCAAAAAAAAACTTTTTTCGAGGCATCTTAAGACAGCTTTTAAAAGCTGTAAAAGAAGATGCTTGCACTGAGCAAGAAGCCCTTGCATTTATTCGTTCTCACATTGAAAAAGCAACACTTGATGAACCTCAACACTACCTCAACTATTTAGAAGGTTTGGCTAAGCTTAATGAAGGCTTTAAGGAAAGATTTTTTATTTCTGAGTCGGCTGAGATTGCAGTTCTTGAAACACTCCAACAAAAGTGGAGAGCTGTTCTTGAAACTGAAGCTGCTTCAAGCGATCCGAAAAATCAGAAATGGGTAAGGGCTTTATATAGTAAAGGTACCGATTATGCAAATTTGTTAAAGTTCGATATACGTGAGCTTGAAAAGCTCTGTAAAGAGTATTGCAGCCGACTCTTTAAATATCATATGGATCAACGAAGACCACTCTACCGCCTGGGAAATGAGCATGAGTTATGCATCTATGGAGCTAAAATCTTGCCGTATACCCCGGAAGAGGGAGTGATCCGCACATGGGTCAAAAGTCAGTTTTTTGAATATATCGATGCTCAGATCCAAAGCTCTTCTAGCAGACATTTTGCGAATATCCCTAGAGTTATTGAAGATCTATTACAAGGGTGTACGTTAAGCGAAACTGAAATTCGAGAGATCAGCGAAAAAGTCCAGCTCAATGCTATAAAAAAGATATTTTCACAGTTTTTATCAGGACAGCGCTCTTATGCAAATATTCGAATGATCTTGAACGATTTTAAAGGAGCCTTAGAATCGCATGAAAAACACGTCACACGAGTAGAATTTTCACTGTTAAAAGAAAAGCTCATGGCGGGTTTGGCAATCGAAAAATTTCAGAGAGAGCTAGGCATTTCAAGTGAGACAGTCGACATCTCTACAGATCATGAATTTTTAGGTGTTTGTGATTTGGATAGCGTCAAAACAGAGCTCCAAATGATAGCTCTCCAGCATCAACTTGCTCACGTAAACTTTCTTATCTCCTCTATCGATTGTAGGGAAGTCCAATATCAGACCCCATCGCGTTTGATTAAAGATCCCATGGGCGCTGATAAAACTTATCAAAGATGCACTGTTGAATTTGATGGTTTTCTTTCCTTACAAAAAATAGTCCCTGATTTCAGTTCAATGCCAGTGAGCGTCACGCCGGAGCAATTTAAATGCTCAGAAAGATACCTTCCAGATGAGATCAGCGCTCAACTGGCAGCGACTCGCCTTAAGATCCAACAACTTGATCAGGCTAATTCCGCCGCTAGCAGAGCCGTGTATGACCAGCTGAGTGAAGAACTAGAGAGTGTGACAATTTCTCAAGAGCTTCAGCAAGCCATCGATGGTTATAATACCGAACTTGATTTCTCTATGAGCTGGCCTAATCAATCTAAAGACCACCAATCACAGCGCAAAGAAATTGCATCTCAAATCATGGCTCTTAAAAGCAGAAATACCATTTTAAGAAGTGAAATCCCAGGACTTGCACTTGAGCTAGCAGAAGAAAAGAAAGCATTAAAAACCACAATTGAGGCGGAGTTAAAAGGGAACGAAAGGCTGATTGAAGAGCTAAGAGCAAAAGATACTCCCCTTTTAGTCTTAATTGAAGCAGGAGAGAGACGGCTTAAAAGTAAAACACTTCAAGCCGCATATGGTGTGCTGAAAGAGCTTATTGATGGGCATAACAAGCCTCTTTTAGAAAAATACGCTCGTGCAAAAGATGCAGACAACAAAATTGCTGCAGATACGGTAGAAAAAACAAGAACGCTGATTGCTACCTATGGCAACACACTTAAATCGTACTCTAAGCAAACCCTTTCATAATGGAAAGCAGTGATCTGGCCTCCAAAGAGGCGCCACCGACAAGAGCTCCGTCGACATTTTGTGTACGGCTCAAAATAGGCGCTGTCTCAGCAGTGACCGATCCCCCATACAAAAGCGGAATATCACTCCCCTTTTTGCAGAGTTTTTTTAAAATGTCTTTAATGAGGCCATGCGCCTCTTCGATGATCTCAGAAGTTGCGCTTTGGCCCGTGCCGATAGCCCATACAGGTTCATAGGCGATCACGCCGTTAAAATCTTCTTCCAAGACATCCGTGAGCTGGCGAGTTAACACATCAGATGTTTTTTTTGCTTTGCGCTCATCCAATGTTTCACCAATACAAAGAAGAGGTCTCAAGTTGTAGTCTAGTGCAGATTTAATTTTTTTCTTGATCGTAAGATCTGTTTCACCAAAAAGCCTGCGCCTTTCAGAATGGCCGATGATGACAAATTGTGCTCCGCAGTCAGCAACCTGCGCGGCGGATATTTCACCGGTAAAGGCCCCTTCTTTTTCGAAATAGATGTTCTGAGCGCCGATGACAACGTTTGAGCCTTTAGCCTTTTCACTTGCTAGACGAAGGGCTGTTGCAGAGGGCGCGATCCAAATAGTTCCTTGAAGGTGGGGTAAGAATTCATTAAAAAATTCTTCAACCTCACGTCCGGTCTTGTGCATTTTCCAGTTGGCAGCAATAATAGGGTCCATATAACTATTTTACTGTAGGCGCCCAAGCAATGCAAGCATCCGATATACTTTCTGTTTCTGAGCTGACGCTTTCAATCAAAAAACATCTTGAAGGAAGGTTTCAAGCTCTGAAGGTGCAAGGCGAGATTACGAATTTTAAAGAGCAAGCCTCAGGCCATCTCTATTTTACGTTGAAAGATGCCCAGGCGCAAATCTCTGCTGTCCTTTTTCGCGGCAATGCTGCAAGCCTTAAGCGCCTTCCTAAAAATGGAGATCAAGTCATTGTTCAAGGCGAAATCAGTGTCTATGCTCCCCGAGGAAATTATCAGCTGATTATCCGGCAGCTTGAGTATGCAGGTGTAGGCGAGCTTCTTTTAAAATTGCATGCACTCAAAGCCAAACTCCAAGAAATGGGCTGGTTTGATAAGGGGCGAAAAAAACTGCTTCCCACTTCTCCTAAAACCATCGGTGTTGTGACAAGCCCAACAGGTGCTGTCATCCAAGATATTTTAAATATTTTAAGCCGCAGGCACGCGGGCTTTCATTTAGTTCTAAATCCTGTAAAAGTCCAGGGTGAAGGCGCAGCTCAAGAGATTGCAGCTGCCATCGATCAGTTCAATAAGCATAGCCTGGCTGATGTCCTGATTGTAGGTCGCGGCGGTGGAAGTTTAGAAGATTTATGGCCCTTTAATGAAGAGGTTGTGGCAGAAGCAATTTATCGATCAAAAATTCCTGTGATCTCAGCAGTTGGTCATGAGACCGATTTTTCAATCTCGGACTTTGTTGCTGATTTAAGAGCGCCGACTCCCTCTGCTGCGGCCGAACTTGTCATGGCAGCTGCCGATCAGCATCTTTCCCAACTAGGGGCTTTTCAAAAGCGGTTTGATCAGCTCATCACTCACCATCTCTCATCACATAGGCAAAAAATCTCTCTCTTGCAAAGACATCCCCTTCTCTCCTCTCCATATGCCTTAATTGAAAGCGCCGCACAGCGTCTTGATGACTATACAGAAGAATTTGATCAAACCATGCTTCAGGTCTTACAGACCTGCCGCTTAAAATTAGATGGGCTAAAGAGACAGCTGAGCGCTATGAGTCCCCAAATTCGGATCAATCACCTCAAAGAAAAATTAAAATCGCTCACCTCCCATCTCAAATCGATCGATCCTAAAAATCTTTTAACGAAAGGCTACTCCATTCTCTTTCGGGAAAACGACCATTCCGCTATCGTCTCTTCTAAAGACCTTAAGGTAGAAGAAAAGATCCGCGTACAACTCCATGACGGAACAATAAAGGTAAAAATTATAGACCTCATGGATTGAAAAATTAACTACCGGAATGCGGGTTTGTAAATGATTTTACAACTTTAGCGCCTTTGGCATACCCCGACGGGGTAGGCAAAGGCGCTGAAGTTGCAAAAGCATACAAAAAATGCGTTGCGATAGTTTAATTTATCATTCAATGAGGGCTACATGAAGTTTGAGGAAGCATACCAAAGGCTTGAAGAGATTCTTCAGGCAATGAATTCAGGAAAAGTGGCGCTCGATGACTCTCTAAAGCTATATGAAGAGGCAGACAAGCTAATTGTCACGTGTCAGAAAAAGCTGACAGAAGCTGAGAAAAAAATCGAAATCCTGGTTAAAAACAGATCCGGTGAGTTAGTGGCAGATGAGGCAGGCCAGCCTTTAAAAGAGTCTTTTCTCACATGAATATTGCGCTGTTTTTTAATCCTCTCCATAAGCAATCTAAGCAGCTAGCGCTTGGTATCCGGGAATTTTTCTCTTCTCAAAAAATCCAAGTCATGACAGTTGATGCAGAGGCAAAAGAGATAGGAGCTCTACCTCTATCTAAAGCCTCTAACATCGAGTTTATTATTTCACTGGGTGGTGATGGAACGCTGATCAGTACGGTCCATGATTATGCAAACATTGATGCTCCTATCCTTGGAATCAACACCGGACATTTGGGATTCATGGCAGATGTTCAAGTTGCTGAAGTTTACCCAAGTCTTCAAGATCTGATTTCAGGCGCCTACACAGTAGAAGAACGTCTTATTCTAGATGGAAAAGATCACCATGGAGTTTCTAGCTTTGCTGTAAATGACTTTGTCATACACAGATCCCCTAACCCCAGCATGGTTGAAATTGGTATCCATGTGAATGGACTATATCTTAATACATTTGAAGCAGACGGCCTCATCATTGCGACACCCAACGGCTCTACGGCCTACTCTTTAGCTGCAGGTGGACCTATTGTCAGCCCGGCTCTTGAGGCCATTGTAATTACTCCAATTTGTCCCCATACGATCTCCAATCGTCCGATTGTTCTTTCTGCAGATCAAGAAATCCAAATTCAATACTTAAGCGACTATCCTCCGGTTGAAATCCGCGCAGATGGTCTTCCTCCTTTTTCCCTTGCGACGGGTGAATCATTCTATATCCGCCGCAGTAAACGGAAGTTCAAACTGGTTAATCTCTCTCGAAAAGACTACTTTTCTACCCTCCGCACCAAGCTCGGCTGGTCCGGCAAGCTGAGATAAAATTAAAAAAATATTGCATAGCTGCTTCTTTTCAGCTAATAAGAAGAAAAGAGGTTTTTATGAACACAAAGAAACTATCCGGATTAATCGCTTTAGTTGTTGGAGTTGCACTGATTGGTCTTAGCTTTTACATTAGGCATCGGATGCATGAAGCATCAGAGGGTTTTCAGCAAGTATATGGGATCTTTCCTAAGAGTGCTGCGGGTGGGGCTGTAGAACATTCAGTAAATAGCAAAATCGCCAGTTACGGACCTATGGCAGCTCTGAGTCTTCTCAGCGGTATTATTTTAACGATTGCTGGAACCTACGTCGTTGTTCGCTATAGAAAAAAGCGTTAATCGATTTTAACTTCGAAATGGTGGCCGTCAATCCACCATAGGATCATTTGCTTTGGAGCCCCTACATTGAAGCGGAAGCATTCATTTTCGGGTTTCTCTCCAAAGCGATTTTTTTCTCGAACAAGAATATGAACGTTATAGATTTTAGAGAACGCATAAAACTCAGCGACCCCTCCCCAAAATCCTTCTTTTGAAACTTCCGTGAAATAATGTTCAAAACGAGTCTCTTCTTGTTGGTAAGGCAGGATCTGCTGCTTTATTTGCTCGATTTGATCTTCAAGAGCAGTTGTATCCTCTTCTAATAATGCGATCATATCAATAGAAGCTTGAATTCCTTGGATTTCTTGTTCTCTATCCCTGACATAAATACTAATACCGGCTGAGATTAATCCTGTAAGCTCTTTGTCTTGCGCTATATTTTTTCTCTGCCAATCTACAATCTCTGTTCGTAAGTTCTTAGGATCCAATGTTAAATCTGAGCCATCTATTGATCTGTTTTGCAACACATAAAGCTGATAAGCCACACTTGCAGCTATATAGAAGCAATCTCCTTTATCAGGGATTGGGATTACACCATCCTCTTGGATTCTTAAAGGGACCTGTGTCAGCGCACTTCTTTGACGTATAGCGGCAAAAAATTGGTTCCTGATTTCAAAGAAGAAATCGCAGACAGACTTCATTTCTTGGACACCGATATGAGGAGTGATTTTCTCTTCGAGCTCATGGAAGCGTCTTAATAACTGATCTTTTTGAAATCCACGCAGTCCTGGTAGCCCTTCTTGTTGGAATATTCTGTCCAATTCTTCACGAAGTTCATTAATTTCCGTTAGGAATTTTTGACAAATATCTTCTATAGGAGAAATTTTTTCTTCATGAGCTTGCGAAGTGATAGAAGGTTCTGGGTCGATTTTCGGGGGCTGTTTCTCCAAGGGATTTATTAAATGTGCTGCCAGATTATAGGCATAGCCTACAGCGGTAAACAAGTAGGCAAATGGCATGATAAAAATTAAAGCAATGCGAGCAACTTTTTCAATAAGTTCTTTGCCTATAATATCCCCTTTAAAAGGAGCGGTGATAGGCTGTATTTCTTTATGGAGCCACTGGCTTGGTGCAAAGAGTGTGGTTCCTAAGTGTCTGGGGTCTGAAAGTCCCTCTTGGAGGGTTTGAAATGTTGTCATAGTGCGACCAGTATAACAAAAGAGATAAAAAAACTATACTGATAGCAAATTTTTTAATTGGTAGTTGATGAAGAACCTTTCTAGGACCGTTTTGAGCTTGAGATGATGGAAAAGGGCAGCTCTAGCCTCTTGGATAAGCGGAATGGCTTCTTCGAGGCGAAAAGGGTCTTTCTCGCGGATATAAAAGAGCATCTCTTCAAAAAGACGGTCTGTTTCGAGGGTGGAGTAGTCATCGGTGAGTGGATGGAGAATGTGGTATAACTCTGTGTAGCTTTGGCACTGGAAGAGCTCTTCTAGGGGAAGGATCGATTTTTGCTCTGTGAGGCGATTTAGAGCTTCGGCGACGGATCCTTCAGAAAGAAGGGCGATTTTTTTGGCGTCCTGGGCATGGTGTTTTTCGAGAAGAAATTGGGTAAGTTCTTCATCGGAGATGGGATAAAACGGAACTTTTGAGCAGCGAGAGAGGATGGTGGGAAGAAGGAGTGAAGGCTGAGAAGTGATAAGGATGAACTGCGTATCGGAGGGAGGCTCTTCGAGAGTTTTAAGGAGCGTGTTGCTGGTGGTAGGGAGCATTTTTTCAATATCGTGAAGAATGAAGACTTTGCAAGGCGCTTCAAAGGGAGGAAGAGCGGTTTCTTGGATGAGCTGGCGCAATGTGGCAATGGGATATTGCTCAGAATCGGGATCGGGATGATAGACATGGAGGTCAGGATGCTGAAGTTTGGTGCTTTGAAGAAGAGCGCTTGCTAAGCGGTGGGCAAAGAGGCCTTTTCCGATACCGCGTCGGCCGTGAAAAAGGAGCACTTGAGGAACTGTGCTGCGTGTGAAAAGCTCTGAGAGTATTTCTTTGGCTTGTGCATTACCAATAAGGCTGGAGAAGTCGCAGGGCGTCTTGAAAAACATCTTGGGGTGGTTTGGATCCATCTAGAACATGAAACCTTTTTGGCTCTTTTTTAGCAATGGAGAGATAAGCGGTGCGGATTTTTTGATGGAAGGAGATGTCTTCTTGCTCAATGCGGTCTTTGGATCTTTGGACCCGTTTTAACCCTTCGTGGGGGTCGATGTCAAGGTAGAGGGTGATAGTGGGCTCAAGGTTTTGGGTTGCAAAGTGGCAGAGGGTGCGGACCCAACCCGGATCAAAGCCTCTTGCGCCGCCTTGGTAGGCAACTGTTGAGTCGTTGAATCTGTCGCAGAGGACGATTTTTTTTTGGGCAAGAGCTGGCAAGATCACTTCTTGAACATGCTGGGCCCTATCCGCAAGAAATAAAAAGAGTTCGGTACGGGAAGAGACATCTTGTTCATTATGGTGGAGAAGAAGGTGGCGGATGAGCTCGCCGGTCATGGTACCACCTGGCGCACGTGTTAAGAGTACGGGTTTTTTCTCTGCTTGAAGATATTCGTAGACTTTATGGATGAGGGTGCTTTTTCCAGCACCCTCTCCGCCTTCGAAAGAAATAAACAATTATTTGGCTCCGGCTATTTCTTCAATTTTCTGCACTGCAACGACTCTGTCTTCGGCTGAGAGATTGACAAGGCGGACGCCTTGGGTCGATCTTCCCATGACTCTTACGTCTTTCATTGACATGCGGATGGTTTGTCCTAAGTTGGACATAAGGACGACGCTATCGGTATCAGTGACAGAAATTGCTCCAACAACAAGCCCATTGCGCTGGCTTGTAATAATGGAGCGGACTCCGACGCCTCCGCGATTGGTTTGCCTAAAGTCTTCAACACTCGATCTTTTTCCATACCCATTTTCACAGACGATGAGGAGTGATTGATCAGGTGTGACAACTTCACAGCCAATAACGATATCGTTTTCATTTTTGAGCATTACGCCGCGAACTCCACGGGCGACGCGGCCGATAGCACGGATGAGGTTTTCGTCGAATCGTACAGCCATTCCATTTTTGGTAAAGAGCATGATCTGTTTACCTGCGTGGACAAGACGCGCGGCGATGACTTCATCTCCTTCGTCGATGTTAATAGCATAAACACCTTTACGTCTTTGCGAGCTAAACTCTGAGAGCATGGTTTTCTTGACGACACCTTTACGGGTGGCAAGAAGAATAGATGCTTGATCTTCAAAGTTTCTAACACGCAAGATGGTGGCGATTTTTTCTCCCGGACTAATATCTTCGAGGAGATTGATGAGGGGTTTTCCTTTTGTGCGGCGTCCGCTTTCTGGGATTTGCCACACTTTGATCCAATAGCATCTTCCAAAACTAGTGAAGATCATGAGTGTATCATGGGTGGAGGCGACATAGATGTCTTTGAGGGAGTCTCCCTCTTTTTTCATCTCAAGGCCTGTAACACCTTGTCCTCCACGTCTTTGTTCGCGGAAGGTGTCTGTTGGCATCCGTTTAATATAGTCATCTTCGGAGATAGTGATAATCACAGGCTCATCGGGGATGAGGTCTTCCATTTGGAACTCCCCTTCTGCTGCGATGATTTTGGTGCGGCGCTCTCCTTTGTGATGTTTGCGGAGCTCTTCGAGTTCATCTTTGATGATGCCGCGAACGAGGGCTTCACTTGCTAAAACGGCTCTATAGTGAGCAATTTTTGCTTGGAGCTCTTGATATTCGCTTTCGATTTTTCCGCGCTCAAGACCTGTGAGCTGGTAAAGTCTAAGATCTAAAACAGCGTGAGCTTGTCTGTCAGAGAGCAGATATTTTTCCATGAGCTGGGATTTTGCAGCTTCTCGGTTATCGCTTTCTCGGATGAGTTTTACAACGGCATCTAAGTGATCAAGCGCTTTTAAATAACCTTCTAGAATGTGGGCTCTAGCTTCTGCTTTATTCAGCTCAAACCGAGTTCTTCTGCGGATGACTTCAATGCGGTGCTCAATCCATGATGCGATCATATGCTTGATCGTCATGGTGCGCGGCATTCCTTTATCGAGAGCTAGCATGTTGCAGCCAAACGTCACCTGCATATCGGTAAATTTATAGAGCTGATTGATGGTAACGTCGGGGATTTCATTCCGCTTGAGTTCAAGAACAATTCTCATTCCGTCTTTATCAGATTCATCGCGCAGATCCGAGACGCCATTCATAGTCTTTTCATTGACAAGTTCAGCAATGCGTTGGATGAGGATCGATTTGTTGACGTTATAGGGAAGTTCATCGATGACGATTTTTTGACGTTCACTGCCTTCTAAATCTTCGACGTGCATGACACCGCGGAGCATGATTTTTCCGCGTCCTGTGTGGTAAGCCTCTTTAATGCCGCGGTATCCGCAGATCACGCCGCCTGTAGGAAAGTCAGGAGCTGGCATCACTTCCATGATTTCATCGATGGTTGTGGCGGGGTTATCGATCACTCGGATCGTTGCTGAGATGAGCTCTTCAATGTTATGCGGCGGGATGTTTGTTGCCATACCGACTGCAATACCGGATGATCCGTTTGCAATGAGGTTAGGAAATTTGGAAGGAAATACGGTCGGCTCTACTTTTGTCTCGTCATAGTTGGGAACATGATCTACGGTATCTTTATCGAGATCTTCCATGAGAGAGATTGCGGCATGAGTGAGTCTTGACTCTGTATAACGCATCGCAGCTGGTGGGTCTCCGTCAATGGAGCCGAAGTTACCTTGCCCGTCGACTAAGGTATAACGCATAAGCCAGCTTTGGGCCATGCGAACCAGCGTGGGATAGATAACGGTTTCTCCGTGCGGGTGGTAATCTCCTGAAGTGTCTCCGCAGATTTTAGCACATTTTCTGTGTTTGGCACCGGGGGTGAGATTCAATTGTCTCATCGCAAACAAAATGCGTCGCTGAGAAGGTTTGAGTCCGTCTCGCACGTCAGGAAGTGCCCTTGAGATAATCACGGACATAGAGTAACGAAGATAACTTTCCTTGACTTCGTCTTCAACGTTACGGGGTACAATCATTTGATCTTTTGGGTAGTCCATATTTATCCCTTAAATGTCTAAGTTCTTCACTGAGAGTGCGTGTTTTTCGATAAATGCTCTGCGCGGCGGTACATCTTCTCCCATAAGCATGGTAAACATGTGATCTGCTGCGATTGCATCAGGTAATGTGACACGTATGAGTGTTCGTTTTTCTGGATCCATGGTGGTTTCCCAGAGCTGGTCGGCGTTCATCTCTCCAAGACCTTTGTACCGTTGGATCTCGATACCTTTACGGCCGTTAGCGCGGAGAAAATCAATGGCTTCTTTGAGTGTGAAGATCGGGGTCACACGTCCTTCTTCATCGATAATATCGAGAAGTTTTCCATCGGCAATGGTATAATGGTCAAACGAGAAGCTAAAGTCTGCTAGTTTGGCTCTTAAAGCATTCATTTTTCCTTCTTCGAAAAGCTCTAAGAACGGAAGCGGCTTATAGATGAAGGCTTTGATTTCTTCTGTTTGTTCTTCAGGTGGTATCGAAGCAAGGGTTTGAGCATGAACTTGCTTTTGAATTTCTTCATCCTCTAAGCGGAGGCGCGCAAATTCATCATCGGTGTAGACAAATTTGAATTGATCCCCAATTTTGACTTGAAAGCGCGGGAACCGTCCTTGATCGTCTCTTGTTTGGAGGAATTCACGGAACGGAATTCCTTTTCTCTCAATAGAGATAATAAAATGTTCGATATCCAGAATCGACTCTAAAAGAAGGTGGACTTCGTCTTGGTTCATAGGATCAGAGCGTCCCATAAGCTGAAGATCTAGATCGCTGGTTCCAAGTTTAAGCAAATAATCATCCATTTCTCTTTCACTGTGGATATAGCGCGAGATCTTCTTGCGGGTTACGCGGTAAAGAGGCGGCTGGCCAATATAAACGAAATTATTTTCGACAAGCGCTGGCATATGTCTATAAAAGAAGGTGAGGAGCAGCGTTCGGATGTGCGATCCGTCGACATCGGCATCGGTCATGATGATGATTTTATGATAACGGAGTTTTTCAAGGCTGAAATTATCTTTGCCAATTCCACATCCAAAAGCAGCAACCATCGCGCCTACTTCTTGGTTTTGCAGGATTTTTTCAAGTCGTGATTTTTCTACGTTTAAAATTTTACCGCGGATCGGAAGAACAGCTTGATATCTGCGATCTCTTCCCATTTTAGCAGAGCCTCCCGCAGAGTCTCCTTCCACGATGAAAAGCTCACAAAGAGCTGGATCTTTTTCTTGGCAATCGGTGAGTTTTCCTGGAAGGCGCAGGCTGTCGAGCGCTGATTTTCGCAAAGTGAGTTCGCGCGCTTTTTTAGCGGCTTCACGTGCTTGAGCTGCAATGATTGATTTTTCGACGATCATCTTTGCGATGTGTGGGTTTTCATCTAAGAAGGTTGTTAGTTCGTCTCCGCAAATCATTTGTACAACAGATCCGACGTCGCTATTTCCAAGGCGCTGTTTTGTTTGCCCTTCAAATTGCGGGTTGGGAACTTTCACGGAGATCACGGCAGTTAAGCCTTCGCGCATGTCATCGCCTGAAACAGAAATTTTATCGTTGGCCTTGATCAGGTTGTTATTTTTAATATATTGGTTGAGAACGCGAGTCAGCGCCGTTGAAAAACCAGAGACGTGCGTTCCGCCTTGCCTTGTGGAAATGTTATTGACATAAGAATGAAGATTTTCAGTATAAGTCTCGTTCCACTGTAGCGCGACTTCAACATCAACAGGTCCGTCGGAGACATCTTTGACTCCATGAATATAAATGGGTCTTGGGAAGAGAGGAATTTTGTTTTCATTCAGGTAAGAAACAAATGAAACAATCCCCCCTTCATAGTATAGACACTGCTCTGGATGTTCGCTGTTTCTTTCATCGCGATAGACAATTTTGATACCACGATTTAAGAAAGCAAGCTCGCGAAGACGTTTGAGCAAGATGTCGTAATCATAGGTGGTGACGGTAAAGATGGAATCATCTGGCAAGAAGTGAACAAGCGTTCCTCTTTTTGCAGATTCACCAGACTCTTTTAATTGAGTCAGAGGCTTGCCTTTGGAAAAGTCCATTTCGTAAACATGGCCGTTTTTATAAACTTCGACATGAAACTTTTTGGAAAGAGCATTTACGCATGAGACCCCTACGCCGTGGAGACCTCCAGACACTTTATAGGTGGATTTGTCGAACTTTCCACCGGCGTGAAGAATGGTCATAACAACTTCTAATGCTGTAACATCGCGCCCTTGCTTGATAGACTCTTTTTCGTGCTTACCGATCGGAATTCCTCGTCCATTATCTTCGACAGATACCGATCCATCTTCTTGAAGAGTAACAATAATGTCAGTGCAATATCCCGCTAGCGCTTCATCGATACAGTTATCGACAACTTCGTAGACGAGTTGATGAAGGCCGGCAGATTGCGTATCACCGATATACATCCCAGGACGCTCGCGTACTGCTTGAAGACCCTCTAAGACGGTAATCGAACTTGCGTCATAGGTATTTTTATTCTCTTCTGTCATTGTCGTCATACCTTCATTAGCCTATACAAAATTTGATTTTCTTAATGCCGCTTTCTGGAAATTTATCCTGCAGCTTTTTTAATAGTTTTGATCCTTCATGTTGAACAAGCAAACTATATAAAGCCGCGTTCTTAACATTTATCACAAGCGTCCCTTTTTCAAAAGAAGAAGCTTTTGTCATCCCTTGCCACTTCGGATCGATGATTTGTTGCCACTCTTGCAAGATTAAATGGGGCTTTAGGTCGGCTTTAGCTTTTATTTTCTCTACAAAGGGTGTAAGCAAATCTTTTAATTGGCAGTGAGGTAAAAAATGTCCTTTTTTTTTCATGAAAATCAGGTGATTTCTTTTCATCAAAGCATATCGGAATTGTCGGTAATTCACAACACAAAAACCATCTATATAAATCTCTCTATACGAACGTTTAACGAGTCATCTCAATGAGTGATGCAGCCACCCAACTAGGTGATGGATCGTTTTCAAAAAGATGAGCTGTATCAATGAGCCGCAGGTCCAAAATTTTTGATTTTAAGGGCCCTTTTAAATACATCAAAACTTGGCCTGTATCAACACCATCCGAAATGGTTGCAGCACAAAAGTCGATGTAGCGGCCGTAGTCGGGCTCTGCAAAAAAATGGAGGCCTTGCTCAATTGTCTTGCGCGCAAACTCTTCGGCCTCACTCGAGATCGGTAAATGACGTTCTTCGGGAGTCTCATAAGCTTTTCCCAAATGGCAAAAATCGCACGTCAATACAATCAGACTATTTGGAAGATACGATTTTAATTGGTCCATACCTGGCAATTTCCACGGCTCTCGATTTGCAAGACAAGGATAAGCAAGAATGAGCTCAGGCGGGTTTTTAATTTTTCTTTTTTGAATTTCGTAATTCCATAAAAATTCAAAATTCTGAAGGGAATATTCAATTTTCCATATAGAGCTTTCCGGAAATAAAGGTCCGAAAATCCCCCATGAAGGCTCGCCTGATATGTCTTCTCCTCGATAAGATTTTTGCCTGGCATCGATCATGAACTGTCTTTCAAGAGGATGAAGAACTCCTAAGGCAATTACACGCGGGGCTCCTGAGTCTAAACAACCTAAAACAGCTGCTGCTACTTGATCACCACAAGTGCGCAGCAAAGTATGAGGAAAAATCACGCTCCCGCCATCTGATAAAGCTGGCGCTAGATTCCACTTGCGGCTTTGATTAATGAAGCCATCTATTTCTTCTTGAGGGATTAAGGAGAGTCTTTTTTGGTATAAACCTAATGCATTCCTTTTGAGCTTTAACATGCTATCAGAGCATTAAGCCCTAGCGCGATAAGGAAATAAATCGACATCGATAAAAAGTCATTGATAGCTGTAATAATAGGACCTGCAGCGATTGCAGGATCAACGCCGATGCGGGCAAAAAACAGGGGTGAGAAAACACCCAAAAGCGTACTTGCAAGGCAAGCACCCCAAAGTCCAATTCCTACAATCAGTCCGACATGAGTTGCACCTATTTCGATGCCTGTGATTCCTATGAGGTCAAGTCCAGAAACAAGAAGACCTGCTAATACGCCAAACAAAACACCACAGGAGACACCAATAATCACTTCTTTCATAATGGCTTCACCTTTTGAACCGGTGGATAGTCCTCCTGTTGCCATACTACGCACCAGTACCGTACTGCATTGAATCCCAATATTTCCAGATAAGCCTGTAATAAGGGGAACAAAGAAAAGAACGAAGGTTAAAACCCCACCGTCATATCCTTGAACAGAAGACATGACCCCAACATTTAAAAGACCAGCACACAACGTTACAATAAGCCAGGGAGCTCTTGCGAAAAACCTTTTCCAGGTAGGCTCGTGCTCACGCACTTTTTCTCCGATACCTGCCATTTGTGCAATCGTTTCATCAGCGATGTCTTCCATCGCTTCCATGACGTCGTCATATGTAACAACACCTAGCAGCCTCTCATCCGAGTCGACAACAGGAAGCACAGGCAGTTTATAACGTTCAACAACATCTACAACTTCTTCTCTAGAGGCTTCTGGCTGGACTTTATGCAAAACAGGCTTCATCACCTGTCTTAAGGGAAGGTGAGGCGGGTTTACAATCAAGTTTCTTTCAGGCACGTATCCTTGAAGCTCTCCAGCACCATTTAAGACAAAAATTTGCCTTGTCAGTTCAATCCCAGGATTATCGCGGATGATTGCAGCCGCCTCCCCTATGGTGACATCCATGGAAAAGGCAAAGAATTCATTGGTCATGAGACGGCCTGCTGTATGCCGCTCATGTTTTTTAATCTCGCGGATACGAGAAGCTTTTGGGATTTCAAGTGTGTCCAAGATGCGACGGAACCGTTTCTCAGGTAACACTTCCATGACAGAAACAGCGTCATCCGATGGCATCTGCTCAATGAGAAGCTTAGCTTCAGTGTCACTGATATGACGGAAAACGGCTGTGCGTGTTCCCATATCAGTGTTAATCATGAACGCAATTTTTCCCTCTAAATCGGCTAAATTTTCGTACAAAACAGGACGGAGGTTCGGCGGAAGCCTTGATGCAGCATAGGCTAAGTCAATGGGAGTATGCTCACAGGCAATTTTGACAATTTCATGTAGAATGACTTTAGAAGTATGTTTGTGGTAAGCGTTATCTAGTTTTTCTTTTAAAATAGTGTCGAGCTGTCCTGTCCTGGAATCCATGACAGACGTTGGGGAAGAGTTTTCTTGATCAAACTTTTCTCTTTCCATTTCACACCTAAAAACAATTTTTCTACATAGCTTACCTATTAGTTTAGAGATAAAAAACTTTTCTCTCCAGGATTTTTTTTAGGAGGCATTTTTCCGATACTTATTTAATGGCATTAATTTTAATAAGTGGTAAACTATTGTTGTTAAAACCAAGGAGGATATATGGCAATAAGAGGATGTCAACGCTTGGGTAGCCTGCTCCCAAACCAATTTTCTATTGGAGCTGGACTTTCACATTCGTACTTGCGCATTGCTAGATTAAGTGCAGCTTCTTTTTCATCATTCAATAAGCCATCACCAACCCACTTCAATAATGAGGATAAGCCTCCTCAAGTTTTACCCAATAAATGGAAAGTAAGATATATTGAACTAACAGATATGCCACCAGAACCTAAGCAGAACCCTTTAACTTTTGAAGAATATAAGCAAAAGCATTTGCTTTCTTTTGAGGAATATGAAGCAAAGCTCAAGTCTAATTATAAGCCTGATACTATAAAAAAAGCATACGAAGTTTATATTAGAAGTTCTTATAAAGGTTACCTTATAGAGTTAGAGCAAATCAACCCGGGCATCATTCTGTAAAAATTGAACAAACTGGATGTTGCAGACTTAGACGCTTTATGCGATAAAAATTTAATTATCATCTTTTAAGGCTTTGAAAGCGACAAAAGCAACATTCAAAGCTACTCCTTTTTCAGAAATTTTTAGCAACTCTCCTCTTAAACCCAATGAAGCCATATAATTGATAAATTTATTTTCGTCTGTGATAACAGTTTTGTAATGCTTACCAGTAGTTTCATAGATTACCTTCGAGAGTCCTTGCTTGTTTTCGACTCCAAAAGTTAAAAATCTTCCATCTCTGAACTGTTTTTTATCAACCATGAGTATAGAGAGGGCATCTTTTTGTTCCATTTTATCGACGATTTGTTCTAAAATTTGTACCGCATCATTCTCTTGAACAACATTTAGGGTAGTCCCAAGATGAATAATATATAAGGAACCATCCTCTTTAATAAAAAAATCCTTAAAAAATCGTTGGCTTGTTGTGACGTAATAATCTACCTCTTCTTCACAAAGAAATGAAGCTAGTTGATTTGGATCAACAATAACAGGTTTTTGAACTAAGAAACCATCTTTCTTAAAGACATTTAAAATGGCCAAACTTTCATAGCCAATACCTCCTCCAATTGAAAGGATGTAAACTGGCTTATTTTTATACATTTTCAACCGGTCAAGAATCGGCCCCCAATATTCTTTTCTGCCAACATGCCTTCCACCTTCTCCAGCAAGAGTCACTTTGCCAGGTTCAGACGACAATACACTCAAATGAGATTCTACTAATAGAGAATCTGGATCCAGCTTTTTTACATTACTTTGTTCGAGAAGAGCTGGAGGAAGATGGGTTCTTAATACTTTGAAGGCTTTACAATGAGAAACGCCAGCCTCTTTGTCTACTTCTACTTGATATTGATCCCATTTATTGTGAAAATTTTTAGAAACATGACACTCTCTCATTTCTAATTGAAAAGAATCTATCTGCCTATCCATCAAACATTTTTCAATTTTCTTTTGGGATATCACACAAGCACAAGCAGGGTCGCCAATAGTCGCAAACCTTCTGGCAAGAGGAGGTAAAAAAGTCTGAAAAAAAGAGTGTGGTAACATTTTTTTGGAAAACAATTTAATAGTCATCAATACCTCCTATGTCTTTAAACGTATTTATGATATGCGTTGTCAAAACCATTTTATACCTTAACCTAAGCAAATAGGTTAGGGATAAAAAACTTTTCTCTCCAGGTCTTTTTTTTACATTGGGGGGGGTTTCTGATAACTTGTATAATCTTTCTAACTTTATGAGTAATTGATGGTCATCCGATCTGTATGTGAACCCTTTCAGAGAGTTTTTTCACCCTCTTCTGTTCCATTTAGAGCAAACGTCTGTATTTTGACAAATGAAGGGATGACAGGACAGCTTGGAAGAGATCTAAAATACCAATTCGGAAAAAATATCACCCTTCAAAACAGCTCTTTCTCAGTAGACCCAAAAGATTTATATGTCACCTTTCATTTTACTCCTGAAGAGTTTTCTTTAATCAGCAGAATTATCGAAATGGTTTTAAGAAAAATATTTTTCTTTCTTCCTTCTACGGAGCTAAACCCGCTCCCTGCAGAGTTGCCCATGTCTCTCTTTAAGGATGCAAAAGAAAATCAGACGGTCTCTTTTAATTATCAAGGAAGACCCATTGAGCTTACCTTAAAACAACTAGATCACCCTAAAGCACCTGATACCTTTGAAGGCTTCTTAAACCATCTCAAAATCTACTATGAACTCAGCCAAGAAAGACACTGGACAAGTCCTTATCTCTTTGATCAAGACATGCCCGAGGATTCGTGGCTGCTTTGCCATCATTGGATAGACAAGACATCGGCTGTCTTTTTTAACGGCAATGAATGCCAAGAAGATAAACTTGCAACAACAAAGCCTCTCACGCAAGAAACTTTCGAAACATTTAAAAAATACGATTATGCTGACTCCTCCTCTTTCATGCGCTTCAACCTTATTCTCAGTAATGATCAAAAAGAGCAAATAGGCGTAGGTATTGAATTGAATGTCGTTTATATGCAGCCCAAGGACGTGAAGGTTCTTATTGATTACGATTATGTTTGTGTGATTGGAGAACGAGCTGACGAAGAGTATTTAGAAGACCGCAAGGAAGCAAAAAGACTATCTTACACCCCTCAACCTAGGAAACTCGTTTTTAGGCACAGTTTTAATGCACCTTTTGACCCCAGCAACGTGAAATTTGAATTTGACGGCACAGGAAGAGGACTTCTCAGGCTATCTCTCCTAAAAGAAGCTTCGCGACCTGAAGGCTGATTTCTGACTATTATTTTTGTTTCTATTCTGGTAGATTACTGTTCTTAAACCCTTTAATATACTGAAGAGAACATGTCACAACCTACTTTTTTTAAGCCTGAAAAAATCCGCAACATTGCCATTATTGCTCACATTGACCATGGGAAAACAACCCTTTTGGATCAAATGCTCAAGCAATCCAACGTCTTTAGAGATAATGAGAAAGTTCCTGAGCGCGTAATGGATAGCTACGACCAGGAGCAAGAGCGCGGCATTACGATTTTTGCTAAGCATACAAGTGTTTTCTTTGAAGACTATAAAATTAATATTATTGACACTCCGGGCCATGCTGACTTTTCTGGAGAGGTAGAGCGCGTACTCGGTCTTGTGAACTCGGTGCTCCTCATCGTTGATGCTCAAGAAGGACCGATGCCACAGACCCGTTTTGTACTTTCTCAAGCCCTTAAGATGGGCATCCGTCCGATTGTTGTCTTAAATAAAATCGATCGTCCCCATGCAAATCCTGACCGCGCGCTGAACTTGACATTTGATTTATTTGTGGAACTGGGTGCCACCGATGCGCAGCTGGACTTCCCTATCATTTACGCCTCGGGACTTCAAGGTTTTGCGATGAAGAATCTGGGCGATCCTCAAGTCGATTTAAAGCCTTTATTTGAACTGGTGATCAGTTTTGTTCCAGCGCCTCCGGGGAATTTAGAACTTCCTTTCCTCATGCAGTCAACTACATTAACTTATGATGATTATGTGGGCCGGCAAGCTTGCGGGCGTATCTTAGAAGGAAAAGTCAAGAAAGGCGATATGGTTGCCAGGGTCTATAAGGACGGCCATCCAACACAACATAAAATTGTTCGAATTGAAGGGTATCTGGGTCTTAAAAAAGTTGAAATGGAAGAAGCTGGCGTCGGTGATATTGTGAGTTTAGCCGGCATCCCGGATGTGACAATTGGCGATACTATCTGCTCCCCTACTCAAATTATTCAACTGCCTCCCATTCACCTAGCAGAACCGACTTTGACTATTGAGGTGATGGTTAACAATGGACCTTTTGTCGGCCGTGATGGAAAAAATGTCACCATGAATAAAATCAAAGACCGTCTTACGCAAGAAAAAAGAGCCAATATCTCTCTTAAAATTGACATGAGCCGTGAAGAAGCGATAGAAGTCAGTGGAAGAGGCGAGCTTCACTTAGCTGTTTTGATGGAAGCGATGCGCCGAGAAAGCTATGAATTTGTGATTTCAAAGCCGCGCGTCATTATTAAAGAGATCGATGGCGTAAAAAGCGAGCCAATGGAAAATGTTCACATCGAAATCCCCCAAGAATACTCTGGATCTGTCATTGAAGAGCTTTCAAGGCGGCGCGGTGAAATGCGCTTTTTAGAAACGAATGAGCATGGGATTACAACGCTCCAGTTTTATATTCCTACTAGAGGCCTTATGGGCTACAGAGGTGAATTTTTAACCTCGACGCGAGGTCTTGGTATTTTAACTTCTGTTTTTGAAAATTATGCCCCTTGGAAAGGTGAAATCGTTGGCCGCCAAAAAGGAGTCATGATTTCTGGAAACCAAGGAAAAACTACCGGCTATGCTTCCTTTACCCTTCAAGAGAGGGGCTCTCTTTTTGTAGCTCCAGGCGATGAAGTCTACGAAGGAATGATTGTAGGTGAAAACAGCCGCGATAACGACCTTGTTGTTAATGTCACAAAAGAAAAACAACTGACCAACATCCGTGCGGCAGGAAGCGATGAGAACATCATCTTGACCCCGCCCCGCAAGTTTACACTGGAAACTGCAATTGACTTTATTAACGAAGATGAAGTTGTTGAGATCACTCCTAAAAATATTAGACTTCGAAAAAGACTCATGAAAGAAAACGAACGGAAACGATCTGAGAAAAAATAATGCTCAAAGAGTTAATAACCAATCGTCGGTTTTTGGTTCTTTTCTCGCTCATGTTCTCTATTGTTTGTCTGTTAAATGTTAATTACTGCCTTCTAAGAAGTGCACGCAATGCTCTAGCTGTTGTTGATTTGGGTCATGGAGCAAGTTCCATTCCCTTCTTTGAGCTTTGCGGCACAATGCCGGGAGCAGTTTTAATGATCTTTTTGCTGACAAGACTTCTTAATAGATTTTCCATTCACAGAGTTTTTCTGATTACTCTTGCCTTCTTCTCGGGCTTTTTTCTGTTTTTTGCAATCGGAATTTACCCATCACTCCATCTTTGGAAAGGAGCACTGGCAGGATGGTCTTGGCTTCCAGGACACGAATGGCTTTCCGTTTTGCTCCCTCAAGGATTTTCCATGCTTTTTTTCGTCATGGCAGAGCTTTGGAAAATCGCGCTTCTCACCGTTCTTTTCTGGGGACTGGTCAACCAGTATATTCCTCTGACAGACGCCAAACGTTTTTACGCTCCTCTGATGCTCGGGGGCAGCATGGGGACGATGCTATCGGGACCCCTTATCACGTTTTGCACTTCTGATATTATTTCAGGAGGATCGTGGTCCCGCTCGCTGACTCTTATGATGCTCTCTCTTGCCATCTTAGGTCTTGTCACCGCTTGGCTGTATACTAAACTTTGGACACAGTTTGCAGGCCCGAAAAAAGAGGAGAGAAAAGGGGAAGATGCTCTTTCACTTTGGGATAGCGTCCGCCTCTGCTTTAAGTCACGCTACTTGCTTCTCTTAGCATGGGTGACTATCGCCGATTATGTCGCCTATACCCTAGGAGAAGTTATTTTTCTAGACGTCCTTAAGCAAAAATTTCCTGATCCAAGACTCTATTGCGACTACAATGGGAAGCTGGCATTTTGGAGCGGCCTTCTCACAGCCATCAGCGCACTTGTAATAACTCCCCTGCTGCTTAAAAAATGCCGCTGGGTCGTTGGCTCACTGGTGACTCCTGTCTGCCTCCTGGTTACTGAGGGCGCCTTTTTCTTTACACTTTGGACACCTTCTCATGAAATGCACTTGGAACTGCTCGTTCTTCTTGGAACGATTTTCTTCTGTGTTGTCAGAGCAGCAAAATATACCCTGTTTGACACCTCCAAAGAGATTTCGTTTCTTTTACTTCCTTCTCTTGAGAAAATGCAGGGAAAACTCGTGATCGATGGCCTGTGTTCGAGAATGGGTAGGGGCGGTGCCTCTCTCATGAGTATTTTGCTGATCCAAGTCTGCGGCGGAGTGCTCGCAAGTGCTTTTGTCGCCGGTTGGATGGCTCTTGCTATCGGCGCTAGCTGCGTCTTCTCAACTCTGAAGCTCGGTCTTCTTGTCGACCGCAAATCAAAACCTGAAACAGTCTCTTGAGGCGTTGTTTATTTTCAGCGTTTTTATACCCATAAATACTGATCGATCAAATTCTTGATACTTTTTTTAATATCAACTTTTTGGATTTCATGACTCTTTTCTTTCGAGAGTAACTTGTTAAAGTCCAGCCATGCCTTGATGAGTACAGCCTCTTTGAGTGCAACAGGAGATAAGGAAGGATTATCTCGAAATTCTTTCATACTTAGAGAGTCTCTCGTTTCTTTTTTGTGAAGCACAATTCTTTCCCTTTGAGAATAAGTCCCTTTATTGTTGCCAAAGCAAGCGTAAGGGTAGAACCCTCCGTCGCTATTTGCTTTAAAGGCCGTTTGATAACTTAAGTAGCCATTTGCAATCAAATCAAGCGTCATAAGGCTTGTTGCAATCGCAGCGTTTAAGCCGGATGCTTCCATCCCAAACATGACGCCGTTTAAAAAGTCCAGAAACTGTGTAATTTCCAGCCGGTGCTGTGGGCTTAAAAGATTGTACCATTCGAGAAAATCCCCTTCCCGAGACAGCAGATATAATTGCAGTTTAGCGACCTCACTGTCTACCAGGTTGCGCGCTCTTTTTATAAGCTCTATTGCTTGGACAATTTGAGGATAAGATAGATCGGTATTTCCTGACGGAACATAAACCCAGCGGCCTGCTTGATTTTCATAATAGCCCGTCACATCAACCCCATTTATCGAAAAATTTTCTGGTAGATGGAGACGATTACCTTTAATTGAGAATATTACGCCATTATTAAAGGTGCTCACTCCTGAAAACTTTTTACCACGCAGTGAAGGATCAATAAACTCATAAACAAAGAAGTCCTTTACTTCTTTTTGGGGCATCATGCCGCGCCATCCCCCAAGAGACATGACCCAATCTTTTTGGTCCTCAATAAAGAGAATGTTATTTTCTACTCTTGGAGGATAGATTGCCGGACCATCCAGGTCTTTTTCATACTCACAGGCACCATCTACAAAATCTCCAAACCAATCCTGAATGGTATCGTGGACAATTTCAATTAATGTACTGCCTTTGATGTTTTGATCTTGGCATGAAACGGTCATGAACGCTGCAGAAGTGATTTTTTGCCTCTGGGCAACAAAAACAACTTTTTCCACCTCCTCAAATTCTTCATCGGACTCATCAAGTAAAAATTCAGGCTGGTAATCTGCTCGATTAGAGGCGTGTTCATTAAGAATACGGTTAATTTCTAAACGATCTAGCATTGGAATCTTTTTAAAGGACCAAGCCTCAGAAGACATGGTCTCTAAACAATGCTCTTTAATCAGTTGAGCCGCATGAAAAATCTTTGCGATGATTTTCTCATCTTGTTTAAAAAAATCTAATCTATATTCTCCTTCAAGAGATATCGATCTGAGCAAGCCAGCAGGTTTAAATGTAGACATAAGATTTCTCCATTTGCAAAAAAGGATACATTTTGCGATCTAAAACAACAATTGCTTTACCCCCCCTATTTCTATAAGTTTAAAAGCTAAAGCCTTGCAGAAAAACATTCGCTCTTAGGAAACATTATTA
>JACCDZ010512993.1_pt1 | contig 38089 bp, 38 predicted proteins | sample 7449551 | NCBI WGS metagenome assembly JACCDZ01 (sample SAMN15323452, study PRJNA562643) | freshwater metagenome | isolation source: river surface water | place: USA:Blue River Watershed | collected 2017-08-18
GCAACTGCTCTCCCGCAGCATCCAGCAGTCGGAAACGGAAGCTGCCATCATCCTCGCGAAAACTGACAAAGCGTGCACTTTTCGCGGCCTTTTTCTTGCCGGCCCCGCTCACCTGCACCTGATTGCGGAACGAACGCAAGCCAACCGCCTCACGCAGTTCACCCAGAAATGGGGTCGCTGTTTTGCGCGCCTTGGCGGCACCGGCCAGCAGAATATCTTCCAGTTCAGCAGGCTGATTCATCAGTGTGTGATAGCGCTCCCGCGCCGCACTCAACTCGTTGTCGAGCAAGAGGAAAAGCCGTTGCTTGGCATCGCCCCAGGACAGTCCGTCGAGCAGTTCGGCGCGAAATTCAGCCTGCTGTGCTGCGCTGGAGAAAGCCTGATACAGGGTAAACAGATGCGCGTTATCCGGGTCTTTGGCTTCACCGGGCAGTCTGGAGTCAGTAACGATGCGCGCGATGGCATCCTTGAGCTGGCTGGCACTGCCAAACAGCGGAATGGTGTTGTCATAACTTTTGGACATCTTGCGCCCATCGAGACCCGGCAAGGTCGCAACACCCTCCTCGACCACTGCTTCAGGCAAGGTAAAGAGTTCCCGGCCGTTACCGAACAGATGGTTGAATCGCTGACCAATATCACGGGCCATTTCCACATGCTGGATCTGATCGCGCCCCACGGGCACCTTGTGCGCGTTGAACATCAGAATGTCCGCTGCCATCAGCACCGGATAGCTGAACAGGCCCATGGTGATTCCGGCATCCGGATCGACGCCTTCGGCCAGATTCTTGTCCACCGACGCCTTGTAGGCATGCGCACGATTGAGCAGCCCCTTGCCCGCCACACAGGTCAGCAACCAGGTCAGCTCAGGAATTTCCGGGATATCGGATTGCCGGTAAAAGGTAGCGCGGTTTACATCAAGGCCACAGGCCAGCCAGGTAGCAGCAATTTCCAGGCGGGAACGCTGAATCCTCAGCGGGTCATCACACTTGATCAGTGCATGGTAATCCGCCAGAAAATAGAAGGACTCCGCATCCACATCACGGCTGGCCACGATGGCCGGACGAATCGCTCCGGCATAATTGCCCAAATGCGGCGTTCCAGTGGTGGTAATGCCGGTAAGAATGCGGGTAGTCATAAGATCGAGGTCGCTTGAAGGTACTTACGAAGTCAAAGACGCGGCAGGACCAGCTCTTTCAGCTCAACCAGCTTGCCATGAAAAAAGTGGCCGCATTCTGCCACTTTCAGCAACTCATGGTCACGCGCCAAGTCAGCCGACCATGCGTAGACCAGATCAGGACTGATCACCTCATCCTGTTCAGGTTGAATAACGGTCAGAGACATTGACGCCGGAAACTCCTCAATGCCGGACAAGCGATTGACTGCCGGGGCAACCATGCACAGATGGTGCACCTGAACGTGACGCTCGGCCAATCTGGCCGCCAACAGCGCGGCTACATACCCACCAAACGAGAAGCCCAGCAACACTACGGGCAATCCCGGCTGCTGCATTTGCAGCCAATTCAGCGCTGCCTCGGCGTCATCCACTTCGCCAAGACTCAGGCAATGACTGCCGGCACTGGCGCCAACGCCGCGGTAGTTGAAGCGCAAGGTACTGTAGCCGGCATCCCGCGCCGTTCTCTGCAGCGTGGACACCACTTTGTTGAGCATGCTGCCGCCCTGTGCAGGATTGGGATGGCAAACCAGCGCGACGCCTTTGGCATCCGGATGCAGCAGATAGCGAGCTTCCAGTGGCCCGGCGGGCCCTTCAAGCAAAACCGGAACTTCTTGCATGATCGGGAAAGACTCCGTGACCCCGCTTCGGGGTATAACGTCTTGGATTGGCACAATTGGACTTGCGTCGCGGTATACAGCGCAAGGTTCAGGCGCTAACGTAAAGCAAAGCCGTTTAGAGAGGAAGGATACGTGGAACAGTCATACAACATCTGGTTGCTTCTGGTGCTTGCTCTGGCAGCCGGGGCTGGCATCGGTTTTTTTGTTTCTCGCCAGATCTCCGTGAAGAACCCTGATCGCACCCAACAGCGCCTGGATGAACTGCAAGAGCGCTTCGACAACTATCAAACCGATGTCATCACCCACTTCAACACGACGGCTACGCTGGTCAACAGATTGACGCAAAGCTATCAGGATGTGCAGCAGCATCTGGCCGATGGTGCCGATCAATTAGCCCTGGATGAGCTGACCCGTCAGCGCCTGCTGGAGTCACTGCGCGTGGATACCGCCCTGCCGGCCAGTCGCGAACGGCTTTCGCTGCCCAAAAGCAACGAACCCCCAAAGGATTACGCCCCCAAAGACAAGAACGAGCCCGGCACACTGAACGAGAGTTTCGGCCTTAAAAGCAACAACTGACGTATCGACAACCCAAACAACAAAGCCCCGAAATGGGGCTTTGTTGTTTGTAGCGAGAACAATCAGATCAAGCCGCGGCTCCGCAGCAGATCAATCACTTGCTTTACCCCTTCTTCCACCGAACTCGACTGCGTGTCGATCAGCAGATCAGCATTCAGCGGAATGTCATAGGGGAAGGATTCGCCCGGGATATTGTCCTTGCCGGCGGCATACAGTCCCTGCGGATCCCGCTCCCGGCATGCCTGCGGGGATGCCTGAACGTAAACCGTCAGCAAGCGCTCGGCACCAATCAGCGCTTTCGCCTGCTCGCGCCCCTCGGCATCCGGCGCCACGAAAGCGGCCAGTGTCAGTAAGCCAGCCTCGTTGAACTGGCGGGCAACGTGGGCGGCACGCCGCCAGTTCTCGGTCCGACCGGCGCGGTCCTGTGGCAAGCCCTTGTTCAGGTCATGACGCAAATTCTGGCCATCCAGCACATAGACTGCACGCCCCAGATCGAACAGTTTGCGCTCCACGGCATAAGCCAGCGTGCTTTTACCGGCACCCGACAGACCGCTGAACAACACCGTGGCCGGTTGCTGGCCAAAACGCAGGGCACGCTCTTCAGTGGACACATGAGCCAACTGGCCGTGATGACTGCTACCGCCATGACCAGAGAGTGGAGTGGCTATGATCATCCCGGCACCAACGGTTCCGTTGGTCAGCCGGTCAATCACGATAAACGCACCGGTGGTGCGGTTACTGACGTAACCATCGAGAGCAATCGGCGCATCCAGCGCAATCTTGACCTTGCCGATCTCGTTCAGCTGCAGCGCACTGGCCGGGCCATCTTCAAGGGTATTCACATCGACACGATTAACGATGCTGGCTACCGAACCCGGCACGTAGCTGGTAGCGCGTTTGAAGTCATACTTCTTGCCCGGCAGCATCGGCTCTTCGGCCATCCATACCAGCATGGCTTCGAAGCTGTCAGTCACCTGCGGCTGATTGTCGGCATGCACCAGCAAGTCACCGCGCGATACGTCGATTTCGTCTTCCAGAGTCAGCGTAACCGCCTGCCCCGGACCCGCCTGCTCCAGTTCACCGTCGAAAGTGACGATCGACTTGATCTTGCTGCCCTTGCCCGACGGCAGGACGATGACTTCATCGCCCTTGTGCACGATGCCACTGGCCAAGGTGCCGGCGAAGCCACGGAAGTTCAGATTGGGTCGATTGACGTACTGCACCGGGAAGCGCAAGTCGGTGAAGTTGCGATCACCGGCCACTTCCACGGTTTCAAGAATTTCCATCAGCGACTGGCCGCTGTACCACGGCGAGCGCTCGGACTTGTTCACCACGTTGTCGCCTTTAAGGGCTGACATCGGCACGAAATGCAGCGAGCTTGGCTTCAGCCCGATGCCTTCGGCGAACTGCAAATAGTCCGATTTGATCTGCTCGAACACCGCCTCATCGAAGTTCTTCAGGTCCATCTTGTTGATGGCCACAACGATGTGTTTGATGCCAAGCAAAGAGGCAATAAAGCTGTGGCGCTTGGTCTGGGTCTGCACACCGTAGCGCGCGTCGATCAGGATGATCGCCAGGTCGCAGGTGGAGGCACCAGTGGCCATGTTGCGGGTGTACTGCTCATGCCCGGGGGTGTCGGCAATGATGAACTTGCGCTTGGCGGTGCTGAAATAACGGTACGCCACGTCGATAGTAATGCCCTGCTCACGCTCGGCCTGCAGACCGTCGACCAGCAGCGCCAGGTCGATATCTTCGCCGGTGGTACCGACTTTCTTCGAGTCACGGGTGATGGCTTCCAGATGGTCTTCGTAGATCATCTTCGAGTCGTGCAGCAGGCGCCCGATCAGGGTGCTCTTGCCGTCATCGACGTTGCCGCAGGTAAGGAAGCGCAGCAGCTCCTTGCGCTCGTGTTGCGCCAGGTAGGCCTGAATGTCTTCGCTGATCAAATCGGATTGGTGCGACATATTAAAAGCCCTAGTTAGAAATAGCCCTGACGTTTCTTGTCTTCCATGGAACCGGTGGCATCGTGGTCGATAACCCGTCCCTGACGCTCGGAAGTCCGGGTCAGCAGCATTTCCTGGATGATATCGGTAAGCGAGGTGGCCTCGGACTCGACGGCGCCCGTCAACGGATAGCACCCCAGGGTACGGAAGCGCACTTTCTTCTTGACGATGCGCGCCTTGTCTTCCTCGGAGAGGTGCTCAAGGATGCGCTCATCATCAATCATGATCAGCGCCCCGTCTTTTTCGATCACTTCGCGCTCGGCAGCGAAGTACAACGGTACGATCGGAATGCCTTCCAGATAGATGTACTGCCAGATATCCAGTTCGGTCCAGTTGGACAGGGGGAATACACGGATCGACTCGCCCTTGTTGACCTTGCCGTTATAGATATTCCACAACTCCGGACGCTGATTCTTCGGGTCCCAGCGGTGTTTGCTGTCGCGGAACGAATAGACACGCTCCTTGGCGCGGGATTTCTCTTCGTCACGGCGCGCACCGCCGAAGGCCGCATCGAAACCATACTGATCAAGTGCCTGCTTGAGACCCTGGGTCTTCATGATGTCGGTATGCTTGGCACTGCCATGGGTAAAGGGATTCACATCCTGCGCTATACCCTCGGGGTTGATATGGGTGATCAGTTCGAGCCCATACTCCTCAACCATCTTGCTGCGGAACTTGTACATCTCCTGGAACTTCCAGCGGGTATCCACGTGCAATACCGGAAAAGGCAGCTTGCCAGGGAAGAAGGCCTTGCGCGCCAGATGCAGCATCACCGCAGAATCTTTGCCGATGGAGTACAGCATCACCGGGTTATCAAATTCAGCGGCCACCTCACGGATGATGTGGATGCTTTCTGCCTCAAGCTCTTTGAGATGCGTCAGTTTGTCGACCATGGTCACTCACAAAAAAGACAGGATAACGGCCTACGGGCCGTGGACGAGCGCGAACTTTAACACAGCACCTGCTTCTAATCAGGGCCGTATTTAGATCAAAAAGGTCTGAGCATAAAACCATTAATCAAGGCTCAACGGCGCTGAAAGAGCCTCGGGCACATCAATCAGTTTCGAGCGGATATCAGAACGGATTGGGGCAGTCGATAAACACATGCTCCAGCGCAAAGCGGCGCGCCAGATATTCGCCAAGCGCCTGAACGCCATAGCGCTCGGTCGCGTGGTGACCCGCCGCGATGAAGCCGATAGCGTTTTCCCGTGCGCAGTGAAACGTCTGCTCGGAGGCTTCGCCACTGAGAAAAACATCCACACCGGCGGCCACCGCCTGTTCGATAAAACTCTGCCCGCCGCCAGTACACCAGCCGATTCGCCGGACCAGAGCGGGCCCCTCCACGACCAGAGGCTGACGCCCCAGCACCTGCTGCACGCGCCGGGCAAAATCATCCAGACTCACCGCCTGCGCCAAAACGCCGACCAATCCGACCGTGCGCGGATTGCCCGGCTCAAGATCGCCCTCCACCTCAATACCCAACCGCTGGGCGAGCTGCACGTTATTGCCAACCTGCGGATGGATATCCAGGGGCAAGTGATACGCCAGCAAGCTGATGTCATGAGTCAGCAGCGTCTTTATCCGTCGCTGACGAACTCCGGTGATGCAGGCATCCTCACCCTTCCAGAAATACCCATGGTGCACCAGCACCACGTCCGCGCCCGCTGCAACGGCAGCATCCAGCAGCGCCTGACTGGCCGTGACCCCACTGACGATCTTCTGCACCTGCGGCCGGCCCTCGACCTGCAAGCCGTTGGGGCAATAGTCATTAATGCTCGCAACATTGAGGAAGCGGTTGGCCTCCTCGACCAGACTGCGCAAGGCAATTGCCATGATATTTCTCCGCTATGCTGGGCCGACTGCCATTTAACCGGCAGCTTCGTATAATGGCGCCACCTTAATGGGGCGTGCGACGCTCCGGCAACCCTTCTGCGGACCTGCTCCCAATGCTCAAGGCTTTACGGTTTCTCGGCTGGCCACTGCTGGTTGGCGTGCTTCTGGCGCTGCTGATCATCCAACGCTATCCGCAATGGGTGGGCTTGCCGGATCAGGCAGTGCACCTGCAGCAGATTCGCCCGGGGAATACCGAAGCCCAGGGACAGGCCTCCTACGCCAACGCTGTGAGCAGTGCAGCGCCTGCGGTTGCCAACCTGTACAGCACCAAACTGGTCAGTAAGGCCGTGGACAAACCAGCGACCAGTCCGGGGCTCTACAGTGACGATGTTCCCAAGCAAAGACGTATGGAATCCAGTCTGGGTTCGGCAGTCATCATCAGCCCGGAAGGATTTCTGCTGACCAACAATCACGTGATTGAGGGCTCGGAGCAGATCATCGTAGCGCTCAAGGATGGTCGCGAAACCCAGGCGCACATCGTCGGAACCGACCCTGAGACCGACCTGGCAGTACTGAAGATTGATCTGCCCGACCTGCCAGCGATCACCCTGGGACGTTCGGAGCAGATCCGCATTGGTGATGTAGCGTTGGCGATTGGCAATCCATTCGGTGTGGGTCAGACGGTGACCATGGGCATCATCAGCGCCACCGGGCGCAATCAGCTGGGCATCAACACCTACGAAGACTTTATCCAGACCGATGCAGCAATCAACCCGGGCAACTCCGGCGGCGCACTGGTGGATGCCCAGGGTCATCTGCAGGGAATCAATACCGCCATTTTTTCCGATACCGGTGGTTCGCAGGGCATCGGCTTCGCCATCCCGACCAAGTTGGCCATGGAAGTCATGCGCGCGATCATCGAGCAGGGCCGGGTGATTCGTGGCTGGCTGGGTATCGAAATTCAGCCGATGACCCCGGAACTGGCGGAATCCTTTGGCATGGAAGGTCGACCGGGCATCATCGTCGCCGGCCTGTATCGCGACGGGCCGGGTTTCCGCGCAGGCCTGCAGCCGGGGGATGTGATTCTGAGCATTGACGACGAGCCCGCGCTCAACGGCCGGCGCTCGATGAATCAGGTAGCGCGCAGCAAGCCGGGTGAAATCGTCCACCTTTCTGTCTTGCGTAGCGGTGAACTACTGGAGCTGAAGGCAGAAGTGGGGGCTCGCCCTGCGCCGATCACCAAGAAAAGCCCGGACCAGTAGCCCGGGCACACTCAGAGAATCGCGCCCAGCGCATCCAGCAGCGCCTTGTTCTGTTCCGGCGAACCGATGCTGATCCGCAGAAACTGCTCGATACGCGGCTTGTTGAAGTGCCGCACTATCACGCTGCGCTCACGCAAGGCCGCAGCCAGCGCCGATGCATCGTGTTGCGGATGACGGGCAAAGACAAAGTTCGCCGCTGACGGCAGCACCTCAAAACCCAACTGTTCAAGGCTGGCCACCACCGCTTCGCGACTGCTGATCACTTGCGCGCAAGTCTTGTGGAAATAGTCCCTGTCGGCAAAGGCCGCAGAAGCACCGGCGATCGCTGCACGATCCAGCGGATAGGAGTTGAAGCTGTTTTTGATGCGCTCCAGCGCCTCGATCAGGTCCGGATGGCCAACCGCCAGACCAACCCGCAGACCGGCCAACGAACGCGATTTGGACAACGTCTGGGTGACCAGCAGATTCGGGTAGCGCCCTACCAGCGCAACCGCGCTTTCACCGCCAAAATCGATATAGGCCTCATCGACCAGCACCACCGAGTCGGGATTCTGCTGCAGTAGGCGCTCGATGGCTTCCAGCGCCAGCAGGCATCCGGTCGGCGCATTCGGATTGGGAAAGACGATGCCACCGTTGGGTCGCAGGTAATCCTCTGGACGAATCTGGAACTGTTCATCCAGCGCAATGGCTTCGAAGGGAATACCGTACAGCCCGCAATACACCGGGTAAAAGCTGTAGCTGACATCCGGGAAAAGCAATGGCCGACCGTGCTGGAAGAGCCCGTGAAAGGCATGCGCCAGGACCTCATCGGAGCCGTTGCCAACGAACACCTGCGACGCTGAAATGCCATAGAAATCGGCAACCGCCTGCTTCAGCCGGTCACTGTTGGGGTCCGGGTAGAGGCGCAGGTCGTCATTGAGCTCGGCACGCATCGCCTCGATCGCCTTGGGCGAGGGGCCGTAGGGGTTTTCGTTGGTGTTGAGCTTGACCAGATTGGCCAGCTTTGGCTGCTCACCCGGCACATAGGGCACCAGTTGCTTGACGAAAGGACTCCAGAATTTGCTCATGCTCACTTGCCCTCGCTCTCGGCTGCAATGCGGTACTCGGCACTGCGCGCGTGGGCCGTCAGTGATTCACCGCGCGCCAGCACGGAAGCCACTTTACCCAGCTCGGAAGCGCCAGCAGGCGAGCAGAAGATGATCGACGAGCGCTTCTGGAAGTCATAGACGCCCAGCGGTGAAGAGAAGCGCGCGGTGCCGGAGGTCGGCAACACATGGTTGGGACCGGCGCAGTAATCGCCCAGTGCCTCGGCCGTGTATCGCCCCATGAAAATTGCTCCGGCGTGACGGATCTGCGGCAACCACTGCTCCGGATTGGCCACTGACAACTCCAGGTGCTCCGGAGCAATGCGGTTGGCAACCTCCATGGCCTGCGCCATGTCCGCAACCTGTATCAGCGCCCCACGGGCGCTCAGCGAAGTACGAATAATCTCCTGCCGCTCCATCGTGGGCAGCAGTTTGTCGATACTGGCAGCAACGGCATCGAGAAAACCCGCATCCGGGCTGAGCAGAATCGACTGCGCATCTTCGTCATGCTCGGCCTGAGAGAACAGGTCCATGGCTATCCAGTCCGGATCGGTCTGCCCGTCGCAGATCACCAGGATCTCCGAAGGACCGGCAATCATGTCGATACCCACCTTGCCGAACACATGCCGCTTGGCGGTCGCGACGTAGATATTGCCCGGGCCGACGATCTTGTCTACCGGCGGCACGCTCTGAGTGCCATAGGCCAGTGCCGCAACCGCCTGCGCGCCACCGATGGTGAATACCCGGTCCACACCGGCGATGCAGGCGGCGGCCAGGACCATTTCATTGATTTCGCCGCGCGGTGTGGGCACCACCATCACCACCTCGGCAACGCCTGCCACTTTCGCCGGGATGGCATTCATCAACACCGAGGAGGGATAGGTAGCCTTACCGCCCGGCACATAAAGACCGGCACGATCCAGTGGCGTGACTTGCTGCCCCAGCTGCGTACCATCGGCTTCGGTATAACTCCATGAGTCCTGCTTTTGCCGCTCGTGATAACTGCGCACCCGATCGGCGGCTTTTTCCAGAGCCTCACGCTGAGCGGGAGTGATCCGTGTCAGGGCCAATTCAAGACGCTCGCGGGGCAGAATCAAGTCAGCCATGCTGGCGACATCCAGCCCATCGAAGCGGCGGGTATATTCCACCAGCGCGTCGTCGCCGCGCTCGCGCACGGCCTGAATTATTTCCAGCACGCGAGCATTCACCGCATCATCAGAAACACTTTCCCAACTCAGCAAGTGATCAAGCTCACCGGCAAAAGTCGGATTGGCAGCATTCAGGCGACGGATAGTGATGGGAGCGGTCATGGCAGATCTCATGTTAGGCAATTCTCAGGCGCAACTAGAGTAACAAGCCCACCGTGCAGGCACCTGAGAAAATGGCTATGACACGGATAGGCTGCCGCAATCAGGATTGCGGAAAAGAGATCAGCGGTGTCGGCTTTCAACCGCTTCGCGCAGGGTATCGATCAGTGCCTGAATGCTGGCGTGCTGGGTTTTCATCGAGGCTTTATTGACGATCAGCCGCGAGCTGATTTCAGCAATCAGCTCTTGCGGCTCAAGGCCATTGGCGCGCAGGGTATTGCCCGTATCAACCACATCGATGATTTTGTCCGCCAGACCAACCAGAGGCGCCAACTCCATCGAGCCATACAACTTGATGATATCGACCTGACGCCCTTGCTCGGCGTAATAGCGCTTGGCCAGATTGACGAACTTGGTTGCCACGCGCAAACGTCCACGCGGCTCGGCTGCGCCCACTGCTCCGGCGGTCATCAGCTTGCAACGCGCAATCTTCAGATCCAGGGGCTCATAGATGCCCTCGGCACCGTACTCCATCAGCACGTCTTTACCCGCCACACCCAGATCGGCGGCACCGTGCTCGACATAGGTCGGCACATCGGTGGCGCGGACGATCAGCAAACGCACATCATCCAGCGTGGTAGGGATGATCAGTTTGCGGCTTTTGTCCGGGTTTTCAGTCGGCACAATGCCCGCAGCTGCCAGCAACGGCAGGGTATCGTCGAGTATTCGGCCTTTGGACAAGGCAATGGTCAGCATTCAGCAACTTCCTTAAAACAGGGCCAGCTACAGCGCTGGCAGTCGGGTCGGGAACAACCTTGCCTATCCCGGTACACGACGGATCTTGGCACCCAGCAACTGCAACTTCTCTTCGATGCACTCATAGCCACGATCAATGTGATAAATACGATCAATCATCGTATCGCCTTCAGCTACCAATCCCGCGATAACCAGACTGGCTGAAGCGCGCAGATCAGTGGCCATTACCGGAGCGGCCTTGAGTTTCGGCACACCGGTAACCACTGCCGTGTTGCCCTCGACAAGAATCTGCGAGCCCATACGGTTCATTTCATAGACATGCATGAAACGGTTTTCGAAAATGGTTTCGATCACCGTGCCAGTTCCTTCGGCAACCGCGTTGAGCGAAACAAACTGCGCCTGCATGTCTGTTGGAAAGGCCGGATAGGGTGCCGTGCGCAGATTAACCGCTTTCGGACGCCGACCTTTCATGTCCAGCTCAATCCAGTCTTTGCCCGTGGTAATTTCTGCTCCGGCTTCCTGAAGCTTGGAGAGCACCGCCTCAAGAATGGTCGGATCGGTATCCTTGAGCTTCACCCGACCACCGGTCGCCGCTGCGGCCACAAGGTAAGTGCCGGTTTCAATCCGGTCAGGCATCACGCTGTAGCGCCCGCCGCCGAGACGTTCAACTCCGTCAATCACAATGGTGTCGGTGCCGGCACCGCTGACCTTGCCACCCATCGAGTTGATAAAGTTCGCCAGATCAACCACTTCCGGCTCGCGTGCGGCGTTTTCCAGCACCGAGCGGCCTTTGGCCAGCGCAGCCGCCATCATGATGTTCTCAGTGCCGGTCACACTCACAATGTCAAAGAAGAAGTGCGCACCGCGCAAACCGCCCTCCGGCGCCTTGGCCTTGATATAGCCGCCCTCGACCGTGATTTCAGCACCCATGGCCTCCAGACCGCGGATGTGCAGGTCAACCGGACGCGATCCAATGGCACAGCCGCCAGGCAGCGCCACCTCCGCCTCGCCAAAGCGCGCGACCAGCGGGCCAAGCACCAGGATCGAAGCACGCATGGTTTTCACCAGATCGTACGGCGCTACCAAGGTCTTGATCGAGCTGGCATCCACCTCAACGCTGAGCTTTTCATCAATGACCGGTTCAATGCCCATCCGCCCAAACAGCTCGATCATGGTGGTGATGTCGTGCAGGTGCGGCAAGTTGCACACCGTCACTGGCCGGTCAACCAGCAGGGTGGCCGCCAAAATCGGCAATGCCGCATTTTTAGCGCCGGAAATACGAATCTCGCCGTTCAGAGGAACGCCGCCGGTAATAATCAGTTTGTCCATGGAATGGGTTCTCGCTGCCAGTGGGCTCAGTTGCGCTCAGCCCAGGCGGAGCGGCTGAAGAATTTCATGGTGACTGCATGGATGCTGCCATCGGCAATCCACGCATTCAGATGGGCATAAACCTGCTGCTGTCGCTTGACCGGACTCAGCGCGGCCAACTCGTCAGAAATCAAGTTCAACTGGAAGCTGCAACCCTCGCCTTCCACTTCTATCTGGACACCGGGTAACTTGCTCTGGAGAAAATCTTTAACTTCTAGCGCCTGCATGCTCGACCTCGTTTTGCACTTCATGCCAGCCGATGTACGCAGCCAGCGGCCATGTGGAAAGCTGTCCAGCGCAGTTCAGATGCTGGAAAACCGTGAGTACCGGCCTGAAGCGGGAAAATTTTGTGCAAAGCCAATGCTTGCAGGGGCGACATCATACAAAAAATCCGCCCAACCCGCGAATCGACTCATTCGCAGGTCGGGAGCAGCTCGGTCAAACCCGATACCTCGGCAATCTGACGCATGTCCGCGGGCAGTCCACGCATCGCCAGAGCCTTGCCCGACGCAGAAGCATCACGCATAAACGCCAGTAACAGGGAAACTCCGACGCTGCTGGATTTTTCAACTGCCGTGCAGTCAAGCAACAATTCTCCAGCTGGACTGGCATTGATCACTTGCCGGCCATCCTTGCGCAACTGCGGGCCGGAGCGAAAATCAATCACTCCGGACAACTCGAGCCGCCCCGGAACCGTCTCGGTTATCTTTGCGACGCTCACGCCGACTCCTTGCTGGCCTGCTTGGCCTTGGAGACGGTTTCGGCCCAGGTATCGATCACCTTGTTCAGGTCATTGCCATGATCCTTCATGGACTGGGCAAACTGATCACGAAACAATTTGCCGATATTGATGCCATTGATGATCACGTTGCGCATGCGCCAACTGCCGTCCATCTCGACCATGGTGTAGGAAAGCGGGTAAACCGTACCCTTGCTGTCCTTGACCTCCATGTTGACCGCTTCCCGACCGGGCTCCTGCTTGCCACCCACAGGGAGAATGCGAATCTCCTGATTGTCGTACTCCAGCAGAGCGTTGCCATAAAAGCGCATCAGGCTGGTTTTGAAATTATCCTCGAAACGCTTCATCTGCTCTGGTGACGCGCCACGCGAGTAGCGGACAGTCATCACGCCTTTGGAGATACCTTCCATATCCACTACCGGAGCCAGAATACGGTCCAGCGCGGCGTAGAACTCTGATGGATCCTGCTTGTAGAGCTGCTTGTTGGCTTTCAGGTCCGCCAGAAGCTGGTCTGTTGTGCCCTTCACCACCTCCGCAGCAGTCGGTGCAGCCTGAGCAAGCAGCGACACTGTGCTGAGGACAAAAACCAGAAAAGCTCGGCGGATCGCCGAAAAAGACATCATGTTGGACCGCATGCTGATCATTGAGATTTTTCCTCCTTGTTAACCGAATTCAGCAGGAACTTGCCGATCAGATCTTCCAGAACCAATGCCGACTGGGTATCGCGAATAACCCCTTCGTCCTTGAGCACGGCCTCTTCGCCACCGACGCTGATACCGATGTATTTCTCGCCCAGCAGGCCGGCAGTAAGGACGGATGCCGTCGAATCCTCAGGGAGATTATTCACCTGATCATTGATTTCCATGGTGACCCTACCGGTGTAGCTGTCGCGATCCAGATCAATGGCCGTGACCTTGCCGACGATCACGCCAGCCATGGTGACTTTGGCCCTGACGGTAAGACCGGCAATATTGTCAAAATACGCGTAAACCTTGTACGTCTGATCAGACGTGCCTGCCGACAGCCCACTGACACGCAGGGCCAGCAACAACAAAGCCAAAAAGCCGGCCATCACAAACAGGCCAACACCAATTTCCTGGGCGCGGGTTTGCATCAAAAATCTCCAAACATCAAGGCGGTCAGAATAAAGTCCAGGCCCAATACGGCCAATGAGGCGTACACCACGGTCCGGGTAGTTGCACGACTGATCCCTTCCGAGGTTGGATCGCAGTCATACCCCTGAAAAACAGCGATCCAGGTTACAACGAAGGCAAATACGACGCTTTTGAGCATGCCATTGAGCACATCCTCACGAAACTCAACGCTGTTCTGCATGTTGGCCCAGAACGAGCCGTCGTAAACGCCCAGCCAATCCACAGCAACCATGGCACCACCCCAGATACCGACGACACTGAAGATAGCCGCCAGTAATGGCATGGAAATAAACCCCGCCCACAGCCGCGGCGCGATAATGTATTTGAGCGGATCAACCCCGATCATTTCCAGACTGGACAATTGCTCGGTGGATTTCATGTTGCCAATCTCCGCCGTCAAGGCAGAACCGGCGCGTCCGGCAAAGAGCAATCCGGTCACCACCGGACCAAGCTCACGCAAGAGCGTCAGCGCAACCATCTGCCCCACCGCCTGCTCTGAGCCGTAATCGACCAGAATGTTGTAACCCTGCAGCGCCAGCACCATGCCAATGAACAAGCCGGCCACCACAATGATCGGCAACGACAACACACCAACAAAGAACAACTGTTTGACCAGCAGACTAAAGCCATTGCCCAGCCCGCCGCGCCCCAACAGTGCATGCAACAAAAACAGCGTGGAGCGGCCCAGCGCCTCAACTACAGCAATACCGGTCCGACCGATCCGGGCAACCCTGTCGAGATAAGAAGTCTTGCGCATCAACCCTGCCTCAACAAATCGGTACGGTAATCCGCTGCCGGAAAATGGAAGGGCACCGGTCCATCCGGTATGCCCTTCATAAACTGGCGAATCTGTGGATTGTCCGAGTTCATCAGCTGATCGGGCGTACCGAAGCCCAAAACCCTGGAGTCACCGACCACATAGATAAAATCCGCAATAGTCGCGGTTTCTGCCAAGTCGTGGGAAACCACGATACTGGTGATACCCAAGGCGTCATTGAGCAGACGGATCAGCCGTACCAGAACACCCATGGCAATCGGATCCTGCCCGACGAAAGGTTCGTCGTACATCAGGATTTGCGGGTCCAGCGCAATGGCTCTGGCCAACGCAACCCGGCGCTTCATGCCACCGGACAACTCGTCAGGCATCAGGTCATAGGCGCCGCGCAACCCCACTGCCTGCAATTTCATCAGGACGATATCGCGGATCATCTCTTCCGGCAGCTTGGTGTGCACCCGCAATGGAAAGGCGACGTTCTCAAACACATCCAGATCCGTAAAGAGTGCGCCGCTCTGAAACAACACACCCATCTGCTTGCGCATATCGAAGAGTTCAGCGCGCGACAAGTCCGGCAGGTTCAGCCCATTGACCCAGACACCGCCCTGACTTGGCATCAACTGCGCCGCAATCAGCCGCAACAGGGTTGTTTTTCCGCACCCTGAAGGCCCCATGATGGCGGTCACTTTGCCGCGCGGGATGTGAATATCGACATTTTCGAAAATAGTTCGCGACCCGCGCTTGAAGGTGACCCCCCTCAACTCGACCGCATTAACGCTTGCGCTAGCCATCCGTACTCCTCGGGAACAGTTGCCGCGCCCATACCCACCAACAGCAAGCTTAAATCGCGGGGGCCAAGCGAACAGCGGCGCAATATAACATCGTCGCCACAGCATCCCAAAGTACCAAACCTGCAGCCGCGACGACGCCCTGCAGCCGTTGTGCTGAGAGCAATTGATGCGCAAAGTGTCAGGCACCGGCTTATTGCCGTTATAATCGGCCAACAGTCACTGGATACTGCTAACCAAATGAACCAATCCCACGCCTTGATTCAGTCAGCTCAGCGCACCGTTCGCCTCGAACTGGAAGCGATAGAAGCCCTGCTTGAGCGAATCAACGCAGATTTTGTACGCGCCTGCGAACTGTTGCTGGCGTGCCGCGGACGGGTCGTTGTCGTGGGCATGGGCAAGTCTGGTCACATCGGCAAAAAGATTGCTGCCACGCTGGCCAGCACCGGGACACCCGCCTTTTTCGTGCATCCGGCAGAAGCCAGCCATGGCGACATGGGCATGATCACCAAAGATGATGTGGTATTGGCACTGTCCAATTCAGGCTCCACCGCCGAGATCATCACCCTGTTGCCATTGATCAAGCGACTGGGGATCACCCTTGTGAGCATGACCGGCAACCCCGAGTCGCCGCTGGCGCAGGCTGCCGAGGCCAATCTGGATGCCCGGGTTGAACATGAGGCCTGCCCACTGAACCTCGCCCCCACCTCGTCAACCACAGCCAGCCTGGTACTGGGTGATGCACTGGCCATTGCCTTGCTCGAAGCTCGCGGCTTTACCGCCGAAGACTTTGCCTTCTCCCACCCGGGCGGCGCGCTGGGTCGGCGATTACTGCTCAAGGTGGAAAACGTCATGCATGCCGGCGAAGCCCTGCCGAGGGTTGCGCGCGGCATCCTGCTGCGCGATGCACTGCTGGAAATGACCCGCAAGGGGCTGGGAATGACCGTGATCGTCGAAAGCGACGGGCGGCTTGCCGGTATTTTTACCGATGGCGATCTGCGTCGTACCCTGGACCGGGGAATCGATGTACGCAACGCCAGCATCGACAGCGTGATGACCGCCCATGGCAAAACCGCCAAACCCGAGATGCTTGCTGCGGAAGCACTGAAAATCATGGAAGACCACAAAATCAACTCACTGGTTGTGGTTGATTCGGATGATCGTCCGGTTGGCGCACTGAACATGCACGACCTCTTGCGCGCCGGGGTGATGTGAATGCAGCAGGAACTCTTGCAGCGCGCACGCGGCGTAAAGCTGGCGATCTTCGATGTAGACGGCGTACTGACCGATGGCAGGCTGTATTTCCTGGTTGACGGCAGTGAGTTCAAGACATTCAACACGCTGGATGGCCACGGCATAAAAATGCTGATTGCTTCGGGCGTGCGTACGGCCATCATTTCCGGCCGCAAAACTCCGATTGTGGAGCGAAGGGCACAGAACCTGGGCATCCAGCATCTCTACCAGGGGCGCGAAGACAAGCTGGTGGTACTCGATGAACTGCTCGGACAGCTCAATCTCAACTACGCACAGGTAGCCTACCTGGGTGATGACCTGCCTGACCTGCCGGTGATTCGCAGGGTCGGACTGGGTATGGCGGTTGCCAGCGCTGATGCTTTTGTTCGTGAAAATGCTCACGGCATCACGCAAGCGCGTGGCGGCGAAGGTGCCGCCCGCGAATTCTGCGAACTGATCATGCGCGCCCAAGGCACGCTTGATAGCATCCAAGCCACTTATCTGTAGGATCAGCATGTCGAACAGTATTCGCCAGACACTGATGTTTCTGCCCATAGCGGCGCTGCTGATCGCGCTTGGCTACTGGAATATCCGGCCGGAAAGTTTCGACGAACAGCACACTGCTGTCGCGACTGAGACCTCGGTGGATTTCTTCGTAGTCAACCCACACACCCAGCAATTCAAGGAAGACGGCAGCCTCAATTACCGGATGAAGGCGGACAAGCTGGAACATATCAAAGCCACTGACATTACCCTGATGAGCCAGCCGGACTTGCTGTTGTACCGCCAGAACGAGGCACCATGGCATGTGCAAAGCCAGCGCGGGGAAGTAGCCCCTGCTGGAAAGCAGGTAGAATTGATCGATGACGTCAGGGTGCAACGTACTGACAACAAGAATCGCCAGACCCTGCTGACCACCAGTCGTCTGACCGTTTTTCCTGATAAAGAATATGCCGAGACCAGCCAAGCCGTTAAGATTGATGCAGCCAATGGCGTGACCACGGCAACCGGTATGAAAGCGTACCTGAATGAAGGCAGGATGGACCTGCTCTCCAATGTAAGAGGCCAGCATGAGGTTCGTTAAAACCCTTCCCCTAGTGCTTGTTTTCCTGGGTAGCACACTCGCCTGCGGCACTGCCGCGGCACTGCCGACTGACCGCGAACAACCGATCCGGGTGCAGGCCGATAGCGCCGAGCTCGACGACAAGCAAGGCGTCGCCGTCTATCGCGGCTCGGTGGTGATCACCCAGGGCAGCCTCAAGATAACCGGCGACCAGGTCACGATCACCCAGAGTCCGCAGGGTGATGTTGAGCTTTTTACCGCGATTGGCGAGCCGGCCTACTATGAGCAGCAGCCGTCAACGGACAAGGCCATCGTAAAGGCTTATGGCAAAACCATTCAGTATTATGCCGCCACCGAACGCATTGTTCTGATCGATCAGGCCAAGGTCATCCAGGAAGGCAACACCTTTACCGGCGAGAAGATCGTTTATGACACCCAGCGCCAGATTGTCAACGCAGGCAGAGCCAGCAACGCCAGTGTGAGCAAGCCGCAACCGCGGATTGACATGGTTATCCAGCCGAAGAAAAAACCCGAACAAAAGGCACCCTAATGGCCACTCTCAAAGCCCAGCACCTGGCGAAGAGCTACAAGGGCCGTCAGGTCGTGCGTGACGTCAGCCTGTCCATCGACAGCGGCCAGATCGTCGGCTTGCTGGGCCCCAATGGCGCGGGCAAGACTACCTGCTTCTACATGATCGTCGGACTGGTTCAGGCAGACCAGGGACGCATTCTGATCGACGACCTCAACATCAGCCATCTGCCAATGCACGGCCGGGCCCGCGCAGGCATTGGCTATCTGCCACAGGAAGCCTCGATTTTCCGCAAGCTGAGCGTGGCCGACAACATCATGAGTATCCTTGAAACACGCAAGGATCTGGACCGGGCCGGACGTCATGACGCGCTCGAAAGTCTGCTGGAAGAATTCCACATCCACCACATTCGCGACACCTTGGGCATGAGCCTGTCCGGTGGCGAGCGGCGGCGGGCGGAGATTGCCCGCGCACTGGCCACCTCGCCCAAATTCATACTGCTGGATGAGCCTTTCGCTGGTGTGGACCCGATCTCGGTCGGCGACATCAAACAGATCATCCATCACCTCAAGACCAAGGGCATTGGCGTACTGATCACCGACCACAACGTGCGCGACACCCTGGATATCTGTGAGGTCGCCTACATAGTGAACGACGGACAGCTGATCGCCGAAGGGGATGCCGAAACCATTCTGGCCGATCAACTGGTCAAAGACGTATACCTGGGACACGAGTTCCGCCTGTAACCTATCAACCCAACCGGACACCGCGCCCTCGCCCAGAGGAAAGTAGCCCAATAGCGGCATATACTTTGCCAATGCTCGACGCCACGGCGTCCTGCGTCGATTGGCGCCCGGTGGCCCGAAGCTCAAGGTGAACCACTTTCCGTTATGAAACCTTCGCTAGTCCTCAAGATGGGCCAGCAGCTGACGATGACCCCTCAGCTGCAACAGGCAATTCGCTTGCTTCAGCTATCAACCCTGGACCTGCAGCAGGAAATTCAGGAGGCGCTGGAATCCAACCCCATGCTCGAGCGTCAGGAAGAAGGCGAAGACTTCGACAATGACGATCCGCTTGCCGATAAAAGCGAAACCTCGACGCCCGCTCCCGCCACCAGCCAGGAAACCGCCTTTGAGGATTCCGCCGATAACGCCGAACGCTTTGAAGAAGGCGAATGGAATGAGCGAATTCCCAACGAACTGCCGGTAGACACTGCCTGGGAGGATATCTACCAGACCAGCGCCAGCAGCCTGCCGAGCAACGACGACGATGAATGGGACTTCACCTCACGCACATCAGCCGGCGAGAGCTTGCAAAGCCACCTGCTGTGGCAACTCAATCTGACCCAGATGTCGGAAACCGACTTGCTGATTGCAGTCACCCTGATCGACTGCATCAGCAACGATGGCTACCTGGAAGAGTCGCTGGAAGAAGTGCTGGAAGCTTTTGACCCGGAAATGGACGTCGAGCTCGACGAGATTGAAGCAGTACTTCACCGTATCCAGCTGTTTGACCCGATCGGCTGCGGCTCCCGCGACTTGCGTGAATGCCTGCTGATTCAACTGCGCCAGCTACCATCCACGACTCCCTGGCTTGCCGAGGCGCAAAAACTGGCAAGCGACTATCTGGACCTGTTAGGCAGCCGCGACTACAGCCAGCTGATGCGCAAGATGAAGATCAAGGAGGGCGAGCTGCGGCCGATCATTGACCTGATCCAGAGCCTCAACCCGCGCCCCGGCTCGCAGATCGAGGCCAGCGAGCCCGAGTATGTGATCCCGGATGTGCTGGTACGCAAACACAATGATCGCTGGCTGGTTGAACTCAACCAGGAAGCAGTGCCGCGCCTGCGAGTGAATCCGCAGTACGCCAGTTTTGTGCGACGCGCAGACTCCAGCGCCGACAACACCTTCATGCGCAATCAGTTGCAGGAGGCGCGCTGGTTTATCAAGAGCCTGCTCAGCCGCAATGAAACCCTGATGAAAGTGGCAACGCAGATTGTCGAACACCAGCGCGGCTTTCTCGAGTATGGCGATGAAGCCATGAAGCCCCTGGTTCTGCATGACATTGCCGAAGCTGTGGGCATGCATGAATCAACCATTTCACGGGTTACCACCCAGAAGTTCATGCACACCCCACGCGGCATTTACGAGCTGAAATACTTTTTCTCCAGCCATGTCAGCACAGCTGAAGGCGGTGAATGCTCGTCAACGGCAATCCGCGCCATAATCAAAAAACTGGTCGCTGCGGAAAGTCAGAAAAAGCCATTGAGTGACAGCAAGATTGCAGGTTTACTGGAAGCACAGGGCATTCAGGTTGCCCGCCGGACTGTAGCCAAATATCGCGAATCACTGGGCATTGCCCCCTCCAGCGAACGCAAGCGCTTGATTTAAGAACATCGCCCCAAAGCACCAGTGTCCCGGCGACAGGCTCACGAGACTGTCACTAATACACGGCAACAAGGAGAATGCGGTATGCAAGTGAACATCAGTGGACATCAACTGGATGTGACCGACGCCATGCGTGACTATGTCGGTGAGAAACTTGGCAGACTTGAACGCCATTTCGACAAAATTACCAACGTACAAGTGATCATGCAGGTCGAGAAGCTCAAACAGCAGATCGAAGCGACCTTGCATGTTGCCGGACGCGAAGTCGTCGCTCACGCAGAGCACGAAGACATGTACGCGGCCATTGACCTGCTCGCCGATAAACTTGATCGTCAACTGATCAAGCACAAGGAAAAGCAGCTTGACCATAAACAGGGCACTACGGCCCGATAACCCTAATTCCTACCCATGATCTCAATAGAGCAAATCCTGACCCCCGGCCGTTCTTTGGTGAATGTGCCGGGCGGCAGCAAAAAACGCGTCCTCGAGCAGATTGCCAGCCTGGTTGCCCGCGACCTTACCGGCGTGGATGAGCAGGATATCTTCGAGAGCCTGATCGCCCGCGAAAAACTCGGTTCCACCGGCTTTGGCAATGGCATAGCCATTCCACACTGTCGCCTGCCCGGATGCACCAGCCCGATCTGTGCAGTATTGCGTCTGGATACGCCAGTCGACTTTGATGCCATTGATGGCGCCCCCGTCGACCTGCTGTTTGTCCTGCTGGTACCGGAAGAAGCCACCGATGCGCACCTTGAACTGCTGCGGCAGATTGCCAGCATGCTCAATCGCAGCGAAGTGCGCGAAAGGCTGCGGCAGGCACAAAGCAGCGAGCAGCTTTACCAAATGGTTGTGGAAGCCCAAAACGATCAATAAGGAGCAAGACCATGCGCCTGATCATCGTTAGTGGTCGCTCCGGCTCTGGCAAAAGTACCGCTTTGGATGTTCTCGAAGACAACGGTTTCTACTGCATCGACAATCTGCCGGCCGGACTGCTGACCGAACTGGCTGAGCGAGCCTTGCTGAATATTGATCTGCTGCAGCCACAAGTTGCAGTTTCCATTGATGCACGCAACCTGGCCAGCCAGCTGGAGCGGGTGCCGGACCTGCTGGCAGAGGTTCGCGCCAAGCATATCCAGTGCGATGTGGTCTATCTGGACAGTGACGACGAAACGCTGCTCAAGCGCTTTTCCGAAACCCGCCGCCGCCATCCGTTGACATCCGAAACACGCTCGCTGGCGGAAGCCATCAAGGATGAAACCATTCTACTGGGCCCGATTGCCGATCTGGCCGATCTCAAGCTCGACACCACTCATCTGAATCTTTACCAGCTGCGCGACAGCATCAAGCTGCGACTGCTCAACAAACCTGAGCCAGGCACTGCCTTTCTGATCGAATCATTCGGCTTCAAGCGCGGCATGCCGGTGGATGCCGATCTGGTCTTCGACGTACGCTGCCTGCCCAACCCTTACTGGAAAGCGGATCTGCGCAGTTTGTCCGGCAAGGACCCGGAGATCATCGATTACCTCAGCGGCCTGGATGACGTCGAAGAGATGTACGAGGACATCTACACCTACCTGAACAAGTGGTTGCCGCGCTTCGCCGCCAGTAACCGCTCCTATGTGACCGTCGCCATCGGCTGCACCGGTGGGCAACACCGCTCGGTGTACCTGGCAGAGCGTTTGGGCGCAGCCCTGAAGATCAGTCTGAAAAACATTCAGGTCCGCCACCGCGATATCAGCTAAGGAACAGCAACAGATGCTCAATCAGGAAATCACCATCATCAACAAACTGGGGCTGCACGCCCGGGCAGCAGCCAAGTTTGTCGGTGTGGCCGGCTGCTACCCCTGCCAGATCAAGGTCGGGCGTACGCTGGAAAGCCTGGTCGATGGCAAAAGCATCATGTCGGTCATGATGCTGGCGGCCGGAAAGGGCTCCAGCATCCAGCTGCAAACCGACGGAGAGCAGGAAGCAGAAGCCATGCAGGGGCTGATCGAACTGATCAACAACCGGTTTGATGAAGCCGAATAAATCAGCTTCCCGCCACCATCATCCGCTCCAGCAATACCGAGCCACTGCGAATGTTGCTGCGTAGTTCAAGATCATTCCCCACTGCCACAATCTGCCTGAACATCTCCCGCAGATTGCCGGCGATAGTCACTTCCTGAACCGGGTACTGGATTTCACCGTTCTCCACCCAGAAACCGGCGGCGCCACGCGAATAATCGCCAGTCACCAGATTCAGGCCCTGCCCCATCAGCTCGGTGACCAACAAGCCACGCCCCATGCGCCTGAGCAAGGCCCGCTGATCCTCGGCACCATGCGTCACCAGCAGATTGTGCACGCCGCCCGCATTGGCCGTGCTCGGCATCCCCAGCTTGCGGCCCGAATAGGTTCCCAACACATACGAGACGATCACACCGTCCTCGACAAAAGGCTTGGCATAGGTCGCCAGACCATCGCCATCAAAGGCCGCACTGGCCAGCCCCCGCGGGATATGCGGATGCTCATTAAGACTCAGCCATTGGGGAAACAACTGCTGACCCAGTGACCCCTCCAGAAAGGATGACTTGCGGTACAGATTGCCACCGGAAATCGCCGCCAGAAAGTGACCAAACAAGCCGCCAGCCAACTCGGCCGAGAACAGCACCGGCACCTCGCATGTGGGCACCGGGCGCGCGCCAAGGCGCGATACCGTGCGCTGCGCGGCACGCTGCCCGATACTGGCTGCACTGGCCAAGGCAGTCCCCTGGCGATTGACGTCGTACCAGTAATCACGCTGCATCTGGCCATCGCGTTCAGCGATCATCACGCAACTCAGGCTGTGGCGGGTACTCGCGTAGCTCCCGACAAAACCATGGCTGTTGCCGTAGACGCGGCATCCGCGGTGGGTGCTGAGCGACGTACCGTCCGCATTGCTGATCCGCGAATCGGCAGCAAACGCCGCCGCCTCACACTCCAGCGCCAGCTCGACCGACTGCTCGGGGGTGAGATTCCACGGATGATAAAGATCCAGATCGGCCATCTCGCGCGCCATCAACCCGGCTTCCGCCAGCCCGGAAAACGCATCTTCCGACGCGTGTTCGGCTATCGCCAGGGCGGCCGCGACCGTTTCGCGAATGGCCTCGGCGCCACTGGCAGAGGTACTCGCAGAGCCTTTGCGCTGGCCCACGTACAGCGTGATACCAAAGCCCTGATCGCGGTTGAACTCAACCGTTTCAACTTCGCGCTGGCGGACCGTGGTGGACAAGCCCTGCTCAAGCGAAACAGCGACCTCACAGGCACTGGCCCCCTGCCGGCGCGCCTCCGCAATAATCTGCTCAACCTGCTCCTGCAACGTGGGCAGCGCTTCAGGACCGACATGTTCTAGCGCACTCATTGCTTACTCCATTACTGTGGCCAGGCGGGCAAGCCGGACAAGCGGCCCCCGAGTGGTTATCATGGCAACGTTATCTTCCGGATACGTCCCATGTCTGAAAAAATCGATGACTTCTCCGAAGAGAAGAGCAAAACCCAAGTCAAACGTGAGCTGCATGCCCTGCAAGAGCTGGGTGAGCGCCTGACGACGCTCAAACCGGATCTGCTGGCCAAATTGCCGCTCACCGAGCCGCTGCAAAAAGCCCTGGCCGATGCGCCGAAACACAAGGCGCATATTGCCCGCAAACGACACCTGCAATACATCGGCAAACTGATGCGCGATGCGGACGTCGAAGCCATCAGCGCGCTGATCGACCAACTCGACACCTCCACGCGCCAGTACAACGAGCGCTTCCATGGTCTGGAACGCTGGCGTGACCGCCTGATTGGCGGAGACGACGCCACACTGGACGCTTTTGTCGGTGAATACCCTGAAACTGACCGCCAGCAGATGCGCAGTCTGATCCGCCATGCCCAACACGAAGCGGCCCACAACAAACCGCCGGCCGCCGCCCGCAAGGTGTTCAAATACATCCGTGAGCTGGACGAAATTCAGCGCGGCTTGCGCTGAGTCCGTAGGGTGGACATCTCGCGCAGCGAATGTCCACCAAGACGGGCAAGTGGTGGACAAGGCTACGCCGTTGTCCACCCTACACCCCCGTGCCCCCCACGGTTATGGCATCTATTTTCAGGGTTGGCTGCCCTACCCCGACAGGTACCGACTGCCCGTCCTTGCCGCAGGTACCGACGCCACTGTCCAGCGCCAGATCATTACCGACCATCGACACCCGGCTCATCGCCTCCGGACCATTGCCGATCAGGGTCGCGCCTTTGACCGGCGTGGTGATACGGCCGTTCTCGATCAGATACGCCTCACTGGTGGAAAAAACGAACTTGCCACTGGTGATGTCCACCTGTCCTCCGCCCAGATTGGCGCAATATATTCCGCGCTCCACCGAAGCAATGATCTCCGCCGGATCACTGTCGCCAGCCAGCATGTAGGTGTTGGTCATGCGCGGCATCGGCAAACAGGAATAGGATTCGCGGCGCCCGTTGCCGGTCGCGGCGACCCCCATCAGGCGGGCATTCAACTTGTCCTGCATGTACCCCTTGAGCACACCCTTTTCAATCAGCGTGGTGCACTGGGTCGGCGTGCCCTCGTCATCCAGCGTCAGTGAGCCACGTCGCCCGGCGAGGGTTCCGTCATCGACAATGGTGCACAGGCTTGATGCGACCTGTTCCCCAATACGACCGCTGTAGGCGGAGCTGCCCTTGCGGTTGAAATCACCCTCCAGCCCGTGACCGACGGCCTCATGCAGCAGCACGCCTGACCAGCCGGGACCCAGCACCACCGGCAATGTGCCCGCCGGGGCCGGGACAGCTTCCAGATTGATCAGGGCCTGACGCAGCGCCTCACGGGCATAGCCCATGGCCCGCTCTTCCAGCGTCCCTTCTTTCTGCAGAAAATAGCGGTAATCGCAGCGCCCGCCACCACCATGCCCACCGCGCTCACGACGGCCATTTTGCTCGACGATCACGCTCACGTTGAAGCGCACCAGCGGACGAATATCCGCTCCCAGACTGCCGTCCGTCGCTGCGACCAGTACCCGGTCCCAGACACCCGAGAGGCTCACCGTCACTTGCTGGATACGCGGATCCAGCGCTCGCGTGGCAGCATCGGTGCGTTTGAGCAGATCGACCTTTTCCGCACGGCTGAGCACCTCCAGAGGATTCTGCTCGGGGTACAGCGGCGTGCCGGGCACACTGCGCAACAGCGCAACCTGACCCTGCTGCCCCGCCCGGGCAATCGAACGTGCCGCCTGTGAGGCATCGCGCAGCGCCTGGCGGCTGATGGTATTGCTGTAGGCAAAGCCGGTTTTCTCACCCGACAGGGCGCGCACGCCAACCCCTTGATCCAGATTGAAACTGCCTTCCTTGACGATGCCGTCTTCCAGTACCCAGTTTTCCGAAATCTGGCTCTGAAAATACAGATCAGCTGCATCGATACCGGGGCCAGCCAACTCCCCCAGCACCTCGGGAAGCAACTCGATACTCAGCTCGCCGGGGGTCAGCAAATGGGCGCTGACCGATGACACTAAATCACTCATGGTTTCTCCATCACAACGGATACGGGCTCGCCAGGTGGCGAAAATCGGCGCTGCTGCTCCAGCGGCATAGTTTGACGGATAGCCGCCTGCGCCTGGGCATCACGCTCAGCCAGCAGAACTGCCTCACCCAGCGGTTGCTCCGCGAGAACCCGCCCCCAGGGATCGGCGATCAGCGAATGACCAAAAGTTTCACGCCCGCCGGGATGCTCACCACCCTGATTGGCCGCCAACAGATAGCACTGGGTTTCAATGGCGCGGGCGCGCAGCAATATATGCCAGTGCGCCGCACCGGTCACTGCGGTGAAGGCTGCCGGCGCACTGATCAGCTCGGCGCCGGCGGCACGCAACGCGGTATAAAGCTCGGGAAAACGCAGGTCGTAACAGACGCTCAAGCCCAGGCGACCCACCGGCGTATCTGCCACGACCACCCGCGCACCGTGCACATAGTCATCCGACTCACGGTAACGCCCGCGCTTATCGGCAACGTCCACATCAAACAGATGCAGCTTGTCGTAACGCGCCGCCCGCTCACCATCAGCATCGATCAGCAAGGAGCAGGCATGCGGTCTGGCCTGGGGTTGGTCATCCGGTGGTAGCGGCAGAGTGCCGGCTACAATCCATAAATCCAGCTCGCGTGCTGCCTGTTTCAGCCAGGGCAGAACAGGTCCCTCGCCACAGGCCTCCGCGCGCGCCAGATCGGCCAGATCGCGCCGCCCCATGGCGGCAAAGTTCTCCGGTAACACTGCCAGACGCGCGCCGCCTTGCGCTGCCTGTTCCAGCAGCCGGCGGGCGGCCAGCAAGTTGTCTGCCACCCGATCCTGACTGACCATCTGCACCACTGCCAGACTCATCGAGAACACACTCCGCCATTCATCGCTTGAAAAAGTTGATATTCGGGTTATCCATAGGGCCTTTGACCTGGTACTGAACCCGGGTCAGGCTGGATGTGCTGACCCCGAACATCTTGTCGGCCAGCTTATCGACCGCGAAGATGGCACCCGCCACCACCGGCGCCCCCACCGCCAGAGCCCCCAGAACCACCGTATTGGACACCGGCAGGGTGACATACAGCTTGGCGTCGATCTGCTGGGTGACCATATCCAGCGTACCGTCGAGTTGCAGTTTCACCGACGGCCCCTTCACATCAAGCGGCTGAGTAGTGACAAAAACGCCATTGGTGGCGGCCAGCACAAAGCCAATCCGATCGTAGGCCATGCCGGCGCCAAACAGATCGGAGAAATCCAGACGCAAACGCCGGCCAATAGCACTCAGATTGAGCAGACCAAAAGCCCGCAGAGCCTTAGTCCCGCCCCCCTGCACTTCGGTGCTGCTGCCGTTGTGCATGCTGCCATCCAGCGTTCCGGAAAGCCGCAGCAGACTGATATATGCCGGTGACCCCGGCCAGCGCAAGTCAGTATCCACCTTGAAACGCTCACTGCTGACCGAAGGTGCAAAGTTCCACGCCTGCAGTACGGCGCCAATATCTGCACCCTGAAGACGGCCTTTGTACCAGGAATTGGTGGCGCCCAAGCGCCCTGTCCAACCGGCATTACCGGTGACCAGCAAGCCCTTGAGATTGAGATTCAACTCGCTGAACTCGACCCCAGCGGTCACCGGCCGGAGCTTGAATGAACTGCCTCCCAGCGGCGCACCGCCGAGCAAGACCTGGGCGATGGTCACATCCAGCGCCGGCAGACTGGCTGGATCGATGCCGGCCAGAGGGTCAGGCCCGGCCAATGCCTCCTCGTCGGTATGGGCGGGTTCAGGCAAGCTCAGACGCTTTAAATTCAACACCAGTGGAACGCCGGTCTGGTCCGGAACCGTCACCAGGCCATCCACCACGGCACTGCTGAGTCCGACCTGCCAGGCTGGGCCAACACGCTGCAGGTTGATACCCAGATTCTCGGCATCCAGACCGAAGCCCTGGAAATGCCCGACCTGAAGATCGACCGGTCGCAACCAGGCCAGATTGAACGCCGGGCCCTGAGCAGAATGGCGCTCGAACAATGCCTTCCAGGCGGACACATCCAGTTGCGCCACGCTACCACGCAGCCAGAATCCCGCGGCCGTGGGCAGCGTGGCGGCCTGTCCACCCAGCACCAGTTCGGCCCGCGCGGTATCCAGCCGGGTGCTCGGCATGGCCAGAGCCAGGCTCGCCAGATCGGCATATTTGGCCCAGTAACTCGGTTCTTTGGCGCCCAGCGGCATGCGCAGTTGAGAGGCCCGCGTCTGCTCTGCGGTTTTACCAAAGGGTGCCGGCAAATCGATGCTCACACCCTGCAGGGTGGAATCAACCTGCAACTGACTGTGTTGATCGAGCAGCACTTTCAGGCTGTAAGGCAACGTACCGGCAACCGGCAACAGCTTGGCGTCCACTCCCAGCCAGTCGGTCAGGTCCTTCAGGCTGATCTTGCCATTGGCTTCAATGCGCGTACGGGTAGTACCACGTACGCCCTCGGCGACAATCTTGCCGCTCACCGCCTGGTTGAAGGCCCTTGCGCGAATGCTCGGCGCACTCAGGCCAGTGGCACTGTTGTAGCGGAACGCAGCCGTAATCTGCGACAACTGCAGCGCCGGACTGGGCATGCTCAATTGCGCGCCGTCGGCCGCGAAATCCACCACCACCAGCGGCGCTGCCCGGCCGCCCAGCGGGATATCCAGGGACAGTTTGCCCAGCAGCGCACCCTCACCCTTCCAGCCGGCAAAAGTGGCGGCCGTCCCCAGCGGTGCAGTCTGCAGGATCGCCAGGCCGTCCTTGACACTGCTTTGCAGGTTGGCCGAGACGTTCAGCCGCGGCACCTGGCCATCGCTGGCCGGTGGCACACTGGCCAGTACCTGTGCAACCTTGCTCTCCAGGATCTGCCCGGAACTCACCTCGACCCTGACACCGTTGTCGCCGACAAACACCTCACCGGCCGCCTCACGCAACGCAGGCCAACCCGGTTGGTAAGCCAACTCCAGACCGTGCAGCTTGAAATACAGGCTCAAGGTGCTCGAATTGGCGGGTGCCGCAGCACTCAGCGAACCCTGAAACTGGAAGAGGCCCTGTTCTATGCTGCCGCTGACGATGGCTGTCTTCAGCCAATCAGCCAGATCGGTGCTGAAATTGGCCGTTGGCGAAGGCAGGTACTTGGCGGTGAATGCGGCATCGCCTTCGGTCAGCCCGACGCGCAGATCCATGTAACTGTCCTGATCGGCAGCCAATGGAATGGCGATTTTCAGATCACCGGCGATCCGACCCTCTTCTCCTTCCAGCCGGATATAAGGGCTGCGCAGAGTGAAAGCCTGCTCGTCCAGCGTCCAGCTGAGCAAGGCGCCGGCTTTGAAGTAATGCCACGGCTGAGGAAAGATACCGGCCAGATTGAGAACAAAATTCTCCGCATCAAGGCGCAGCGCACCCTTCTGCAGATCGCCGCTTATCGCGCCGCTGACATTTTCCAGCCCTGGCACATCGTTATAAGGCGATACCCCCACGCTCTCCAGATTGGCGGCAAACTGCAACCGATCTGCGGCGTTCAGATGCGGGTCATAGGTCAGCTGGATATTGCTCAACTGGCCCTGGGGTTTGAGGCCGCCGAGCCACTCATTCAGCGCCGGAACGTCGGGCACCAGCGCATTGGCAAGGTAGGCCAGAGGTGCCAGATCCAGACGATCGGCTTGTACTTTCCACACGGAAGCCGCGTTAGCGTCCGCTTGTCGTTGCTGCAGCGCCAGCTGCGCGGGGCCGAAACGGGTCTGCCCCAGACTGAACGCCAGTGACTCCAGCCGCAGGTTGTAGCCCTGCGCTTGCCGGTCCAGAAAGGCGGTCACCGTCAGATCCTGCACCTGCGCCAATTCACGCCCGGACGCTGCAGCTTGAATCTCCGGAGCATTCAGGCGCGCGACCGCACGCTGCAACTGCCCGCCGTCCAGCGCCGCCCAGAACTCTCCGCCAGCCATGAATTGCTTGATGCTCCATTGCGGCAACAAGTCCGGCGGCAAGCGCTTCGACCAGTCACTTTGCGGCAGACTCAGATACAGCTGGGCCGGGCTGTTGCGCCAGTCGGCCGGATTGAGTGTACCGCGCAGACTGAAGCTCACCGGCATACCGTCAGGCAGGTTAAGGCGCCCATCCAGACGCTGCTTGCGGCCATTGCGCAGCTCAAATTCGACATAGGTCAGGCTGATGGGCTGCTCGTTTAACGGCTGCAGAGTGACCTGACTGTTGAGCAGCAGCAGCTGCGAGATACCCAGCAAATTGCTCAGCACCGCTTCAGCCGATGTGGTTGATTGCGCACTTGGCGCAGGTAACCCGGCAACGGCCCACGCACCCTCTGCAGACTGCCGCACCGATAACCGCAAGCCCTCGACTTCTATCCGCTGGATTTCCAGACGCCGCTCGAGCAAGCCGACCAGCAACTCCGGCTTGATGCGCAACGTCTGCAGATAAATCCGCTCAGCGCCCTCGCCCAGCTCGACATCGTGAGCGACCAGCAACGGGCCGAAATCTCGCCAGCTGCCTTCCAGCCGGCCAATGCGCAACGGCATGCCGATGGCGGCCTGCGCCTGTTTCTGAACCTCGGCCTGATATTCAGCCAGCAACGGCATCAACTCCCGGCCCAGGCTGACATACAGCGCCAGCAACACCAGCAGCAACGCGCCCAGCGACAGTGCGGCGCGCAACAACAGGGTGAGCACACGGGTGATCCAGGCCATTGCGAGGATTACCCGCCAGTCCGGTTCAGGCCTGCAGGCCGGGGATCAGAGCAGAACCACATCATATTGCTCCTGTGAATACATGGCCTCGACCTGGAACTTGATGGTGCGCCCGATGAAGGCCTCAAGGTCAGCCACATTACCGGACTCCTCGTCCAGCAGGCGATCAACCACCCGTTGGTTGGCCAGCACCCGGTAGGCCCCGGCCTGATAGGCCCGCGCCTCGCGCAGGATCTCGCGGAAAATCTCGTAGCAGATGGTTTCCGGGGTTTTCAGCTTGCCGCGGCCCTGACAGCTGACACACGGCTCGCAAAGCACCTGCTCGAGGCTCTCGCGGGTGCGCTTGCGGGTCATCTGCACCAGCCCCAGCTCGGTGATGCCGATGATATTGGTCTTGGCATGATCGCGTTCGAGCTGTCGCTCCAGCGTGCGCAAGACCTGGCGCTGATGCTCTTCATCCTGCATGTCGATGAAATCGATAATGATGATGCCTCCCAGATTGCGCAGGCGCAGCTGGCGGGCGATGGAGGTAGCCGCTTCGAGGTTGGTCTTGAAGATCGTTTCTTCGAGCGTGCGGTGCCCGACAAAGGCGCCGGTGTTCACATCGATAGTGCTCATGGCTTCAGCCGGATCAATCACCAGATAGCCTCCCGACTTGAGCGGCACCTTGCGCTCCAGGGCCTTCTGGATCTCGTCCTCCACCCCGTAGAGATCGAAAATCGGCCGTTCGCCGGGATAGTGCTCCAGGCGGTCACAGATCTCGGGCATCAGTTCGGCGACAAACTGGGTCGCCTTCTGAAAGGTTTCCCGCGAATCGATACGGATTTTCTCGCTGCGCGGATTGACCAGATCACGCAGGGTGCGCAGTGCCAGCGACAGATCTTCATAGATCACCGAAGGTGTCGGTGCACACTGGCGCTGGCCGGCGATCTGCCCCCAAAGCCTGCGCAAATAGCGGATATCCGCGATGATCTCGTCGGCGCCGGCCCCTTCAGCAGCGGTGCGCAGAATGAACCCGCCGGTTTCCTCGATGGCTTCAGCCGCCAGACAATTGGTGACGATGGCCTTCAGGCGCTCACGCTCCGCCTCGTCCTCGATGCGCAGCGAGATACCGACGTGACTGGTACTGGGCATGTAAACCAGATACCGCGAGGGTATCGACAACTGGGTGGTCAGGCGTGCGCCCTTGCTGCCAATCGGATCCTTGGTGACCTGCACCACCAGGGCCTGCCCTTCACGCACCAACAGACTGATGCACTCAAGAGCGCTGCCTTCGCGACTGGAAATCTCCGCCGCATGGATAAAGGCCGCGCGCTCCAGACCGATATCGACAAACGCCGCCTGCATGCCCGGCAGCACCCGCACCACCTTGCCCCGGTAGATATTGCCGACAATACCGCGACGCTGGGTACGCTCGACGTGCACCTCTTGCAGGACACCGTTTTCCACCACCGCCACGCGCGACTCCATCGGCGTGACGTTGATCAGGATCTCTTCGCTCATAAAAAGGCTTCACTCATGCGTTATCTCGCAACTGCCAGCAGGGGATATTGGCAGCCGCCAATAATTCCGCAGTTTCGCACAAGGGCAGCCCGACCACAGCGGAATAACTGCCGCGAACCTCTCGGACGAAGATCGCCGCCAGGCCCTGGATCGCGTATCCGCCGGCCTTGTCCTGCGGCTCACCAGTGTCCCAGTAAGCCTGCATCTGCGCCTCGGATATCGCGCAGAAACGCACATAACTGCTGACCACGCGCGACGCGCAATGCGTCGGGGAAGCCAGTGCAACTGCGGTCAGCACCTGATGTTCGCGATTGGACAGCGCCTGCAGCATCTGCAGGGCTTCGTCACGGCCGGCGGGTTTGCCCAGTATTGTTCCGTCCAGAACGACGCTGGTGTCTGCGCCCAGCACCAGCACATCCGTTTGCCCGCCCAGCATGGCGAGGCCGGCCTGCGCCTTGGCCAGCGCCAGGCGCTCGACGTACTGCTCGGGCGACTCACCGGGCAGCACGCGTTCATCAACACTGGATGCCAGCACACGGAACGACACACCGATCTGGGTTAACAGCTCACTTCGCCGGGGCGATGCCGAGGCCAGGTACAGGATTGGCATGCGCGTATCTCCTCAGCAAGGCCGGCCCGTTCAATACACGTGAAAGCGCCGGCTCAGGCCACGCAGGATGCCGTAGACCCAAGGCCAGAGCAGTGCACTGATCAGCGCCGGCAAGAGGAACAGCAAGGTGGACGGGCGGTTGCCAGACAGCGTGTACAGCCACAACTGCAGCAACTGCGCCAGACCAAAGACCACCAGCAGAACCATGCCCTGCTGCCAGAGCGGGAACATGCGCAAACGGCGGTGCAAGGTCATGACCAGGAAGGTGATCAACGTCAGGATCAGGGCATTCTGACCCAGCAACGAGCCATACAGCACATCCTCTGCCAGCCCGACACCCCAGGCACGCGCCAGCCCGAAGCGGTGCGGCAGGGTCATGGTCCAGAAACTCAGAATCAGCGCCAGCCAGAGTGGCCGGCCAAAATCCATGAAGCCCATCGGCAGCACACTCAACAGCATGCCCACCGCGAGCGTCAGCCAGATCACCCAGCCATTGCGCGGACGCAAACCCACCATCAGCGCACCTCCTCTGCCGGCTCGGCAGCCGGAGCGTCGGTGGCCGTCTGCTGATCCGCCTGTTCCTGTGCCACTGCGGCAGCCTCGGCACGCTGTTCCGGTGAGCGCTTGTCACTGAACACCAGCAGTACATAACGGCTGCGGTTCAAGCCGGCAGTCGGCTTGGCACGCACCATGGCGAACGGCTGTCCCGGATCGTGATAGACCTTGGTCACAACGGCCACCGGGTAACCGGCCGGGAAACGCTGACCGAGGCCGGAACTGACCAGCAGGTCACCTTCCTTGATGTCGGCGGTATCAGCCACGTGACGCAATTCAAGACTTTCCGGATTACCAACACCGGCGGCAATGGCACGCAAGCCATTGCGATTGACCTGAACCGGAATGCTGTGGGTCGAGTCGGTCAACATCAGCACCCGCGCCGTGTACGGCATGACTTCCACTACCTGGCCCATCAGCCCGCGCGCATCCAGCACCGGTTGCCCCACATAGACGCCATCCTTCTGGCCCTTGTTGATCAGGATGCGATGGGTGAACGGGTTGGGATCGACACCGATAAGCTCGCCCACCAGCACCTGCTCATCCACCAGTTCGGCCGAGTTCAGCAGTTCGCGCAGCCTCACGTTCTGCTCGGTCAGCGTCGCCAGCTTTTGCAGCCGCCGTTGCAACAGCAGGGCTTCGGCCTTGAGCTTTTCATTTTCGGCCAGCAAGTCACTGCGACTGCTGATGGTCTGTGTCATGTCGAGCCACAGCCGTCCGGGCATCTCCGCCATCCAGTAGAAAGGCGTCAACAGCAGTCCTACCTGACTGCGAAAGGGTTTGAGCGTATCAAAGCGCGCATCCACCACCATCAGCACAACGGACAGCACGCTGAGCACCAGCAGGCGCACACCGAGCGAAGGTCCCTTGGTAAATAACGGATTGATGATGGCGCCCTCGGTACAAGTCGGCACAAATGCAAAGCCGGAAGATCAGGCTTCCGGCTTTGATGTCACAGCGTCAGGCTCACTCCGAGGAGAGCAGATCCATGGAATGACGATCCATCATTTCCAGCGCTTTGCCACCGCCACGTGCGACACAGGTCAGCGGGTCTTCGGCAACGATCACCGGCAAACCGGTTTCATGGGCCAGCAACTTGTCCAGATCGCGCAACAGCGCACCACCACCGGTGAGCACCAGACCGCGTTCGGCGATATCCGATGCCAGTTCGGGCGGAGATTGCTCCAGCGCACTTTTGACCGCCTGCACGATCGCCGCGAGGGCTTCCTGCAGCGCTTCGAGCACTTCATTGGAATTGAGGGTGAAGCTGCGTGGCACGCCCTCAGCCAGATTGCGGCCGCGCACATCGAGCTCACGCAACTCGCCGCCGGGGAATGCCGTGCCGATTTCCTGCTTGATCCGCTCAGCAGTTGATTCGCCGATCAGCGAACCGTAATTGCGACGCACATAGGTCACGATCGCTTCGTCGAAACGATCGCCACCCACCCGCACGGATTCGGCATACACCACACCGTTGAGGGAGATCAGCGCAATCTCGGTGGTACCGCCACCGATATCCACCACCATCGAGCCGCGGGCTTCATCAACCGGCAGGCCAGCACCAATGGCTGCCGCCATTGGCTCTTCAATCAGGAATACCTCACGCGCGCCAGCACCGAGCGCCGACTCACGAATGGCACGGCGTTCGACCTGGGTCGACTTGCACGGCACACAGATCAACACGCGCGGCGAGGGCTGCAGAAAGCTGTTTTCGTGCACTTTGTTGATGAAGTACTGCAGCATTTTTTCGCAAACGCTGAAGTCGGCGATCACGCCGTCCTTCATCGGACGAATAGCCTGAATGTTGCCAGGGGTGCGACCGAGCATGCGCTTGGCGTCGGTACCGACAGCCACCACACTTTTCTGGTTGTTGGCGCTGGTACGAATCGCCACGACCGACGGCTCGTTAAGCACAATGCCGCGCTCGCGGACATAAATAAGAGTGTTGGCCGTGCCCAGATCGATCGAAAGATCGCTGGAAAACATGCCGCGCAGTTTCTTGAACATGGGAAAACCCTAGGACAGAGCGTGAAGTAGCAAAACGCTGGGTATAAAAGTGCGGCGAACTCTACCAATCACGAGCCTTTTGGGCAAGGTGCGTGATGTGGTAGATTGCCCGGCTTTCGAGCTGAAAACCCCGCCAGACAAGCTGCAAACCAGCCGTCTGAAGCGGCATTCACCTGCTCGCACGTCCTGTCAGCTTTCAGCTGCTCGTTCTATTTGCGGAGACCTTCAATGGCGCTCGAACGTTCCGATGTGGAAAAAATCGCCCATCTGGCCAGATTAGGCCTCAGCGATGCGGATATTCCGCAAACCACCCAGACGCTCAACAACATACTCGGCCTGATCGATGCCATGCAGGCGGTCAATACCGACGGCATTGCGCCGCTGGCACACCCGCTGGAAGCGGTTCAGCGTTTGCGCGCGGATGCAGTAACCGAAACCAACCAGCGCGACGCCTATCAGGCCATCGCCCCCGCCGTGGAAAACGGCCTGTATCTGGTTCCCAAGGTGATCGAGTAATGGATATGCAGCAACTCACGCTCGCCGAGATCGGCCGCGCGCTGGCCAGCAGAGCGTTTTCTGCCGAAGAATTGGCGAAAACCCTGCTGACCCGCATCAAAACCCTCGACCCGCAACTCAACAGCTTCATCACCCTGACCGAAGAATTGGCCCTGCAGCAGGCCAAAGCGGCCGATACCCGCCGCGCCAAGGGCGAGAACGGCGCCCTGCTCGGCGCACCCATCGGGCACAAGGATCTGTTCTGCACCCAGGACATCCTCACCAGTTGCGGATCAAAAATCCTCACCGGCTTCAAAGCCCCCTATAACGCCAGCGTGGTCGAAAAGCTCGCAGCGGCCGGAACGGTGACCCTGGGCAAGCTGAACATGGACGAATTTGCCATGGGCTCGGCCAACGAATCCAGCCACTACGGCGCGGTGAAAAACCCCTGGGATCTGACCCGCGTACCGGGAGGCTCCAGCGGTGGCTCGGCTGCCGCAGTGGCCGCACGCCTGCTGCCAGCGGCTACCGGCACCGACACCGGCGGCTCGATTCGCCAGCCGGCGGCGCTGACCAACCTCACCGGGATCAAGCCGACCTACGGCCGGGTATCGCGCTGGGGCATGATTGCCTATGCCTCCAGCCTCGACCAGGGCGGCCCGCTGGCGCGTACCGCCGAGGATTGCGCCCTGCTGCTGCAAGCCATGGCCGGTTTCGATGCCAAGGACAGCACCAGCGTCGATCAACCCGTCGACGATTACCTCGCGGCCCTGAGCCAGCCTCTGGCGGGCCTGCGCATCGGCCTGCCGAAGGAATACTTCGGCACCGGTCTGGATGCGCGGATTGGCGAGAAGGTCATGGCGGTAGTCGACGAGTTGAAAAAGCTCGGCGCAACCGTCAAGGACATCAGCCTGCCGAACATGCAGCACGCCATCCCTGCCTACTACGTGATCGCCCCGGCCGAAGCCAGCTCCAACCTGTCGCGCTTTGACGGCGTGCGCTTTGGCTACCGCTGCGAGAACCCGGCCAACCTCGAAGACCTGTACAAGCGCTCGCGTGGCGAAGGCTTCGGCGCGGAAGTCAAACGCCGCATCATGGTCGGCACCTATGCGCTGTCCGCCGGTTACTACGACGCCTACTACCTGAAAGCACAGAAAATCCGCCGCCTGATCAAGAACGATTTCGTTGCGGCCTTTAATGACGTTGACCTGATCCTCGGGCCCACCACGCCAAACCTGGCCTGGAAACTCGGCGAGAAGAACAACGATCCGGTCGCTGCCTATCTGGAAGACATTTACACCATCACCGCCAACCTCGCCGGCATCCCCGGCCTGTCGATGCCGGCTGGTTTCGTCGATGGCCTGCCGGTCGGCGTGCAGCTGCTCGCCCCCTACTTCCAGGAAGGCCGCCTGCTGAATGTCGCCCATCAGTACCAGCAGGTGACTGACTGGCATCAACAGGCTCCAGCTGGGTTTTAAGCCGTAGGATGGGTCGAGGCGCTTGCGCCGATACCCATCGCTGGGTAACCGATGGGTATCGCTGCGCTCAACCCATCCTACGGACTTATCTCCGTCGATAGGCAAGAGGCAGACCGCAACACATTTGAAGGACATTCAAGATGCAATGGGAAACCGTAATCGGCCTGGAAATCCACGCCCAGCTCAGCACCCAATCGAAGATCTTCTCGGCCAGCGCCACCACCTTTGGCGCCGAGCCCAATACCCAGGCCAGCCTGGTTGACCTCGGCATGCCCGGCACCCTGCCGGTGCTCAACGCCGAGGCCGTGCGCATGGCCTGCAAGTTCGGCCTGGCGATCGATGCCGAAATCGCCGGCAAGAACATCTTCGCGCGCAAGAACTACTTCTACCCGGACCTGCCCAAGGGCTACCAGACCAGCCAGATGGATCACCCCATTGTCGGCAAGGGCTTCCTCGACATCACCCTGGAAGACGGCACGCAAAAGCGCATCGGCATCACCCGCGCGCACCTGGAAGAAGACGCCGGCAAGAGCCTGCACGAAGACTTCCATGGCATGAGCGGCATCGACCTCAAC
>JACCDZ011267671.1_pt1 | contig 37905 bp, 33 predicted proteins | sample 7449551 | NCBI WGS metagenome assembly JACCDZ01 (sample SAMN15323452, study PRJNA562643) | freshwater metagenome | isolation source: river surface water | place: USA:Blue River Watershed | collected 2017-08-18
TCAGACGGAGTGAAATGTACCGAAGAACAACACCAAGCAAACCGCAGATCTGAGTTTATTATTGTAGAAATGTAGGATAAAATTGAATTAATAAATACCTAAAAAACCGAGTGTTACCTAATGTAATGCTCGGTTTTTTTATAAATAGAAACAAAATAAAAGCACAAAATTGTATATTTGCCAAATAAAACAATTCAACTTTTAAAAATAAATGAAAACAATTAACGATTTTAACTTCAACAACAAAAAAGCCATAATAAGAGTAGATTTTAATGTGCCTTTAAACGAACAGTTTCAGGTTACTGATGACAATCGAATTGTAGCTGCAAAACCTACTATAAACAAAATTGTAAATGACGGCGGTATTGCAATATTGATGTCTCACTTAGGTCGCCCTAAAAATGGTCCTGAAGATAAGTTTTCGTTAAAACATATCGCATCAAAAGTAGAAGAAGTTATAGGTAAAAAAGTAACTTTTGTAAACGATTGTGTTGGAGATGAAGTAGAAAAAATTGTTTCAAATGCCCAAGCAGGCGATATTATTTTATTAGAAAATTTACGTTTTTATAAAGAAGAAGAAGCAGGCGATGAAAATTTTGCTGAACAATTATCTAAATTAGGTGATGTATATGTAAATGATGCATTTGGAACAGCACACCGCGCACATGCATCAACAACTATCGTTGCAAAATTTTTTCCTAATAATAAATGTTTTGGCTTTTTGTTAGCAAAAGAAATTGAAAGTATTGATAAAGTTTTAAATTCTACAGATAAACCAGTAACTGCAGTTTTAGGAGGTTCAAAAGTTTCATCGAAAATAACAATTATCGAAAATATTTTAGATAAAGTTGATCACATGATTATTGGTGGTGGAATGATGTTTACATTTATTAAAGCACAAGGTGGCGAAGTTGGAAACTCTATTGTTGAAGACGACAAAATGGAATTGGCTTTAGAAATTTTAGAAAAAGCTAAAGCTAAAAACGTACAAATTCATATACCTGTTGATGTAGTTGCTGCAGATGCTTTTTCAAACGATGCCAATACGCAAGTTGTAAACGCAAATGAAATACCTGCTGGATGGCAAGGATTGGACGTTGGACCTAAAACATTAGAAATGTTTAATAAGGTAATAATGAATTCTAAAATTATTTTGTGGAATGGACCGTTAGGTGTTTTTGAAATGGAAAAATTTGCTTCGGGAACCATTACATTAGGGAATTTTATTGCTGATGCAACCGATGCTGGAACTTTTTCGTTAGTAGGTGGTGGCGATTCTGTTGCGGCAGTAAAACAGTTTGGTTTAGAAAGTAAAATGAGTTACGTATCAACAGGAGGTGGTGCTATGCTTGAAATGCTTGAGGGACAAACTTTACCAGGTATCGCTGCTATTTTAAATGCATAAATAAAATTAAATTATAAAAAAAACAAGAGGCTGTCCGAAAAGACAGCCTCTTGTTTTTTTATGCTATTTCGATTTAAAAAATCGTATAAAATTGCCTTTATAACTACCAAAAGAATCTGGAGTAAAGGTTGAAATAGAATCTTTTTTGGAAGCAAAAGGACTTTTTTCTGATTGATAATTGCTTGCGTGGCCTATAGTATAAAAACCGTTTAAGGTAGGAATGCTAAATCCTGTTTCGTTCGCTTCGTAACCCAAAAAAGTATTGTAAAGTTGTTTTGTACCGTCTACAGAAAGTAAATACGTGTAAACATCGTTTAAACCACCATGATTTTGCTGAAGTGCTTTTTTATTTTCAATTACTGGTAAATTTAAGTTTTTATTATTTACAGTAGTACTTAAAAATAAACTGTTGTTATCTAGTGAGTTATATAAAAATCCGTAAAAAGGTAAATAAGTTGTAAAAACTCTTTCGCCTTTAGAATTAAATTTTGTAAGTGTATGGTTTTCTAATTCATATGGTGGGGTTTCAAGAAGTGTTTTTGCAGTAGCTAAATTTTTCATATTATTTAAAATACTGTTGTTATGTAAACAAATAAAATACACATCATCACCAATTACGGTCATATTTGCTGGATTTTGATTGATGTTGTCAAAGCTAAAAGGAACAAAAGTTTTAACGTTTCCAAAATACGAACTCCACAAACGATTTCCATCAAAACTAAATTTCGAAATAAAAATACTCGCCGTACTATTTATATTTGAACTAGTAACAGGTAAAAAACTACCCTCTGTACCAAAATAAGTACTTTTATTTGTATTGGCTAAATGCATTCCGTACACATAAATACCGTTTGATGCTGCCATTATGGCATTGATTTTAGATTGATCTTTAACATAAAAGGTACTCCAAACGTGTGTTCCATCAGGGTTTAATTTTGTAATAACATCTTGGTATTTGGTATGTGTAGATAAATCACCAGTTGGTTGAAAATGACAAGGTTTTAAAGTGTTGGTGTTTAATTGGGTGTTTAAAATGTATATATTGTCTTCATTATCAATGGTTAATGCTTGGCTGTTTGCAGGGATTTCATAAAAATAAGTGAACCAAGCTAAAGTGCCATCGTTGTTAATTTTAGTTACAAAAGTATATCCATTATTAAAATTAGAATCAATTTCTTTACTAAACGCATTTGTTGTATACAGACCAGAAGTTATTGTTTTACCTGTAATGATTAAATTATTTTTAGAATCGAATTTAATTTGTGTGATTTGAGTACCGTTATCTTTATGCGGAAATTTATAATATAGTTTTGATTTGGAATTTTTACTATTGTATTCAATTATTTCATCAAATTTTTCGCTAACTACATATAAATTGCCGTTATTTTTGTTTACTTCGGCAACAAAAGGAGTGCTTAAAACTTTACGTGAGGCTGTAAAAGGTTTTATAGGTTTATCATACATTGGTATTAAACTGCTCCAAACTTCTTTATAATTCATTTGGCAAAAGCCAATATTGGTTGTTAAAATAAGTAATAAAATAATTATTTTTTTCATGCGATGGATTTTAAAAAAGTAAAAATAGTGTTTATTAATTTCTATAAAACTTAAATTAGACGTAATAAACATAATTTTTTTAAATTTTAACGAATACATTCAATTAATAAAGCAAAATAATTAATAGCTAATGTTTAAATTTACCAAACAAAAGTGAAATATGAAAAGCTTTTTATCGATATTAATTTTAAGTTTAATTGTTGGATGCAGTAAAAATCAACAAGAAACAGTTACTTCTATGCAAGCATCTTTTGGGAACCGAAATGAATTGGTTTTAGTGATTGATGATAGTTTGTGGGTTGGTAATTTAGGCGATAGTATACGTGCACATTTTGCACAACCAATTTTTGAAGATGTATCTTCGGAACCAATTTTTGATTTGATTCAATTAGATCCAAATATTTTTACGCAACGTGCTAAAAAAGCTAGAAATATTGTTTTGTTTTCAGTACAAACTCAACACGAATTTTTATTACAAAAAAGCGTGTATGCAACACCACAAAACTTCTTTTTTTTAAGAGCCAAAACAAAAAACGATTTATTAAAATTGTTTAAATCTAAAGCCGATTCTATTACAAGTGTTTTTAAAGCAGCTGAATTAAACGAAGAAATGCACAAAGTTGTGCGCACTTCAACAAAAGATTTGTCAGAATTAAAAGATTTTTTTGGCTGTACCTTAAAAGTGCCAAACGCATATCATTTACAAGTGAAAAGCGAATTTCCGTTTTTATGGTATCAAAAAGATTTACCATCGGGAAATGTAAATTTAATTTTATACGAATTTCCTATCACTGAGATAGAAAACCAAAAAGCACCTTTAGAAGATCATCTTTTGCAAGCGCGTAATTATATGGGTAAAAAGTTTTTAAAAACAGCAAAAGATTCCGCTTATTTAACAACAAATACGTTTCAAAACCCCAAAATTACTACCGAAACAATTTTGCAAATGCCTGCTTATAAAATCACAGGTAATTGGGAAACGGTGAACGATTATTTAAAAGGGCCATTTGTGTGTTATGCAATAAAAGATGAGTATTACCAACGATATTTGTTTATAGAAGGTTTTGTTAATAACCCTTTAAAAAACAATCGCGACCAAATTTTAGAAATTGAAGCTATAATTAAAACCATTAATTTTAATGAAAACTGAAATTAAATTATTTAATAATTTGAATGTAAGTGAATTATATGCTATTTTAAACTTACGCAATCAAGTTTTTGTTGTGGAACAAAACTGTATTTATTTAGATACCGATGGAAACGACACATTAGCACACCATATATTAATTTGGAATGCTAATGAACTTGTGGCTTATGCACGCATTTTTAAACCTGGATTAGTTTATGAAACCAGTAGTATTGGCAGGGTAGTAGTTAACCCAGCATATCGCGGTAAAAAAATTGGACATTTGCTAATGCAAAACGCTACCCATGCAATTAAAAACTTGTATAAAAGCAATCGCATAACCATATCGGCGCAATCACATTTACAAAAATTTTATACTGCGCATGGGTTTAAAACCATTTCTACTCCTTATTTAGAAGATGATATTCCTCACGTAAAAATGATTAAAGAGTAATTAGCTTAGTCATTTTTTTTATCAATTACATTTTTTAAAGTATTTATGTGTTCTTTCAATAGCGTAATGGTCTCTTGATAATGTTCAATTATTGGAGTGTTATTAAGTTTTGATTCTTCTTCCATTTTAAAAAAATCAATTATTGAAGTTTCTAAAATATCTAAAATTTCTGTTAATCGGTCTACGGTTAATTGTGTTTCTCCATTTTCAATTTTAGAATAAGCCCTTGTTGACAGTCCTATTTTTTCGGCAATATCAGATTGAGTAATTTTTTTTTGTTTCCGTAACTTTTTTAGTTTTAAATAAGCTTGTTCCATTTTTTTGTTTGTGTGTTTTTATAAAAGCAATTTTAACTTTTTTTTATGTTTTATTTTTTCAGGAATAAATTATTCGTATTTTTATTCTAATTACGAACATTTAGTTCTGGTTTTAGTGTTTTATAATCTAAATAGTTCAAATATTGTACCAAAATAATTGAAATAGTTCACAATTTACGAAAAAAGGTATAAATATAGACTATCCAAGATAGTTAAAATATTTTCAGATCTAACAAACATTAATTATTATGAAAAAAATTATTTTATCAGCTGTATTTTTAGGAACTGCCTATTTTTCACATGCCCAAGTGGGAATAGGTACTTCAGAACCAGCGTCTTCTTCAATGTTAGAAATTTCGGCTACAAATAAAGGGGTTTTAATTCCAAGAGTAGCTTTAACTTCAACCACATCGTTTAGTACTATTAGTGGTACCGAAACCGAAAGTTTATTAGTTTACAATACAGCAACTGCAGGTACTGGCAACACTGCAGTAATGCCTGGTTTTTATTATTGGGTGGCTCAAAATGGCGCTGTTGTAGCTCATTGGGAACGCATAGTAAACCAAAGTCAGTTAGACGATGCGCTTGCAAACATCACAAATGTACAAGCCGATTTAGCTAAAATTATTAATCTTTTAAAGGTTGCTTTTCCAGCAAATAATTTAGTTGATCCGGTTGTAACGGGCGATACATTTGGTGGAGGCATGGTGTTTACACCTGGTGCCAATCCTACTATAGAATATGTGTATTTTGATGGTACCAATTATGTTAAAAAGGATATAACTAACGATATTAAAAGTTTAATACGTGGTACAGAATCTAAAACAATGCTTGTTAAAACAAATGTTGCAAACGCAGCAATGAAACAATATTATTTATCAGAAACCTATATACAATCGGTTACAGATGCTTCAGGAGTGGTAACGTTGCCAACGCAAGCTACCATTAATGGTTGGACACCTGGTACCTTACCTGCAGGTGTATATGAAATTGATATTGTAGCTGGTGTTGCAACAAATTTTGAAACTATATTAGACCAAACTACAACTATTGAAACAACAACACCAGGTACTTATTATACGGTTGAAGAGTATATTGAATACATTTCAATGAATGCTTTAGAAAACGGTATTACAAAAATTGTTTTAGATGGTACCGGACAAGCTAGTTTTCAACAGTGGAACAGCACTACAAAAACTTGGGTGCCAGTTGCAAACACCGCTTTTAAAGATATAGTTACAGCAAATGAAACGCAAACAACTATTGCAAAAAGTACAGATAATGCTGCTTATACGCAAGTAACTTCTGACCCAAAAGCAATTGATAAAATTGTTTACGAATATGTTACTGAAAATGCGTCGGTAAAAAATTATATCGATGTAACAGCTGATGTTCAATGGTCTATTGAAAACAATGCAAACGTACAAAATGCAATAACTAATTTACTTAACCAAGGCGGAAATGTATATTTTACAAAAGTTGACATTGCTGCAGGTACACCTGCGGGGCAATTAGCTATTCCAGCTTTTTCATTTTATACCATAAACCCTTCAACAGGAGTAAAAGAGTTAATAGATATTGCTCAAACAATTGTTAACGCAATTACAAATGCAACAGCAGTTCAAAAACAAGCAATAAAAAACCAATTAGGTGATAATTTTTCTAGCACAACTGTTGTAAATACAGGCGATACGTGGATAGACGGTGGCTTTATTTACAAAGGAATATTTAACGCAACGGTTACGCAAAATACTGCAAATGTTTCAACAATAACATTAGATGATATGGGCGGAACTATTGGCGATGTGGTTGGAATAACCATACTTAATGCTTCAACAAACCAAATAATTAATACAGCAACAACAAGTGTATCTGTTTCAGGAGATTTGTTATCATTTAAAATTGGTACCGGAAACATGTTTGTGGTTTTACCAGAAGCAGTAGGTGCTAATTTTAGTATTAAAGTAATTGTTGAATATTCGGTAACACCGTAAATATAAAATATTAATCTAAAAGCCTTTTTATCTCATTTAAGAAGGCTTAAAAATTTTTTTAAAAGAAAATAAACTATGAAAAAGAGAATAAGTATATTATCAATAATATTAATTAGTGCTGTTGCATCTGCACAGGTTAAAATAGGTGGAACCGATGGTACACCAAACGTAAATGCTATGTTAGATATTGAAGCTACAAATAAAGGGGTATTGTTACCACGCGTAGCATTATCGGTAACCACATTGGCATCGCCTTTAAGCGCACATGTAGCAGGTATGATAGTTTATAATACAGCTACAGCAGGAGATGTTGTTCCAGGACAATATTATAACGATGGTACTAAATGGCAAAGGGTATTAAACCCTAGTGACATTGGTAATTTTGCTGGTGCTAAGAACACAACTGTTTATAGCGCTTCTAAAGATGGAGCTTGGAATTTATTGAGTTTAGGTATTAGTGGACAAAGTTGGAATAAAATTAATGTTACTAGTACCGATACTAAAGTGGGTAACTCTGCCCTTTTTTCAAGTGGGGTTTACACAGTACCAAGTTCAGGCGTTTATGTTGTTAGATACAGTGTAGAGTTAGACTCAGGAGTAGATTTAGGAGTTTTAGGCGATAAAAAATTAGTGCTAATTAAAAATAATGCACAGTTAATTGAAGAAAAACTTTTTGAAAGTGTACGTGTAAGTGTACTTGGTTTAGGTTTGGTACAAGTTCCATTAACATCTACAAGTATGGAAACTATGGTTCAGTTAAATACAAATGATACCGTTACTTTTGGTGTAGATTCTTCTACCATTTCTTTAAGTGCGTTAACCGATGGTAAAATATCATTATACATTTACAAAATTTCCAATTTATAGTTTGTGATTTTGTATCAAAAGCGATACAAATTTATTCATTTAACAAATTATATGTTTTAAAGGTTTCATTTAAAATCATAAACTATGAAAAAGATTTATACAAATGCACTAATGCTATTAGCACCTTTTGGTATGGCTGTTTTTGCACAAAACAATGCAATTACAGTAAATAAAGGGCAGCTATATGTATTGCCCAATACGCTAATTGCAACGCATGCAAATTTTGAAAACAGAAATTCGGGAATTGTTTTTAACGATGGTGAATTTCAATTTTATAAAAATTATACAAATAACGGTTTGTTTACGCATACCACTTCTAAAACTACGGGATATACAGTTTTTCAAGGCAATCAAGAGCAACTTATTGCTGGCGAACAACCATCTAAACATTTTGATGTATTATTTAATAACTCGGTTGCTTTTTTTAATCTAAACAGTGATATTATCATAAATGGTACCGGTAATTTTAACAATGGTATTGTAAAAATAAATAATGCAAATGGTGGCCAAATGATGTTTGGTAACAATGCCAAGCAAATAAATGCTAGTGATAAAAGTTATGCACAAGGTATGGTTGAAAAGCAAGGTGCCAACGCATTTACTTTTCCAATTGGTAAAGAAGGATTTTATCGTATGGCAGCTATATCAGCACCAGAAAATACAAATGCTTTGTATACAAGCGAGTATTTTATCGCCAATACCAATAACATGTATCCACATAAAGATAAAACAGGTATAATAGAGGCGGTTGATAATGCAGAATATTGGCAAATTAATAAAGCCGATGCTACAACAGGGTCGGTTATTGTAACCTTGTCATGGCATCAACAAACCACACCTGCAGCATTTTCAAATAACGCTAATTTACATGTAGTTCGCTGGGATGCTAAACAAAATTTATGGGTTGATGAAGGTGGAATTGTTGATATGAACGCAAAAACAATTACCACACCAGTTAATGTAGAAGGTTTTGGCATTTTTACCATTGGCAAAATAAAAGAAAAGTATAACAATCCAGGCGATGTAGTTATTTACAACGGAGTGTCTGCCGATAACGATGGGGTTAACGATTATTTTATTATTGATAACATTAATTATTTTCCTGATAACTCGGTAACTATTTTTAATCGTTGGGGTAGAAAAGTATTCGAAACCACTAATTACAATTCAAACGGAAATGTTTTTAAAGGTTACGTTTCAACCAACCAAACTACCAATACTAAAGAAAAACTACCTTCGGGTACGTATTATTACGTGGTAGAATATTTATATAACCGCAATGGTGAAAATAAATTAATTAAAAAAGTAGGACACCTACATTTAGAAAACAATAACTAAATCTAATAGGCAATGAAAAGATTAAAAATCGTACAGGCTTTGTTAGCTTTAGTAAGCTTATCTGCCACAGCACAACAAGATCCTCAGTACACACAATACATGTACAACACCGTTAACGTAAACCCAGCCTATGCGGGCAGTAGGGGGGCATTAAGTATATTTGGTTTACACCGTACCCAATGGGCTGGTTTAGAAGGTGCTCCACAAACAAATGCTTTTTCCATAAATACACCACTTGGCGATTCTAAACTTGGTTTAGGCGTTGGTTTTGTAAACGATGCTTTAGGAATTATAGATGAAAATACAATTAATGTTGATTTATCGTACACTGTTAATTTAAACAATTACGGAAGCAAATTAGCATTTGGTTTAAAAGGTTCGGGTAACTTTTTAAACGTTGCTTATTCAGAATTGTTAACATACAATCCTAACGATCACAATTTTGAAACGGATATTAAAGGTCAGTTTAATCCTAATATTGGAGCAGGTATCTATTGGCACAATAATAAATCGTATGCAGGTTTTTCTATACCTAATATGTTAGAAACCACACGTTTTGATAACAATATTCAAAGCAACATGCAACAACGTATGAACTATTATTTCATAGGAGGACACGTGTTTGAAATTAATCCGGTATTATTATTAAAACCAACTTTTTTAGTAAAAGCTACAAAAGGTGCGCCATTACAAGCCGATTTTTCGGCCAACTTGTTAGTGCATGAAAAGCTTACTGTTGGTGCAGCCTATCGTTGGGAAGCCGCTTGGAGTGGAATGCTAGGTTATCAAATTACTAATAGTTTATTTGTTGGTTATGGTTACGATGCCGATACAACTAAATTAGCAAATTACAATAATGGTTCGCACGAGCTTTTTTTGCGATTTGAATTGTTTAACATGTTTCGTAAGGTGAATACCCCACGATTCTTCTAAAAATAAAAAACATGAAAAAAGGATTTACAATAATTGCCTTAGCGTTTTTTGTATTTTTAGGAAATACTTTGGCATTTGCACAAGCGGGTTTAAAAAAAGCAAATAAAAAGTACGATCAATGGTCGTACACTCAAGCTGCTACAATTTACGATAAAGTATTTACTCGCGGTTTTTCTAATGCGGATATGCTTCAAAAATTAGGAAATGCACATTTTTTTAATGCACGCTATACCCAAGCACATACTTTTTATGAGCAACTGTTTACCCAATTTAATACGGCAGATATTTCTGCAGAATATTTTTATAGATATGCACAAACATTACAGCATATGGGGAATACAACAGAGGCAAAAAAATATTTTGAACTTTTTGTAGAAAAAACGCAGAATAACTCACAATTACAAAAAATCATTTTAAATAATGACGCACAACGAAAACAAATTGTCGAAAATTCTGGTAGATACTACGATGTTACAAATTTAGCAACTAACACAACTTTTGCTGATTATGGCAGTTTTGTTCACAATGCTAATTTATATTTTACAAGTGCACGTGATACAGGTTCATTTGCTAAAAATATACATACTTGGACCAACGCTGCTTTTACAAAATTATATACATTAAATTTAAGCGAAAACAATAAGCCTAAAAAAGTAAATGGTAAAGTTAACAGCAAACTAAATCAAGCATCTGCGGTTATTACGGCAAATGGAAAAACTATGTATTTTACGCGCAATAATATGATAAATGGCAAACGCGGGTACGATAGTTCAAAAGCAACCCGACTTAAAATTTATAAGGCAGAATTGGTTGATGGCACTTGGCAAAATATAACCGAACTTCCTTTTAATGCCGACGATTTTAACACAGCACATCCTACTTTAAGTCCTGATGAAAGTACGTTATACTTTGTATCTGATAGAGAAGGTGGTTTTGGCGATGCTGATTTGTGGAAAGTTTCAATTAACGGAAATAATTACGGCGTACCTGTTAATTTAGGTGCACATATAAACACTGCGGGTAAAGAAACGTTCCCCTTTGTGAATAGCAATAACGAATTGTATTTTGCTTCTGATGCCCGTTTGGGATTAGGTGGTTTAGATGTATACGCTGTAAAAATTAAAGACGATGGTAGTTTTTATGATGTTCAAAACGTAGGTGAACCCATAAATTCAAATTTCGATGATTTCGCCTATTTTATTGATTTTAATTCAAAAGCAGGTTTTTTCTCATCCAACCGAAAAGGCGGTAAAGGTAACGATGATATTTACAGTTTTATTGAAGCAAAACCTTTAAAATTAGGTTGTTCACAGGATTTATCAGTAACAGTTATCGATGCTAAAACGCAAAATATTATTCCAAATGTTTCTTTAGAACTTTTTAATGCTAATAATCAATCAATAGCATCAACCAACACATTCACTAACAGCGGATATCGTTTTAATACGGATTTTGTTTGCGGAGGTACATATCAAATTAAAGCAATTAAAGAGGGTTATGTAAATAGCACAGAAACAGTTACTTTAAATGCAACTTCAGGTGTAACTGATTATAAATTGGTGCTTCATCCTAAAAAAGTAGAGGTGAAGAAAAACGATGATTTATTTAAAGTTTTAAAACTAAAACCTATTTATTTTGATTACGATAAAGATAATATTCGTACCGATGCAGCAGTAGAACTTGCTAAAGTTGTTGAAGTTTTAAAAGATTATCCACGTATGAAAATTGATGTACGTTCACATACCGATAGTCGTGGGTCTGATTTGTATAATGAAAAATTATCGCAACGCAGAGCTAAGTCAACTGCGCTGTGGATTATAAATCAAGGAATTGATGCGGCACGTGTTACTTATAAAGGATATGGTGAAACTCAATTAATGAATGAATGTAAAAATGGAGTAAAGTGTACCGACGAAAGGCACGAAGAAAATAGAAGATCAGAATTTATTGTTCTAGAGCTTTAAAAGAAAGTATTAACTAGTTTAAAAAGGCTAAAAGTATAATTTATACTTTTAGCCTTTTTTGTTTTGTTAATAAAATAACTTGTAAAATAATATGTTTTAATGAAGTTTTGTGTTAAAAAGTAGTGTTTAGAGTATATGTATTTTAAATGTTTTAAATGTAAAAAATTATGATTTTTCGTAAATTAAAATGTTAAAAAAACGAATGTTTTGTCTCTATTTGTAGAACAAGTTCTATAAATAGTATGTTTATGGTACTACAAATAATTGTTTCTATTGTGTTTAAATTTGATATGTTGTTAAAGTTTAATATTTAATATAAAAAAATAATAGTTACAAAATAGAAAAAAAGCGGTTTAAATGTGAAAATTTACTTGTTTTAATATAAGTAGTAACACAAAAGCGCTATGGGCTAATAGTTTGTTCTTTTATGTATAAAAAAACAAACTTAAATTTATTAAGAATTTAGAAATTAAGTAATTAAGATATGAAAGCAAAAGTATTTTTAATAGTAATTATACTCTTCTTTTGTAATTCATATAGCCAGGTAGGTATAGGAACATTAACACCTAGCAACTCTGCCCAGTTAGATGTAATAGCAAATAATAAAGGGGTACTAATTCCTAGGGTATCGCTAACAAGTATTACCGATGCCACTACAATTTCTAACGGAAATGTAGAATCTTTATTGGTTTATAATAACAATACTACCGCTAACCTTACACCGGGGTATTATTATTGGTACAACAATCATTGGAATAAAATGTTAACAGCAACAGACATAAGTTTAGATGTGTTAACTGTTTTAAGTTATGACGAAGCAACTCACACCTTAACCTACGTTGATGAACGTAACGTAACGCACACTTTTAATTTAAAAAATACTACAAATGATAGTTTTTTATTTAATGCTGTTACAAACATTCTAACTTTAACTGATTCTGAAGGAAATAATGTAACGGTAGATTTAACACCTTTAGCAAAAAACACAACTATTACTAATGTTTCGTTTAATCCAACTTCAAACATTATAACAATCACCGACTCTGATGCAAATACACATCCCGTTAACATAGCTGGTTTATTAAAAGCTAAAAACGGATTACATGTTTCAGTTGATAATAACGTGGTTTTAGGAGGAGCTTTAATTGAAGAAACAACAATTTCAACCAACGGCATTAGTTTAAACATTACTGGCTTGCCAGTTACAGCGTTATCTAATACAAACAAAACAATGCTGGTAGATGATTTAACGGGTCAATTAAAAGTAGCTTCTTTTAAACAACTTACCGATTTAAATACAAATGTTGATGTAAATTCAGCTGCTAATACGTTATCGGTTACCGTTAATGGAAAAAATGATACAACCCCATCATTAACGATAATTCATTAACTGTTATTGGAACAACATTAACGTCAAGTGTTAACGGGGTTACATCAAATGTAGATTTAAAACAAGCCATTCAAAACGGACAAAAAACAACTACCGTAGTTAACGGAACTAATACAACGGTAACAAACACAATTTCTGGTGATAATACAGAATACAAAGTTCATGTACCAACAGCTACTAATACTGTTTTAGGTGTTGTTAAAGAAGCTGAAACCAATCCAACCGTATTCATTAATGCTAATGGTGAATTAAGTACAAATGGTTGGGCTGCAAACAATATTGTAGAAGTAAATCAAAATTATACAATTACAAATGCTGATGTGGTGGTTTTAGGAAAAGCAACTTCAGATATAACCATAACATTGCCAAACCCTGTTGGCATTAAAGGTCGTAAGCTAACCATTAAAAAAAGCGATATGGCAAATACTACTTATGTAAACGTAGTAACGGCTGGTGGTTCTATTGATGGGGAGCCTGACATGTACACCTCATTGCCATTCACCGGATGGGATTTTATGTCAGACGGAACCAATTGGAAAATTGTAAATAAATTTTAAAATACGAACAAACAAACTACTATAAGCAATAATTATCAACTAAAATTTTAGCATCATGAAAAAAATTACTTACACTATATCGTTCGCTTTTGCAGTATTAGCATCTTCAAATGCAATAGCACAACAAGGTTTTGGTACAAATCGTCCCGATAAATCTTCAGCAATCGAAATTAAATCGCCAAATAAAGGTTTATTAATCCCTAGGGTTACTTTAACAAGTTTAACCGATGTTACTACAATTGTAAATCCAGCTAATTCATTGTTGGTTTACAATACAACTGTAAATTCAGCTTTAAACGAGGGGTTTTATTATTATAACACTACTTTAAGTAAATGGATCGCTTTTACCGATGAAAGCAATCAAGACAAAGTAACTGTTACTCAAGATGGTCAAAATTTATCAGTAGTTGGTACACCAACAACAAATGCAAACGGCAGCACAACAACCGATTATAAAGTTAAAATTGTACCTGCTGCAACCGAAAAGCAATTTTTAGCAACAACTATGGTTGGTACCGAATTACAAACAACTTGGGTAAGTTATGACGATATTATGGAAGCTACAAATGGTTTAACTAAAGTTGGTAATACCATAAAATTAGGTGGAACTTTAACAGAAGATACCACTTTGGTTACTGCCGGCCATAAAGTAATGGTTCAAGGATTAACTCAGGTGACTGATATGACCGATCAAGTTGTGGCTGTAGGTCACTACCAAACTGGCGAAGTAAAAGTTGCAACCCCTAAACAAATTGTTGACAAAGGTATCGACAATAATTTAAGTTCATCAGTAAACACCATGACATCAACTGTGAATGGCGATGTAGCAACAGCATCTATCATTAATTCAAACGATTTATCAATTGATGCAAACAGTACCGTGTTAAAATCTTCGGTTAACGGTGTAGAAGATACTCAAGATTTAAAAGAAGCAATACAAACGGGACAAATTAAATACGATGTAACCGCAGGTACCGGAATAACTATTGATACTACGGGTTCTACGGTCGATTTAAAAACATTTAAAGTAGGTGCCGATTTAGCAAATATTACATTAAATGGCGATGTTACCGGTGCAGCTAATAACAATACCGTTGCTAAAATTCAAAATGTAGCGGTAAGTGCAACAGCACCAACTGCAGGTCAGGTTTTAAAAGAAGTATCAGGTGTTTGGACACCGTCTACATTAACAGTTGCAGATATTACTGCGGGCAAAACATTATCATCAACAGATTTAGATGTAACATCACCAACAAACTAAGCGTTGTTAGAAGATGTTACCATTAATATAAAAGATAATGCAGTTACAGCAGCAAAATTAAATGATGATACTGCCGGTGCAGGTTTGGTACGCAATGCAACGACTAAAGCTTTAGACGTAAATGCAAAAAATGGTTTAAATGTAGGCAGTGATGATTTTGTAAAATTAGGTGGCGCTTTAACCGAGGCTACAACTATTACAACCGATGCTACTAATACATTGGCTTTAGCAGGTTTACAAGACTATACTGATGCTGATAAAACTGTTTTAGTAATTGATGCTAATAATGTAGTTAGAAAAGCAAATATTAACACAGCTAATGCAATTGCTACTAAAACAGCCGATTATGCAGCATTGGCAACCGATGAAACCATTTTGGTTGATGCTACAAGTAACCACGTAATTGTAACGATACCTGCAGCAACTACCGAAAATAAAGGAAAGCGTTTTTACGTAAAATTAATTGCTACAAATGCAGCTAATACAAATGAGGTGCGTATTACAAGTAGCAGTATGATTGATGGACTTGCTGGTCCTAATCAAATTGAATCTTCTAATCCATATCAAGCATGGTTGTTGCAATCAGATGGAATGGCTTGGTACGTGGTTGGATACTAAACCATTAAATAAAGGATTATGAAAAAAACAATTTTAAATATAAGTTTAATTCTTGCTTTGGCAAGCACCACAAGCGTGTTTGCCCAGCAAGGAATTGGTACAAATAATCCGGATAAGTCGGCTGCGTTAGAAATTGCTTCAACAAACAAAGGCTTGTTAATTCCACGTATGAATTTAACATGGGTTAGCAATGCCATTAACGCACCAATTGTAACACCTGCAAAAGGTTTATTAGTTTATAATGCAACAAGCATATCAAATGTACCAGAAGGTTTTTATTATTTTGATGGAACCAAATGGGTTCCTATAGGAACAACCGTTTTACAAGATAGTAATACCACAACAATTTCCGGAAACGGTACCGCAAGCAATCCTTATAAAGTTGAGGTAAACGATTTAGCGGGCGATGTAACTGGATCAATTTTAACAAATAAAGTTCAGAAAATACAAAATTTTCCTGTAAGTGCAACAGCCCCCTCTACAGGACAGGTTTTAAAAGAAGTAGCAGGTGTTTGGACACCTTCAACTCTAAAAACTACCGATGTTTCCGATTCTAAAGCATTAACAACAACTAGTCCATTAAAAGTAAATGCAGCCAATTCCGAAGCTAACGCTGTTTTAGCAGATGTTAATTTATCGGTTGATAAAGCTACCGAAACAAGTTTAGGAGTTGTACAAGTAGGTAATAATATTAATGTTGATGCAAATGGGGTTATTAGTGTTAATTTTCCAACTGCAACTGTTGATACCAATACAACAACTACGGTTTCTACAGATCAATCATATGTAACGATTGATAAAACACAAACAGTTGGTTTAGAGACTGATGCTGTTAATACTCGCGATTATAAAATTGGGGTAGATAAGGCAACAGCATCAACATTAGGAGTGGTGATGCCTGGAACAGGTTTAAATGTAGATACTGATGGCAAGTTAAATGTTGTTTTAGATGGTTCAGAAACCAAACTAGCAAATGGCACCAACACAACAGTAACGGGAACAGGAACAACAGCCGATGCATATAAAGTAAACGTAGCAACAGCTAATGGTACAGAATTAGGTGTGGTGCAAGAGGCCGCAACCAATCCAACGGTAAATGTAAGCAATGGTGTTTTAGCAGTTAATTTATCAAACACTACCTTATCAGGTGAAGTAACAGGCCCTTTAAATGCTACAGAAGTTGCCAATGATGTAATCGACGCCGCAAACTTAAAAACCGATGCCGTTACAACAATAAAAATAGTTGATGAAAATGTAACTCCAGCAAAAATAAAAGGAGGTACCGAGGGACAAGTTTTAACAACAGATAGCGCAGGAAAAGCCATTTGGACAGCTCCTGTAGCCGATGTTGTAACAACATTATCCAACACCTTATCAAGCGGTAATGCAATAGGAACGTATGAAAACGAAGCGGAACCGATGTAGTTGTAAATGAAACAGTTACTACGTTAACCAATACATTGTCGGCTGGGAATACTATAGGAACATATAAAAACGAAGCAGGAACCGATGTTGTTTTAAAAGAAACCATTACAAGTTTAACACAAGACGCAAGCGGAATAAGTTATACGCCAGAATCGGGCACTGCACAAACGGCAAAAGTGGTAAGTGCCGATGCTACAAATTTGGTTACATCAGGAACCGATTTTGGAGCGTTGTTCACAAAAAGCAATTTACAAAGCAATCAAGTAAAATACGAAGTAATTTCGGGTACAAATACCACAGCAACATTAGATCCGTCAAGTACAACCGATTTACAAAAATATAAAGTAGATGTTACCTTTCCAGCAGCTCCAGATGGTTCAGAAACCAAACTAGCAAATGGCACCAACACAACAGTTACAGGAACAGGAACAACAGCCGATGCATATAAAGTAAACGTAGCAACAGCTAATGGAACTGCGTTAGGCGTGGTAAAGCAATCTGCTGCAACTGGTGAAGAAGTTACAGTAGCTGCAGATGGTAGTTTAGCTATTAACGAATCGAATGTAAATTTAATAGGTAATGTAACAGGTCCTATTAATAATAATAAAGTTGTTAAAATTCAGGATGTTAATGTAAATGCTACTTTACCAACAGCAGGTCAAGTTTTAACAGCTACAGGTTCAGGAAGTACATTAGAGTGGAAAGCGACCAATTCGGCTATGCCAACGTTCTTTTACATGCCAGCTGTGCTTTTTGATACAACAACCTTAGGAACCGGTTTCACTAAAGATTTGTATGCAGCTTATTCAACACAATTCGGTACGCCCCTAGTTAAAAGTACAGGTGCAGCAGCAGCTATACCTACTTTTACAGCAACTCAATTGCAATATTATATTACATATTATGATACAGCCGTTTTTAGTAATATTAGCATAGATGCAAATGGTGTAATGACGTATGATATAATAGGAAATGCAACTGCTTCAACATATTTAAACATTGTTTTTGTTGTGAAATAGCGTGTTCAGTTTACTTTAATGTAAAACGAACCTAATTTAGAGAATGTTTATGAATCTAAATTTTTTAAGATGAAACTAAAATTACATATCAATAAGCTATTGTTTCAACATAAAACGTTGTTGTATTTAATTGGATTATTTTTAATAATATCAACCAATACAAATGCGCAAAATCAATGTACATTTACGTTAGATTCAAATTCGGTATTAGTAAGCGCAACAGTTACAGGTACATCAACCAATAATAAATTAGTACCTAAATACGTTTTTGTTGGGATGACAACGGGCTCTACTGTCCCAAAATTGTATGTTGCAGCTGAAATGGATAATCAAGGAAATAAGCACGCTACAGATATAACTATTGGAAATGCAAATACAATTACTTCAACTTCAAAAGTATGTGATAATGGGTCATCTACATTTACAATAGGAAGTACAACGTATACAGCATCTAATACATTTCACTGGGAAATTTTTGAATTTGATTTAACAGGTGTAAATATTCCTAACGGTACTGTTAATTATTCAGTAACGGCAGGTGCAGGTGGTTTTGATGTTTCTGGTACTATGATATTAAATGTACAGGCTCCACCAGTAGATGTAACAGTTACAAAAAACTGGATAGACAATAGTGCTACAACTAGACCAACTTTACAAATGCAAGTAATTGGTACTCCGTCAGGTGGTATTTCACGAGTTTTAAAAACAGAAACCGTTACAGGTACAGGTAATACATGGACGTACACTTTTACTCAAATTCCGAAATACGATGTAATTGGTAGATTAAATGTTTTTACTGCCGATGAGGTTGATTTAACAGGATATTGTAAACAACTAAATGGTTTAACAGTTACAAATTACATTGTGCCTACTATAAGTATTTCTTCTTCTTATGTGTGTTATGGTCAAAATGTTACGTTAACGGCAACTTCAGATAAAGGAAACGATCCTTTTGGGGGAACAACCTATCAATGGCAACGCAGTTCAGATGGTGTAATTTGGACAAACATTTCCGGTGCCACAAGTATTACTTATACCATTAATAATTTACAATCTACAGATTTAAATTATACTTATAGAGTACAATTTATACCGCAAGGTCAAACAGTTTGTATTGCTAATGCACCCGCTTTTCAACTGCAAATTGATGCAGCTTGTACGGCTGCTGTAAGTATTACAAAAGAAGGAACGTTTAACGATTTAAATAACGACAATATTGCGCAGCCTAACGAAACAATTTCGTACACCATTACAGTTAAAAACAATGGAACAATTGCTTTAACTAATATTGTTGTTAACGATCCTTTGTTAGGAGGGAATTTATCTGTAATTCCTACTGGAGATACGAATTTAAACAATATTTTAGATCTTACAGAAACTTGGACTTATACGGTTGTTTATTCGGTAACAAGTAACGATATTTTTGTAAATAAAGGTGTATATAATAGGGCATCTGTTACTGCTACTGCACCGCCTGGTAATGTAAGTGCACTATCAACAGATCCAACGCCTTATACCATTTCAACGCCAGGATACGATGTGAATAGACCAAATCATACCTATGTTAGTCTTAAAGGACAAAGTGTAGTGATTTCTAACCCAATGATTTATCAAAAAGCTAAATAAACTAATTTACATAAAGCCTTTGATGAATTTAAATACTAAAAATCATGAAAAAAATAGTATATATCTTTTTGGTTTTTCCTTTATTAGGATTATGCCAAACAGTCAATAAAGGTAATTTAGCTGTTAATTCAGGTACACAAGTTTCAACGTATTTTGATTTTACAAACGAGCAAACAGGGAATGTTTTGAACGATGGCGCTATTCATTTTTATGGACATTACAACAACCAAGGTTTGTTTAGTTACAGTACAAATAAAACAACTGGTTACGTGGTTTTTGAAGGTTTAATGCCCGAAATGCAAAAAATTGCAGGAACATCACCAAGTAGTTTTTACGACGTACTTTTCAATAAAAACCAAACCGAAACTGCGTTTAATTTATCAAACGATATAACAACTGCGGGCACCGTAAACTTATACAATGGTGTGGTTTTAATGAATAAAGAACAAGGAGGATCGTTTGTGTTTTTAAAAGGATCAAATCATATAAACACCACCGATAAAAGTCATTTACAAGGCGAAGTTGGAAAAGTAGGAAACGAAGCTTTTAAATATCCAATTGGCGATAAAGGCTATTATAGATTTGCAGGTATTTCGGCACCTATTTCAAATAATGAACAATATACCGGCGAATATATTTTAGAAAACAGTAATGTAAAATATCCGCACGAAAGTCGGACTGGAGTTTTACAAACAATAAATAACACTGAATATTGGATTGTTAATCAAAGTACACCTTCAAAAAATTCAATTATTTTAACTCTTTCATGGGATCTACGTACTACACCAACAGATTTAACAAAGAATCCTGATTTATTACACATTGTACGTTGGGATGCAAACCAGAAACTTTGGGTAGATGAAGGTGGAATTGCAGATCATGCAAACCAAACGGTATCTACACCTATAAATGTGGAAGGTTTTGGTGTATTTACATTAGCAACTATAAAAGAAAATGTTTTAAGCCCAGGTGATGTTGTTATTTACAACGGAGTAACACCAAATGGTGATGGAATGAATGATTATTTTATTATTGATAACATTAATTATTTTCCAAACAACAGCGTAACTATTTATAACCGTTGGGGTAGAATTGTTTATCAAACACAAAATTACGATAGTACAGGAAATGTTTTTAAAGGAACTGCCCAAGGTGTTGATGTAATTAATACCGGTGAAAGTTTACCTACAGGTACTTATTACTATGTGGTAGAATATATGTACGATAGAAACGGACAAAATCAATGGATTAAAAAAGTAGGTTACCTTCATTTAGAAAGTAGTAACTAAAAGATTTTAACCTTTTGCTAATGTGTTTAAAGCAAAAAAAATCCCGATTAATCGGGATTTTTTAAAATTATTTAGTTGCTTTTACAACAAATTTCAATTTAATGTTATCGTTAATCACTTTATCGCCTAAATCTTTAACAATAGATCCAGAGTTGTAGTTAACAGCCCATTTAGTTCTATCAATTTCAAATTCATCCGAAGCAATTGTAACGTCACCTTCTGTAACAGTAACTGTTGCAGGAAATTTAATACCGTGTGTAGCTTCTTTAATAGTTAAATTACCTTCTACCATTTGTTTACCGTTTTCATCTGCAACTTTAGTAATTTCAAAAGTAGCAGTTGGAAATTTTGATACGTTAAAAAAGTGGTCAGCATTTTCTGCAGTAGCACCTTTTAAATGGCCTTCTAAACCAGCTTTTTTCTCAGCATCAGTAATATCGGTAACAGTGATAGTATTCATATCAATTGTAAATTTACCACCTGTAACCATATTGTTTGCCACCATTACCATACCTTCTTTTAAAGCAATAGTACCAGCGTGTTGGTCACCAGAAACTTTGCTTCCAATCCAGTCAATTTTAGATTCAGCAGCAACAGCGTTATAAGTAACTGCATCAGCAGCCGGTGCATCAGCTTCTACCGCGTCAGTTTCAACAGTTGCGTTTTCTTTTTTACATGCAGTTAACGATAATGCCGCTAATGCAACTAAAGCAAATACATTTTTTTTCATAATTCAATTATTAATTTTCATTGCAAAGATATTTAAAAACTAATACCAACAAATTAAAAAATGAAGTCTGTTAGCATTTCTTAATATAGATTAATTTTTTTAAAACTGCCAATTTGTCTAAAAAATAAATGTGGCTTTACTTTTGTTTATTATAAGTTGATTATAATAGTTTGTAATAATGGAAAAAGACGATTTAAAAAACAACATACAGCAAAATGCTGAACAACAAATAGCTGAAAACGAAAATGTAGATACTACAGAGCAATTGTCTGAAACAGAACGTTTAAATGAGCAGTTAGCTGCAGAAAAAGATAAGTTTTTAAGGTTGTTTGCCGAGTTTGAAAATTTTAGAAAAAGAACTGCTCGCGAACGTATTGAATTGTTTACAACAGCAAACGAAGATGTAATGAAAGGTATTTTACCTGTTTTAGATGATTTTGATAGAGCTATTTCTCAAATGGAAAAGTTAGGTGAAAGCGAACATTTGACAGGTTTTAATTTAATTGCAACAAAATTACGTGACAACTTGTCGGCAAAAGGCTTAGGTTTAGTTGAATTAAACCAAGGCGATGTGTTTAATGCTGATGTTGCTGAAGCGGTAACACAAATACCAGCGGGCGACGATCTAAAAGGAAAAATTGTTGATGTGATTGAAAAAGGATATAAATTGGGCGATAAAATCATCCGTTTTCCTAAAGTTGTTATTGGTCAATAAAATACTACAATGAAAAAAGATTATTACGAAATATTAGGTATTGATAAAAGTGCTGATGCAAATGCAATAAAGAAAGCATACCGTAAAAAAGCAATTGAGTTTCACCCCGATAAAAATCCAGGGAATAAAGAAGCCGAAGAAAACTTTAAACTTGCTGCTGAAGCTTATGAAGTTTTAAGCGATCCTGATAAAAAAGCACGTTACGACCAATACGGACATGCGGCTTTTGATGGCGCAGGTGGTTTTGGCGGCGGTGGCTTTAACAATATGGAAGATATCTTTAGCCAATTTGGAGATATCTTTGGTAGTGGTTTTGGCGGCTTTGGTGGTTTTGGCGGTTTTGGCGGCGGCGGCGGACAGCGCCGTGTTAAAGGTTCTAATTTGCGTATAAAAGTAAAACTTACTTTAGAAGACATTGCAAATGGTGTTGAGAAAAAAGTAAAGGTAAAACGCAAAGTGCAAGCAGCCGGTGTTACATATAAAACCTGTACAACTTGTAACGGTTCGGGGCAAGTTATGCGCGTACAAAATACCATTTTAGGTCGAATGCAAACAGCTTCACCTTGTCCTACATGTCAAGGTGCAGGGCAATCTTTAGATAAAAAACCACAAGGTGCCGATGCAGAAGGAATGATAACCGCCGAAGAAACGGTTTCAATAAAAATTCCAGCAGGTGTTTCAGATGGTATTCAACTTAAAGTTTCAGGTAAAGGTAACGATGCTCCGGGTGCCAACAGCGTACCTGGCGATTTAATTGTTGCTATTGAAGAAATTGAACATGAATTTTTAAAACGCGAAGGCGAAAATATTCATTACGATTTGTATTTAAACATTGCCGACGCCGTTTTAGGTGGATTTAAAGAAGTAGATACCGTAAATGGTAAAGTACGCATTAAAATAGAAGAAGGCATACAATCGGGTAAAATATTACGTTTAAAAGGCAAAGGATTACCAAGTTTAAACGGGTACGGTAACGGAGATTTCTTAATTCATATAAACGTATGGACACCTAAAAAATTATCAAAAGAACAAAAAGATTTTTTTGAAAAAATGAAAAATGATGAAAATTTTATACCACATCCGCAGAAAGGCGATAAAAGTTTTTTTGAAAAAGTAAAAGAAATGTTTTCTTAAATGAAAATGTTTTGTACTTTTGTGGTACACTTATAAAACGGTGGATTTTCTTTTTCATAGCAATTTTTCCCATCCTTGTGCAAACAAGGATGGGTTTTTTTTAACTACTTTGTATATTTGTGTATATTTTTAAATTATGAATCATATCTTAACGGTAAATAACGTTGTTAAAAAGTATGGTGATAAAACCGCTTTAAACAATGTGTCTTTAGCCATTCCTAAGGGAAGTGTGTACGGATTGCTTGGACCTAATGGTGCAGGTAAAACTTCATTAATTCGCATTATAAATCAAATTACGTTTCCCGATAGTGGCGAAATTTTCCTTGATGGCGAAAAGCTAAATCCTAAACATGTAAAACATATTGGTTACATGCCCGAAGAACGCGGTTTGTACAAAAGTATGAAAGTGGGCGAACAAGCTTTGTATTTGGCGCAATTAAAAGGAATTTCTAAAGATGAAGCCAAAAAACAACTAAAATATTGGTTTGATAAGTTAGAAATTGGCGATTGGTGGAACAAAAAAATTCAAGAGTTATCTAAAGGTATGGCGCAAAAAATACAATTTGTAGTAACTGTTTTACATCAGCCTAAATTGTTGATTTTTGATGAACCCTTTTCTGGTTTCGATCCTGTAAATGCCAATATTATTAAAGATGAAATTTTAGAATTGAAACAAAAAGGCAGTACCATCATTTTTTCAACACATCGCATGGAAAGTGTAGAGGAAATGTGCGACGAAATTGCCCTAATACATAATTCGAATAAATTGTTAGACGGTTCTGTGGTTGATATTAAAAAACAATTCCGTACAAATAGCTATGATTTAGGTATAAAAGCTAACAATCAACAACAATTAACAGATTTTTTAAAATCTAAATATAAAATAAACCAAACGGCTTTTAAATCGTTAGATAACGAATTGAAATTGGCTGTTTCGTTGGGTGAAAAGTTACCTAACGAGTTGTTAAACGATGTACTTGCTTTTGGTCAAATAACTCATTTTTCTGAAAAAATTCCGAGTGTAAACGATATTTTTATTCAAACCGTAACTGCTAACTAATGAGTGTTTTAGCTTTAATTATTAAAAGAGAATTTATTTCTAAAGTTAGAAATAAATCATTTATTATAATGACGTTTGTTAGTCCGCTAATTTTTGTGGCTGTTGCAGCGCTTATTGGGTATTTAAGTTCTATGAAAACCGATATTAAACATGTTGGTATTCACGATGAATCGGGCATGTTTGTAAACGAATTTAAAAGTAACGAAAGTTATAAATACCACGATGTTTCTAAAATCGATTCTAAAATTTTAAAAGATAGCGTATCGCAAGCTAATTACGAAGGCGTTTTGTTTATCCCTAAAAAAGATAATTTAAAAGAATACGAAACAACTATAGAATATGTTTCAGAAGACAGTCCAAGTTTAGGATTTATTGCCGATGTTGAATCTAAATTGTCAGAAAAATTACAACGTAAAAATTTATCTATTCAAGGTATTGATACCCTTTTGTTAGATAAATCTAAAATCGATGTAAACATGCATCTTACCAAAGCATCAGGCGAAGAAACGGTTAAGGGGCTTAATGAAATGAAGGTTGCAATAGGTTCGGTTTTTGGTTATTTAATCATGATGTTTATTATTATTTACGGCAATATGGTAATGCGCAGTGTAATTGAAGAAAAAACCAATCGTATTATCGAAATCATTGTTTCATCAATAAAACCTATTCAATTAATGATGGGTAAAATTATAGGTACTACGCTGGCAGGAATTTTACAATTTATAATTTGGGCAATTGTTGGTGGTATTTTATTGTTTATTGCTAATTTTGTTTTTGGTTTAAACACTTCAACGCCAACAACCGAAATGGCAATGCAAAATGCACCAGTTAATGAATTAGGAGTTTATTTTAACGAATTTTTAAAACTGCCATTGTTAAGCATGTTGGTTTATTTTCTTGTATATTTTATAGGCGGATACTTTCTATACAGTTCATTATATGCAGCAATTGGTGCTGCTGTTGACAACGAAACCGATACCCAACAATTTATGTTTCCAGTAATTATGCCTTTAATGTTAGGGGTTTACGTTGGCTTTTTCACAGTAATGAACGAACCACATGGTACAGTAGCCACTATTTTTTCAATGATTCCATTTACATCGCCAATTGTAATGCTTATGCGTTTACCTTTTGGGGTGCCTTTTTGGCAAATTGCACTGTCTATTTTGCTTTTATTTGCTACCTTTATAGCTATTGTTTGGGTGGCATCAAAAATTTACCGTGTAGGTATTTTAATGTATGGTAAAAAACCAACTTGGAAAGAACTTTTAAAATGGCTTAAATATTAAATATGGCTAAAATTTTAATTATAGAAGACGAAGCTTCAATACGCAGAGTATTGTCTAAAATATTGGCTGAAGAAAATGATAGCTATCTAGTAACTGAAGCTGCCGACGGAGATGAAGGTTTAGAAAAAATTAAAAACGAAGATTTTGATTTAGTGGTGTGCGATATTAAAATGCCTAAGAAAGACGGCGAAGAAGTATTGCAAGAAGCTAAAAAATTAAAACCCGAAGTGCCTTTTATAATGATTTCAGGTCACGGCGATTTAGAAACAGCTGTGAATACCATGCGTTTAGGTGCTTTTGATTATATTTCAAAACCCCCCGATTTAAACCGTTTACTTACTACCGTTCGCAATGCATTAGACAATAAATTGTTAGTGGTTGAAAACAAACGATTAAAGAAGAAGGTAAGCAAAAGCTACCAAATGATTGGTGAAAGTGAGCCAATTATGCAAATAAAGCAAATGGTTGATAAAGTAGCCGAAACCGATGCACGTGTTCTTATCACGGGTCCAAATGGTACAGGTAAAGAACTTGTTGCTCATAATTTACATGAAAAAAGCAATCGTGCTCAATATCCGTTAGTTGAGGTGAACTGTGCTGCTATTCCTTCTGAATTGATAGAGAGCGAACTTTTTGGCCACGTAAAAGGAGCTTTTACATCGGCTGTTAAAGATCGTGCCGGAAAGTTTGAAGCTGCTGATAAAGGAACTATTTTTTTAGATGAAATTGGCGATATGAGTTTGGCAGCACAAGCAAAAGTTTTACGTGCATTACAAGAAAATATAATTACTAGGGTAGGTGCCGATAAAGATATTAAAGTAGATGTTCGTGTAATAGCTGCTACCAATAAAGATTTGCGTAAAGAAATTGAGGAAGGGCGTTTTCGTGAAGACTTGTACCATCGTTTAGCGGTTATCCTTATAAAAGTACCTGCTTTAAATGATCGTCGTGACGATATCCCGTTGTTAATTGAACATTTTACAAAAAAAATAGCGGAGGAAAACGGCAGCGCTCAAAAAGTTTTTACATCCGATGCGATACACCTTCTAAAACAATACGATTGGACGGGTAATATTCGCGAATTAAGAAATGTTGTAGAGCGTTTAATTATTTTAGGCGGTAAAGAAATTTCAAAAACCGATGTTGAATTGTTCGCATCAAAGTAATACAAAATGAATTTAAAAAAGATAAATCCCCATTTAAAACAAGCTTTAGTTGAAAATGGTTTAACCGTTGCGCCAACTGTTATTAACGATGCTTTTGGAACTATTAAATCAGGCAACGATGTAGTTTTGGTTATTGAAAATCAAGAAGAACGTGAACTGGCTATTGCTATTTCAGTAATACAACGCCTTGAAAAAGCTGTTTTGCTTTCACCGCGAGCGTTGGTTATTGTCGAGGATAAGCCACAAGCTTTACAAATGGAAAGTGTGTTTAAAAAATTGGCTAAGTATACCGATTTACGTATTTTTATGACACATGATAAAACCGATTTAGACGAAGATAAAAATCAAATTTCAATTGGAATTGATGTGTTAATTGGCACGCCAGAGCGTTTAAGTTTTATGTTTGGAAATGCAGGTTTTGATGTGAATCAATTAAAAATGTTTGTTTTAAACAACACCGATGAATTACTGCGTTTACGTCATGATTCTCGTATGTACCGTTTGTCTGAAAGTATTGGTAAAACACAAAGGTTGTATATAACCGAAAAAGAAACCGAACGTTTAGAAATTTTTGTTGATAAAACCATGCTTGATAGCTATTGGTTTGCTAATGAAGATGACTTTGAAGATGCAGAAGATATATAATAAAAAAACAGAGCTTAATGCTCTGTTTTTTATGCTTTATTTAGCAATATTAACCGCTCGGGTTTCTCTAATTACTGTAACTTTTACTTGGCCAGGGTAGGTCATTTCTGTTTGTATTTTGTGCGATATTTGAAACGATAAATTAGAAGCTAATTCATCAGAAACCTTTTCGCAATCTACAATTACACGTAATTCTCTACCAGCTTGAATAGCGTAGGCATTTTTAATGCCTCCAAAACCATAGGCAATATCTTCTAAATCTTTTAAACGCTGAATGTAAGAGTCTAATACTTGTCTACGCGCACCAGGTCTTGCTCCAGAAATAGCGTCACACACTTGAATAATTGGTGAAATTAAAGCGTTCATTTCAATTTCATCGTGGTGGGCACCAATAGCATTACATACTTCTGGTTTTTCACCATGTTTCTCTGCTAACTGCATACCTAACAATGCGTGTGGTAATTCACTTTCAGTTTCAGGAACTTTACCAATATCGTGTAACAAACCAGCACGTTTAGCCAATTTTACATTTAAACCTAATTCTGCAGCCATTAAGCCACATAATTTAGCAACTTCGCGTGAGTGGTGTAATAAATTTTGTCCGTATGATGAACGGTATTTCATACGCCCCACCATTTTAATTAATTCGGGGTGTAAACCATGAATTCCTAAATCAATAACGGTGCGTTTACCGGTTTCAATAATTTCTTCGTCAATTTGTTTTGCTGTTTTAGCAACCACTTCTTCAATTCTAGCAGGGTGAATACGTCCATCAGTTACTAAGCGGTGTAAAGATAAACGTGCAATTTCTCTGCGAACTGGGTCAAAACATGAAAGTATAATAGCTTCAGGCGTGTCGTCTACAATAATTTCAACTCCTGTTGCAGCTTCTAAAGCGCGTATATTTCTACCTTCACGACCAATGATGCGTCCTTTTACATCGTCTGATTCAATGTTAAATACCGAAACACAGTTTTCAATAGCTTCTTCGGTACCAACGCGTTGAATGGTGTTAATGATGATTTTACGAGCTTCTTGTTGCGCAGTCATTTTAGCTTCTTCAACGGTATCTTGTATATAAGCCATAGCCTGCGTTTTAGCTTCAGCTTTTAAACTTTCAACAAGTTGAAGTTTTGCTTCGTCGGCAGTTAAACCAGCAATTTGTTCTAGTTTTTCAACTTGTATACGGTGTAACTTTTCGGTTTCTTCTTGTTTTTTTTCTAACGACTCAAGTTTTAATTGATAGTCTTTAATACTTTTTTCACTTTCGTCTGCGGCTTTTTTAGCACGGTTTAATTCATTTGAAACTTGTGATTCTTTATCACGCGTTCTTTTTTCAGCTTCTGCAATTTTTTTATCTCTTGATAAAATAATTTGTTCGTGTTCTGATTTTAATTCAATAAATTTTTCTTTTGCCTGAAGTATCTTGTCTTTCTTTATAGTTTCACCTTCGGCTCTAGCATCTTTTAAAATACCTTTTGCTTCGTTTTGTGCACTTTTTATTACAGATGATGCGCTGTTTTTTTCGATATATTTTGCAATTGCAAAACCAATTCCGGCACCAATTATAATTGCACTAATGATTAATATTGCTTCCATTTATGTGTAAATAGTTAATAAAAAAAGCCCACATCAGAAGAGTTGCATAAACTCGGGAAAACAAGTTTTGAGCTATCTTACCGTTCTAGGATCCATTCAAAGATGGCTTGCTATAGTGATAAAGTTTCGCCCATTTTAATTTGTTAGTGTTGAGTTTATCAAACAGTAGCTAATGTGAGCAGTAAATTTAAACCTAAAAATAGGTTGTTACTTTATATGATATTTTAATAATATTGTGTCTAAACTTTTATTAAATTCAACTAATTTTTCTTTAGAATTGTCTAAACCTTCTTCGTTTTGTATTCTATTTTGTTCTACTTGAGAAGCAAATTGTAATGCACAAAAAGCTAAAACATCTTGTTTGTCGCGCATAGCAAAGTTCTCTTCAAGCTGTAAGGTCATTGCTTCAATTTTTTTAACTGCTGCGCGTATACCTTCCTCTTGGTCAGAATTTACGGTAAGGGGATACACACGATCGGCAATTGAAACTCTTATTTTTATTTTTTCTTCCATTACAATTAATCTTTGATAAGGTTTAATTGTGCTATGCAATGATCTATCTCGCGAACTATTGAATTTATCTTTAGTTTGGTATCTTTTTTAAAATCTTCACTGCCCAATAACGCATTTGCAATTTTTAACTGATCGTATTTTTGTTGTAAATCAATATAACTTTCTTGCAATTCGTTTTGCTGTGTTTGTTGTTGTAAAATTTCATTTTTTAAAATTTCATTTTCTTTAACAACAGTATCTAAATGCTTTATAAGCTTTGTTAACTTCGTTTCAACCGCTTTGGTTATGTCACTTAGTTTTTCCATACCTATTTAGCTTCTAGTTTATACAAAAATACTATTTATTCACCGAAATTAAAAAAAAAAAACCAATAAACCACATTGTTTTCCTTTTAATTTTTTTAGCTTTTTCTTTTGTTGAATCGTTTTTTTTGTGTTATCTTCTTCTTTCTTAAAATTTTATCTATGTTATATCGTTTTTTAATTGTGATGTTATTTTTTACAAATACTTATGGGCAAGTAACTATAGAACAGTTTAATGTACCTATAAAAATACCATTATTAGTTGGTGGTTCTTTTGGTGAGTTACGACCAAATCATTTTCATGCGGGCGTAGATTTTTCTTCAAATTATAAAATTGGCGATCCAATTTACGCTCCTGCCGATGGTGTTGTAAACCGCATTAAGGTTAGTAGTTTTGGGTATGGTAAAGCATTGTATGTAAAACATGCAAATGGTTTTACAACAGTTTACGGACATTTAAGTGCTTACAACGATACAATTGCTACTTATGTTACCAATCAACAATATAAGTTAAACCAGTTTGAAGTAGAGTTGTTTCCTTTAGCAAATGAATTACCTGTTAAAAAGGGTGATGTTATTGGATATATTGGCAATACAGGAGGTTCGGGTGGACCCCATTTGCATTTTGAAATTAGAAATACCAAAACCGAACATGTTTTAAATCCACTTTTTTATGCCTTGAGTAGTGCAATTACAGATACTGAACAGCCAATAATTAACGGAGTGTATGTTTACCCGTTAACAAACGAAACAATAATTAACAATACACATTCGTTTTTTGAAGTAGCACTTAATAAAACAAACAATGCTTACCGTAGTGATATTATTCAAGCCAAAGGAACTATTGGTTTTGGTATAAACACACACGATACCCAAAATAACAGTCGAGGTAAAAACGGAATTTTCAAATTAATTACATATTTAAATGGTATTAAACATTTTGAAGTAGTTTTTGACGAGTTTGCTTTTGATGAATCTAAATATTTAAATCAATACATAGATTATAAGTATTATCAACAGTCGGGCAATAGGGTACAAAAGTTATTTGTTGTAAACGATTTGCCTTTAAATTTTATAAAAACAAACAAAAACAATGGAAAAATTGCGGTTGATGACGCCCAAGATTTAAATTACAAAATTGAAGTGTACGATGTGCATAACAACAAACAAACCATTGAAATTCCTATAAAATACAGTGATTATACACCAATTGAGCCTACTAAACCAAGCGGTAAATTTATTGATTATTTAAAAGATTATGCTTTTCAAGATAAAAATATTTCGGTTGAATGGGATGCTCGTACTTTTTTTGAAGATGTGTACATGGATATCAATTTTATTGAAAATGGAATTGTTTTACATAAAGATGAATATCCAGTTCAAAAAAATATAAACATTAAAATTTTAGTACCCGAAAATTACCCAAACAAAGCACAAACTTTTATAGGTAAAATAAATGGTAACAAGATAAAATACATTGAAACTTGGAAACGCGACAACGATTTTCGTATTCGCACAAAAGAATTAGGTACCTATCAATTAGTGCAAGATACCGTTGCGCCTTCCATTACTTTTACAAGTGCCAACCAAACTTTTAACCTATCCGATGAATTGGTTTTTGAAATTGAAGATAACCTAGCAGGTATTGGTACCTATAACGGTTTTTTAAATAACGAATGGATTTTATTTGAATATGATTATAAAACAAAGAAATTATTTCATAAATTAAGCCATAAAAAATTTAACACCGGTACAAATACTTTGCGACTAGAAGTTGCCGACCGTGTTGGAAATAATACTACATTTGAACAAACAATAGTGGTTAATTAAAATTGATATTTTGAGAAAAAGCACCTATATAATTTTATTTACTTTATTTACAGCATTTGGGTTTGCACAAACGGCTCAAATTAAAGGAGTTGTGTTGAACGACTTTGATGTTCCTGTAAAAGATGTTTTGGTAAAAGTACAAAACAAGCAAACTGTAACAAACGAGAACGGTTTTTATTTCCTTGAAGTTTCTCCTGCAAATAATGTTTCTATACAATTTCAGGCCGAAAACTATATGCCAGTTGTGTATGTTGAAAATGTACAAGAAAATCAAGCAATAGAATTAAACATTAGATTAAGCCAGCCAACCGAAGAGTTGAAAGAAATAGTTATCGATCAAAATTTAAAAAAACGTTTTGAAGGAACAACTATAATATCACCCGATGTGATAAGACGTATTCCTGGAGCAAACCCTGGAGTAGAAAACCTTTTAAAAACCTTACCAGGAGTTTATTCTAACAACGAATTATCAACACAATATGCTGTTCGTGGTGGTAATTACGATGAAAATTTAGTTTATGTAAATAATATCGAAGTATATCGTCCGTTTTTAATACGTTCAGGGCAACAAGAAGGTTTAAGTTTTACAAATACTTCAATGACCGATAAGGTTGATTTTTCTTCGGGTGGATTTCAAGCAAAATACGGCGATAAAATGTCATCGGTTTTAGATATTACCTACCGTAAACCAACACAATTTGGTGGTCAGTTCGATGCCAGTATTTTAGGAGGTGGTTTAACAGTAGATTTGGCATCAAAAAACAAAAAATGGAATGCAATAACCGGCTTTCGTTACCGCAACAATGCCTTATTGGTAAAATCGCAAGATGTTGATGTAGATTATAAACCTCGTTTTTTAGATGTACAATCGTTAATAACCTATCAACCATCGGCAAAGTGGGAGTGGAGTTTGTTACTAAATGCATCAAGCAATGTGTATGAATATACCCCATTGTTTAAACGCACTAAATTTGGCACCATACAAGATGCTAAAGAATTGCAAGTGCGATACCAAGGCAGCGAAATAGATCAGTATAAAACCTATTTTAGCGCGTTAAAAGGTGTTTTTAAACCTAATTTACAAAATAGTTATTCGGTTATTGCATCGGCATATCATACCAAAGAAGAAGAATATTACGATATTTTGGGTTCATACGCTATGGGTAATGTTAGTGGCGATTTAGGGGGAAATGCTGGTGATGTTGAGTATACCGTTGGTTTAGGTTCGCAACTTAATCATGGACGCAATAATTACGATGCGTTAATTGCTAGTGCCGAAATTAGTGGTCAACACAAACGCAACGAAAAAGAAATTGAATGGGGCGTACGTTACGTTAATGAAGACATTCGCGACCGTTTGGTAGAATGGGAGGTGGTAGATTCGGCTGGTTTTTCATTAGCACACCCGTATTTTTCAACTCCAAACAACCAACCATACGAACCTTACAAAGGGCAATTGTTGCCTTACCAAAACGTTCGCGCAACAAATTTTGTAACTATTAATCGTTTAAACGGATACGCACAATACAGCAAAAGAGGCGCAATAAATGAACACGAAACTTTTGTGAATTTTGGTGTACGTGCCCATTATTGGAACGTACAAGCAGAAGGGTATCAAAGCAATAACGCCCAAGTAACTGTTAGTCCACGAATGCAATTTGCTATAAAACCAAATTGGGAAAACGATATGGTTTTTCGTTTATCGGGCGGTTGGTATCATCAGCCACCCAGTTACCGCGAGTTGCGTGCTATGGATGGATCCATCAACCCTAATGTAAAAGCACAGCAATCTATACACCTTGTATTCTCTAACGATTACAGTTTTAAAATTAAAAATACCCCTTTTAAATTGTTTACAGAATTGTATTATAAAGATATTAGCAATGTAAATACCTATACATTAGAAAATGTGCGCATACGCTACCGTGCCGATAACAATGCAACTGCTTATGTATATGGTGCCGATGCACGTTTAAATGGCGAAATTGTACCGGGTATAGAATCGTGGTTTTCTGTGGGGTATTTAAAAACCGAAGAAAACTATAACAATCGCGGTTTTATTGCCCGCCCAACAGATCAGCGATTAAAAATGGCTTTAATGTTTCAAGATTATATGCCTACCATACCTAATTTAAAATTGTATTTAAACCAAGTGTACAATACAGCATTGCCGGGTGGATCGCCTTCGTACGTTGATCCATACGATTATCAATTGCGATTAAAAAATTACATGCGTACCGATGCTGGTTTTTCGTACATTTTTAAAGATCAAACTTTTACATCAAATAAAAAATGGTTGCAACCGTTTGAAGAAGTTGCTGTTGGCTTTGAAATTTATAACTTGTTTAATAACGAAAATGCCATTACAAACACTTGGGTGCGCGACGTATATTCTAAAGTTATGTATGCCATACCAAACCGTATGACCATGCGTACCTTTAATTTAAAACTAAATATGCGTTGGTAACCTATTAAAAAAATGTATATTTGAAAGAAGATTTTTAAGCCTATGAAACGTTATTTATCTATAGCAACCGTGTGTTTATTTGTTTTTTGTTCATGTACAAAAGATACAGAAAAACCAAAAGTTATTTACGAAACACAAAAAAGTAAAAGCGAAACCAGCTATCAAAAAATAGATTCAACCCAAATAAAAATTGCCGATTTACCCATAAAATTCAACGGAACCAATTATTTATTACATCCTGTAGGTAATGTTAGGGTGTATAATACCGGTTCATCGCGTTACGGCAGTTCCAAAATTAACAGTCAAGTAAGCTATAAAATTTCAAATTACGCTACGCCCGAAATTACAGGTTTTATTACAAATGTTATGTTTCAGCATAAAGATTCGTTAAGTTTGAAACCTTTGACCGAAAATAAAATGGAAATTTTATCAATTACCTTTTTAGATGAATTAGCACTTAAAACAAATAAACAATTATTGGTGTATTCTTTGGTTGATAAGGATACGAATAAAGACGGTAAATACGATGATAACGATATTAAAACCTTATATATATCAACTATTAACGGACAAAAGTTTACTAAACTTACAAAAGATTTACACGAATTGCTTGATTGGCAATTAATTGATACCAAATTGTATTTTAGATCTATTGAAGATATTAATAAAAACGGCGAATTTGATTCGAACGATACCGTTCACTATTCCTTTATTAACTTATTAAACGATACGTGGCAACCCGAAGTTTACAATCCACTGGGGTAACATTTTTTATCATATTTAAAAAGGGACTTATAAAATGAGTCCCTTTTTTTGTTTTATAAATTGTAAATTAATTTATTAAACATATTAACTGAATAATTTAGTCGTTAAAAGTTGTTGCTTTTTTAAATCATCAATCCAACTCATCAAACTTGGCTTTCATGGTAGGGTTGCCGTAGGTTAATTTTTTAATGGTTAAATCTTCGGCTTTTTGGTTAGCTAGGCGCAGGTTGTTAACGGAAGACAATAAGGCATCTTTTGTTTTTTGTAAATGAAGAATAGTTTTGTCTATTTCATCAATAGCATTTTTAAACTGTCGGCTAGCTAAATCGTAATTTCTTGCAAAACCTTCTTTAAATTGATTTATTTTTTCTTCAAAGTTGGTAATGTCTATGTTTTGATTGCGCACTAAAGCCAATTCGGCTTTGTATTTTAACGAATTCATGGCAGCATTACGCAACAAGGTAATTATGGGAATAAAAAACTGCGGACGTACCACATACATTTTTGGATATTTGTGCGAAACATCTACAATGCCAGTGTTGTAATACTCACTATCGGCTTCTAATAAAGATACCAAAACGGCGTATTCGCATTTTTTTTCGTTACGGTCTTTATCCAATTCTTTAAAAAAATCTTCGTTTTTCTTTTTAGTAGCTGTTTCATCGCCCTCGTTTTTCATTTCAAACATAATAGAAATGATTTCGTTACCAGCTTCATCTGTTTCTTTGTAAATAAAATCGCCTTTACTGCCAGAACGCGCGTCGTTGTCTTTTTCAAAATAAGCATTTTGAAAAGCAGTAGCACGCAATTTGTTAAATTCAATTTCGCAATGTTGTTCTAATGTTTCGCCGATCATTTTGGTTGAAAGTTTGGCTTTCATATCTTTAACACGGGCAATTTCTTCGTCTTTGTATTTAATAATCGCTTCTTTGGTTTGAATTTCTGCAGCAAATTGATGTTTTAAGGTGCTTTCTAAATTTTGTTTTTCTAGTTCTTTGGTTCTAACTTCATTCAACAAAGCATCGCGCTCTCTTTTCATTTTTTGAACGGCCTCGGTAATGGCTAATTTTTTGCTTACTTCGGCATTATCTAACTGCGCTTTTATTTGCGTTAAAGCATTCATTTTATCGGCCTTCAATTGTGCTACTTCAGCTTCTTTTTGTGCTAATTTCTGAGTTAATTCCGCAGCAGCTTCTGATTTTAATATAGACAATTCAATGTCTTTTTGTGCCAGTTGTTGTTGTAGCGCCTCTTTAATTTTTGCTTCAGCAATTTGTATAGCACTAAGTTTCTCTTTTTCGGCTAACTGTAAGCGATTATGCAATTCTTCTTCAAATTGATGGTCGCGTACTTGTTTTAAAATATCGGCATATCCAGCTTCATCAACTTTAAATGCTTTATGACAGTGAGGACAAATTATTTCGTTCATTTTTTAATTTTTTTATTGATAAAATTTAATTGTTTTACACTTCGGCTTTAAGTTACCCTTCCCAAGAGATCTCCACCCCGGTTTTTACTTTTGTGGAATTTTCCACCCCGGTCTTCGACCACCCCTCCGAAGGAGGGGAAGTATTACGTTCATTCCCCTCTTTTTAAGAGGGGTGCCCGCAGGGTGGGGTGTTCATTTGTAAATTAAGCTATTCACCCTTCGCCAAATGTGTTTACAATAAAAGTTTCTAGTTCAAGCATCACATTATCTAAATCGTGTTTTATTCTAAAATCGGAAATTCTGTAAACAACTAATCCTAAATTAGTTAAAAAATCTTCACGCATAGCGTCATACTCTTCTTTTCCATTATGGCTATTTCCGTCAATTTCAATAATCAAACCTAATGATTTTACATAGAAATCAACAATAAAACTACCAATAATTCGCTGTCTATCAAAATCAATGTTCCAAAAAGTACCGGCACGTACTTGTTTCCAAAAAATAACTTCAGATAAAACTCCTGCTTTTCTTAAAGCTCTTGCTCGATTTCTCAATGCCTGATTAGTAGGTAAAACCGGAATGGATTTTCGAAATATGGGTTTGCTGTTAATGTAAGTTACAATTTCGTTTTTCATTGTCTTTTTCTGTGTTTCACTTTTTATTGTTACATGGAGGTGAATTTTCCACCCCGGCTTTCACTTTCGTGGTATTTTCCACCCCGGTCTTCGACCACCCCTCCGAAGGAGGGGAAGTATCACGTTCATTCCCCTCTTTTTAAGAGGGGTGCCCGTAGGGTGGGGTGTTCACTTCTCTTTTTAAGAGGGGTGCCCCTAGGGAAGGGGGTTCATCCTCTTTTTAAACCCTTTTTGTAAGAAAGGATTTTATCTGTATTTCGCAATCATTTTATAAAGATTAAGCTATCAGCATTGTATTTTAATAATACATAAACTAAAAATAAGATTTTTTTTAATAGAAATTATAAGTAAGTAGGGATGTTTGTACGAATGATTTTATAACTTTTAATAAAAGATACTTGGGGGATACTTGGGCCAAATAGGCATAAAAAAACCTAACAAATTGCGTGCAATTGTTAGGTTTTGACTCCTGCGGAGAAAGAGGGA
>JACCDZ010080687.1_pt1 | contig 37884 bp, 35 predicted proteins | sample 7449551 | NCBI WGS metagenome assembly JACCDZ01 (sample SAMN15323452, study PRJNA562643) | freshwater metagenome | isolation source: river surface water | place: USA:Blue River Watershed | collected 2017-08-18
CTTTTAAGGTAGAAATCTAAAGTTTCCTTGTTTGGTGTTGGCTTAGGATTCTCTGGGATACTCCAAGTTCCATAATCGTGAACCTGGGCATGTACTGGTAGGGCAAACGTGACACAGAGCCAAGTTAGTAGAGCCAACCCCAAACTATTAGCCACCAAATTGGATGCTTTCGTCACATACGAATTTTTTACTCTAAGTGAACGCATAAACGTCCTTCACATTAATACAAAGCTAGGCTAAGGAAACTATCAGCGGTTTGCTTTGATGGTTCATAAGGAAATTGGGTTACGGCTAGCCATTTTGGCAATTTTCTCTCAATTTTCGAGGTCGTTTGTTCAAGAAATATAAACTTGCCTCTCATGTGAGCTTTTAGATCCCGATAACCGTTATCAGTCGGGTCAGCCCCACCCCCCCCCTGTAGCAATGCCCAAGAATCGTAGGTTGGGGCGTCTAAGTAGGGCCGCTGTTCAGATTGGTTGGATCAGATTGGCTGATTTGAAGGTGGGGTTCTAGGGGTATAAGCGGGGGCTGATAGACTACCCAAAGCTGTGGAAGGCGCAGCTACCGAACCCCTGCCGGGTTGAGTAAGGGATAGCCGCCTCAGTGGGTACAAAGGTAGGTGGTTGGGCAAGGAAAAATGGCTCGGGCCACGCTATCTCAAGGACTTATGGAGGCGGGACCCGGAATCGAACCGAGGTACACGGCTTTGCAGGCCGCTGCATAACCACTCTGCCATCCCGCCAAGAGATGGGCTCAGCGACACAATTGGAGCGGGAGACGAGGCTCGAACTCGCGACCTCAACCTTGGCAAGGTTGCGCTCTACCAGCTGAGCTACTCCCGCGCATTAGTACTTCGCCAATCGCAGCGGCGCAAAGGCCAAGCGAAGCCCTAAATTTTATCCCGACTAGCCTCTTTTCTGCAACTCAGGCCAGGCCGCCCGCAGGTAAACAACCATTGAGACCACCGTCAGAACGGCCGCCACCCAGACCAGTACAAGGCCCCAGATCCTGGTGTCGATGAGGCCCCCAAACAGGGTGTCGTAGTAGAGCAAAAAGGGAACCGCAACCATCTGGGCAATTGTTTTTGCTTTGCCCATCCAATTGACCGCCACATTAGTGCGGGCGCCGACCGAGGCCATCCATTCCCGAAGGGCTGAGATCGTGATTTCACGACCGATAATGATGAGCCCAATAATGGGATCAAGCCTGCCGAGCTCAATCAATGCAACCAATGCCGTACAGACCATCAGTTTGTCGGCGACAGGGTCTAAAAATGCCCCAAATGGCGAGGTCTGGTTCCATTTGCGAGCAAGCCATCCATCAAGCCAATCGGTCAGGGCTGCAGCAACAAAAATCGTGGTGGTGATCCAGTTACGCTGAAACTCAGAAAGGCCAAGCGGGAGATAAAACACCGCAACCAATAACGGAATCGCAATCACGCGGGCCCAGGTTAGAGTGTTCGGAATATTCCAGTTCATCGGCGGATTATGACGTACGAAGCCTGCGATAGATCTCCTGGGCGGTTGCCCGTGAGATTCCATCGACGGTTGCGAGCTCCTCAACGCCGGCAGACCTGAGACCGGCAAGCCCGCCAAAACGGGCCAACAATTTCTGTCGCCGCTTTGGTCCGATTCCCTCGATCTCATCAAGTACGGAGCCAACCTGGGCTTTGGCACGTCGCGCGCGCATTCCCGTGATTGCAAAACGGTGGGCCTCATCCCTAATTCTTGCCACGAGCATCAACGCAGGGTGGTCAGGACCAAGCGCAATCTCACGGCCATCCGGAAAGACAAGGGTCTCTAGCCCGACCTTGCGGCCCTCGCCCTTCGCAACACCCACAAGAACATCGGTCTGAAGGCCGAGGGATTCAAAGACTTCGATGGCCACACCGAGCTGGCCCTTGCCACCATCAATCAGCACCAAATCGGGTAACGTCTCCATGGCCTCGTAGCGGCGCATCAGGGCCTGACGCATCGCGGCGTAATCATCGCCCGGTGTGATGCCCGCTATATTGAATCGGCGATATTCGGCCGGCTGCAGATCATGGTGCTGGTAGACCACGCACGAGGCTTGGGTCTGCTGTCCGCCGGTATGACTAATATCGAAGCACTCGATCCGCAGATCATGAGCATCCTCAGCGCCATCGCTATCCGATTGGAGGCCAAGGGTCTGCGCAAGGATCTGTGTTTTCGACTGCTGGGAGCCCATCTCCTGGGCGCGTCGGGCCAAGGCGAGCCGTGCATTTGCCTCAACCTGCTCTAACCACTCTCGACGTTTCCCCTGCGGCTGGTGCAGCACACGGACATCACGACCCGATTGTGCTGTTAGCCACTCGGCAAGCGTTGCTGCGCACTCCGGACGGTTCACAACAATCACCGTCGGTGGCTCCTGCACGGCGTAATGCTGAGACACAAATGCGGTCAGCGCATCGTCTTGCAGCTCGTTTAAATCGTTCTCAGTGATATCAATTGATACCGATGAGAAATGCGCCCGATCACCTAAATGTCGGCCACCGCGAACCATCGCTAGGTTGACAGCAATCGTTTTTCCATCAGTTGCAACCCCTAGCAAATCGCAATCAAGATCGGGATGCGTCTCCATATTGTGCTGCTCTAACACCTTAGAAAGAGAAGCGATCTGATCACGAAACACCGCTGCTTTTTCGTAGTCGAGCTGCTCGGCTGCGGTATTCATTCTGGCTTCAAGGTCACCCAGGATGGCCTGCGAATCTCCCTTTAGGAATTGGACTGCGTGGGAGATATCCTCTTGGTAAGCCTCTGTCGATATTCGCTTCACGCAGGGCGCGCTACAACGATGAATCTGGTGCAACAGACACGGCCGTGAACGGTTAGAAAACACCGCATCAGTACAACTGCGCAGCTGAAAGACCTTCTGCAATAACTGAATACTCTCCTTAACGGCCCAGGAATTTGGGAAGGGCCCAAAATACTGAGACTGCTTATCGAGGGCCCCACGGTAGTAGGAAATCCGAGGATATGCATGGCCGCTCAATTTTAAGAACGGATAGGATTTATCATCACGAAACAGAATATTAAATTTTGGTGCAAGCGACTTGATCAGATTATTCTCTAGCAGTAACGCCTCTGCCTCGGTGCGCACAGGCGTGATCTCGATCGACTCAATCAGGCTCACCATTTTTGCAATTCGGGGCGACAAACCTGAGGCCCGAAAATAAGAGGCCACGCGTTTTTTTAAATCTTTCGCCTTACCGACATATAACACCTTCCCCTCGGCCCCGACCATCCGATAGATGCCCGGAAGATTAGGCATCGACCGCAGCAAGGGCTTTGGATCAGCCAACAAGTTCGCGCACCTTAGCAAAAACTGCTGCAAACATTTCTGGCGTTAGACGACCGGTGTTCGTGTTGTAACGGCTTGGGTGATAACTATCAACGATCTGAAGAGCACCACAGGCATGGACTGCGCCGTGAGCAAACTTAAAATCAGCTCGTCGCAGTTTGCCTAAGCGCTGCGCCAAACACTGCAGAACTGCGTCATGAGCAACTGCACCCAGACATACAATCACCCGCGGCGATAAGGCTGCGATCTCGTGCGCGAGATAGGATGCGCAGGTCTTGGTCTCAGCGGGGGTGGGCTTATTGGCGGGCGGTAGACACTTCACTGCGTTCGTGAGCCGACAGTTGATCAGCCGCTGATCATCATCGCGCGATAGGGATTGGGGCTTGCTCGCAAAACCATAGCGATGCAGGGTTCCATAGAGTAAATCACTGCACCAGTCGCCCGTAAAGGGTCGCCCAGTTGCATTGGCGCCATGCATTCCAGGCGCCAAACCTACCACCAAGACCGCAGCATTTTCTGCACCAAAGGGCGGAACTGGCTTACAAAAGTAACTCGGGTTTTCCTGTTGCACCAACCCCAGAAACTCTGCAAGCCTTGGGCATTGCCGGCACTGCATGTCGTAAATGTCTCGGTCAAGAGTGGGATCAAAGGGCAGCATCATGTCGGGCGGCGTGGCCAACAGTGGAGGGGTCTCAAGTCAACGGGCGAAGCGACTCAAGGCCTTTTCTTAAAGGATCACTCAGAAATCCCGGGAGACGCTTAGGCAACTGATCAAGCGCCTCCTGGGCAAGATCGGGGCGATTACAAATCAGCGTTGCATCACAACCGGCCTCAAAGGCCGCCTGAGCGCGATCCGTAACATCTGCATAGACGGCTGCACCCGCCATCGACAAATCGTCAGAAATAATAACGCCATCAAAGCCGAGCTGTTGCCGAAGGATTTTCTGGCACCAGATCTTAGAAAATCCTGCTGGTGCCTGATCGACCTGGGTGTAGCGGATGTGGGCTGGCATCACCGCGCTAATGGTGGGTGACCCAATCCGTGCATACGGTAACGCATCGTTTCGCAAAATCTCGTCCAAAGAGCGCTCATCAATTGGCAATGCCAGATGTGAGTCGGCGAGCGGCCAGCCATGGCCGGGAAAATGCTTGGCGCAATTCTTCATTCCCGCAAGCGACAATCCATGCATCAGTCCGCTGGCCAACTGGCTCACCACCCGGGGGTCTGCGTGAAACGCGCGCTCACCGATGATCTCGCTGCGGCCCCAATTCAAATCGAGCACTGGTGTAAAACTAAAATCAACGCCCACTGCGCGTAGCTCGCTGGCCAATACATAGCCCAGACGCCGCGCCTCGGCCAAGGCAGCGAGTTGAGAATTCTCTTGGTCAGAGTCCCAGAGCGCCCCAAGCGAGGCCATCGGTGAGATCGGGGTAAAACCCTCCCGAAAACGCTGAACCCTTCCGCCTTCGTGATCGACGCAGATTAACAACGGCGAACACCCGGAGGGCCGAGGGATGGCATGAATCGCCTGACTCAGGGCCTGAATCTGTGCTTTAGATTCATAATTTCGGGTGAAGTAAATCACACCGCCCACCCAAGGGTGCGCCAACCTCTCGCGCTCTTGCGGCGTGAGCGAAAATCCCTCTATATCAATAATCAATGGGCCAAGTCGATTGCTCATGATGCACCCTCAACAATTGCGAGCGCCTGCGCGTTATCTAACTCATCAGAGATTGAGACATGGATCTGATAACCCTTTGAGGCAATGTAATCAGCGAGCGCTTTTTGGGGGCTGGCTATTGGCGCGCCCTTCGCATCATTCAGAATTTCTACCGCATGTAATGACATCGGATGCGAGAGCCCCACCCCTAGGGCCTTACCGATAGCCTCCTTGGCTGCAAACCGTTTCGCGAGGTAACGTACCGCCCGATCTTCTCCGGCCGCACCACGGGATTGTCGGCGCTGGTATTCTTGATACTCCCGAGGGCCCAAAACCCGCTGGGCAAACCGTTCACCCCAACGGGATTTGATCGCCCGAACGCGATCGATCACCACCGTGTCGGTACCGACACCAATAATCATCGATTGGCCGCCTCTCGCATAAGCCGCTTCATCTCGCGGACAGCCTCCCGAATTCCTGTAAATACAGCACGAGAGACAATTGCATGACCAATGTGAAGCTCTCTTACCCCCGATAACGCGGCAATTGGCTGGACGTTGAAGTAGTTAAGCGCATGACCTGCATTAAATCGCATCCCTAACGCCATGATCTTCTCCCCCGCCTTCGCAATCTTATGAATCTCCTTGATGACAGCGGGTGCCTGGGCATCGCGGCCCTGTGAATCAAATACGGCCGCATAGGGCCCAGTATGAATCTCGCAGACCTGAATACCGAGATCAGCAGCCATCTTAATTTGCTTGAGATCTGCATCTACAAAGGCACTTACCGTAATACCAGACTTGCGAAGCGTTTCAATTGCGACGGCGAGAGGCTTTCGGTTCGCTATCAGATCAAGCCCCCCTTCGGTGGTGATCTCTTGACGCCCCTCGGGAACGAGCATCGCCATCTCGGGCTTGACGGCACACGCTATTGCGACCATCTCTTTGGTTGCCGCCATTTCAAAATTTAACTTAATCTGAGTGTGGGTACGAAGGCGACGGACATCTTCATCTTGGATATGCCGACGATCCTCTCGTAGGTGCACGGTAATTCCGTCGGCTCCACCAAGATGGGCTTCAACAGCCGCCCAGATAGGATCGGGGTCGACACCACGGCGAGCTTGTCGCAGCGTCGCGACATGATCAATATTTACACCCAGCTCAATCATGAAGTCGTCCTTTCTTTATTCTGAGAATTGCCTACACACCTAAATTCGCACAAGTTCACGCATTACCTGACGCGACTGCAGCCCCTCATCGCCAAGATGATGGCCCAACAGCGCACGCAATAAACGCTTTGACTCAAGCGCCACTTGGGGGTCTTCTAAGGCGTTGACCGCTTTCTCAATCGACTCACCAGCATAGGCAAGCGCAAGCAATGTCTCGCCATGATAAACGTCTTCATCGCCCAGCTGAGCCTCTGTCACCCGCGAGATGCCCGTGTGTGGGTTTACCTGATAGAGGTGGGAACCACTGACCCGACAATCGGTATTGCTGGTCTCGCGATCAAAAAGAGGAGCGTAGCCCATTTCCCGCAGCAGGTTACATTCAAAGCGTCGCAAAATAGGCTCTGTTAACTCGCGATTTGTGGCCTCCTCAGGGTGCCTGGCGAGAAGCCCCAAGGTCGCGAGGTAATCGTCAAATAGTGCAGGGTGCGCATCATCTCGTGGAATGAGTCGGACCATTAATTCATTGAGATAAAACCCAGGCATCAGGGCCGGGCCCGAGAGTCGGGCCAATCCACCCACCCACTCGGCGGCGAGAAGATTACGGAGCTCAGATCTGCCGGCCCAACGAATTTCCAAGGGCTGAAACGGCTGCAAGAGACCCCGTAAGGCAGACCGTGGCCGTCGCGCGCCTTTCGCAATCAGACCCAGTCGACCCTGTGTGCGGGTGAACACCTCAATAATTAGGCTTGTTTCTCGCCAGGCAATCGTATGCAATACCAGGGCGAGATCGGTCAGGCTATTCATAGTGGATGACGGGATTCAAACGATTATTGGTAGCCAAAAGCCTTGACTGCAGCCGCGTCATCGGCCCATCCACTCTTAACCTTTACCCAGAGTTCCAGGTGCACCGAACCATCGATTAGCGTCGCGATATCGTGCCTCGCCTCGGACCCAATGCGTTTAATTCGGTCACCCTTATCGCCAATAACCAATGCCTTCTGCGATGCCTTCGCAACAACGATACTGGCTGAGATCTCTGCGTGAGGACGTGCAGGGTTAGACAGAGAGGGTGCCTCGTCAAATCGATCAATCACAACGGTTAGGGCATAGGGAAGCTCGTCACCCAAGAGCCGAAAGAGTTTCTCGCGAATAATCTCTGAGGCTAGGAACCGAACGCTACGATCGGAGACCTCATCGGGGCCGAACATCGCCTCGCCCTCGGGGGCGAGTTTCGAAATCTCTGAAATGACCGCCTCTAGCTGACTGCCCTTCTCGGCCGAGACAGGCACGAGCGCCGCAAAACGCTTCATCGCCGCCAACTGATCGCCAAGGGCATAGGCTGCCGCACGCTCACGATCAGTTTTGATTCGATCAGACTTGTTGAGTACGGCGATCACCGGCAGCACGGGTGGAATCATATCGAGCACAGCCCGATCTTCTGCGGTAAGCCCTGTGGCCTCAATCACCCAGAGCGCGAGATCGACATCAGCCAGGCTCTGGAGTGCTGTCTTATTGAGCTGACGATTCAGCGCAGCACTATGCTTGCGCTGAATTCCTGGTGTGTCGACAAATACAATCTGAAGTTCTGGCTGCGATAGCACCCCAGTAATTCGATGTCGAGTTGTCTGCGCCTTACGCGAGGTAATGCTAAGTTTCTGGCCAATCCACTGGTTTAGAAGCGTTGACTTGCCAACATTGGGCCGCCCGACAATCGCAACCACTGCACAGTGATGACGTACCTTGTGCGATCGCATTGTCATGGTTGAATGCTCGCTACTTCTGTTTTTTGTCGTCAAAGACTAGAGGTGCCTGTGGTGGTGGCTCTGACTTTTTGGCACGCCTTGATTTTTTCTGAACACTGGCCGTTGCAGCCCGCGCCGCCAATAGCGCCTGCGTTGCGGCCACCTGTTCAGCTGCCCGCCGGCTTGCGCCTGAACCCAGCACCGTGATGGATAGCTTTGCGACCGCACACTCAACTTCAAACAACTGACTATGGGCAGCCCCATGGGTCGCTACAACAGAATAGGCCGGTAACGGAAGGCCCAAGCCTTGCAAAAACTCTTGCAGTAATGTTTTCGCATCCTTACCTAAGGTCTTCGGATCGACCTGTTTGAGAATCGGTGCATAGAGGCTATCGATCACCCGTGAGGCCTCATGAAAGCCAGAATCGAGAAATATCGCCCCAAAGAGTGCTTCTAGCGCATCGGCAAGTATTGATGGCCGCCTCAGGCCACCGCTCTTTAATTCGCCGTCGCCCAGGTGAAGGTACTGATGCAGAGACAGTGTCTGTGCAATGTCATGAAGCGCCTGTTGGCGTACTAAATTCGACCGCACACGCGAGAGATCGCCTTCGTCGAACTGTTTAAGCTGACGATATAGGAGATGGCCAACCGCACAATTCAGCACACTATCGCCAAGAAATTCCAGCCGCTCGTTGTGGGCAGCACTAAAACTACGATGGGTTAGCGCGAGTTTAAGAAGCGCCTGGTCTTTAAACGTGTAGCCCAGCCTCTTTTCTAGTTCCGCGACCGGTGGACGCGACGAACTCACCGCTGACACCGCAACGGGTGACGTCGCGCTGGCCGGTGTAGAGGACTGGGCCAAAACCGATCCTGCTCCGGCTGCGTTACTCAAATTTCCCCAATCGATCAAATTTTCCGCTCATTACTTCTCCGGCATTAAACCAAATGAAAAATGCCCGCCCAACCAGATTGCGTTCTGGGACGAAGCCCCAGACCCTGCTGTCGCTGCTGTTGTCGCGGTTATCCCCCATCATAAGGTAGTGGCCTTGCGGCACCACACAACGCAAGCCCTGGTCTGTGACCTGGCAGCCACGGTCGCCCGACTGTGGTAAAAACCCCATTCCCATGCGGTCGTCATCGTTTAGAGTGCGGTAGGTCTTCTCCCCGTGGCGCTCTTCAAACTGCAAGGCGATACGGCCAGAATCGAAAAATGGGTCAAGCGACTTGGTTGGAATAGGTGTGTCATTCACGATAATCCGCTTATTTTCATATCGCACGATATCGCCGGGAACCCCAATCACACGCTTGATGTAATCAACCGATTCATCCTGGGGATAACGAAAGACCGCGACATCCCCCCGTTGCGGCAATCCCGTTGAAGCGATTTTGGTGTGAATGATCGGTAAACGAATTCCGTAGGAAAACTTGTTGACCAGAATCAGATCTCCGACCCGCAGAGTAGGAATCATCGAGCCCGATGGAATACTAAACGGCTCTGCGATAAAACTACGCAACACAAACACTACAAAGATGACTGGAAAGAATCCGGCTGTATATTCCAGCCAGATCGGACGCGCCGCCTGCGGGTCGCGCTTGGGCTGCCAAAGAAATCGATCAGCAAACCACAAAACGCCGGTCACGACGCAGAGCCCAAAGACAATCAGTGCAAAATTCATATCAATCCTCAACCTGCAAAATCGCTAGAAACGCCTCCTGCGGAATCTCGACCGTACCGACCTGCTTCATCCGCTTCTTGCCTGCCTTCTGTTTCTCCAAGAGTTTGCGCTTGCGGCTGATATCACCCCCATAGCACTTCGCTAAGACATTTTTTCGTAATGCCTTGATATTCTCGCGAGCGATGATGTTGCTGCCGATTGCCGCCTGAATCGCAACGTCGTACATCTGCCTTGGAATGAGTTCTCTTAGTTTTGCGGCGAGCTCACGGCCCTTAGGTGCCGCGTTTGCACGATGAACAATCACCGAGAGGGTGTCAACGCGATCGCTATTAATTAAGACATCGAGCTTCACCACATCCGAAGCTCGATATTCTTTAAAGTCGTAATCCATTGAGGCGTAGCCGCGGGAGACAGACTTTAACTTATCAAAGAAATCCAAGACAATCTCATTCATTGGGATTTCGTAGGTGAGGTTGACCTGCCGACCGTGATATGTCATTGCGGTCTGAACTCCACGCTTACCCGTGCACAGGGTAATCACAGAACCTACATACTCCTGTGGCATGAAGAGTTTGACGGTAACAATCGGCTCCCGAATCTCCTCGATCTTTGAGGGCTCTGGCATTTTAGATGGATTGTCGACATCAATCAGAGTGCCGTCGCGCATCAAGACCTGATAGACGACCGTTGGTGCCGTGGTGATCAGATCCATGTTGTATTCCCGCTCCAAGCGCTCTTGCACGATATCCATGTGCAAGAGCCCTAGAAAACCGCAACGAAATCCAAACCCAAGAGCCTGGGAGACCTCAGGCTCGTACTGCAGGGATGAATCGTTAAGCTTTAATTTATCAAGCGCATCTCGCAGGGCCTCGTACTGATTCGACTCCACGGGATATAACCCTGCGAACACCTGAGGCTTGATCTCCTTAAATCCAGGCAAGGCAACCGCCGCAGCCTGGCCGGCATGGGTAACCGTATCGCCCACCTTGGCTGCCTTTAGCTCCTTAATGCCCGCAATCACAAAGCCGACCTCGCCAGCCGAGAGCAGCTCCAGGTTTTTTGACTTCGGCGTGAATACGCCCACGTGTTCGACCGGATAGGTCGCTCCTGTGGACATCAGTAGGATTTTGTCTTTATTTCTAATGGTGCCATTCATGACGCGCACCAACATGACGACGCCAACATAATTATCGAACCATGAATCGATGATAAGCGCCTGTAGCGCAGCAGTAGGATCACCCTTGGGAGGCGGCACTTTCTCGATAAGCATTTCAAGAATATCTAATACGCCCTCGCCTGTCTTCGCACTAGCGCGCACCGCATCATCGGCCTGTATGCCAATAACATCTTCAATTTCCTGAATCGCCTGCTCCGGGTTTGCCGCTGGCAAATCAATTTTATTTAGCACGGGAACGACTTCGACTCCGAGCTCAATAGCGGTATAACAATTGGCGACTGTCTGGGCCTCAACGCCCTGCGATGCATCGACCACCAAGAGTGCACCCTCACAGGCTGACAGCGATCGGCTGACCTCATAGGAGAAATCCACATGGCCCGGTGTATCGATCAGGTTTAGCGCATAGACCTTGCCGTTACGCGCCTTGTACTGGAGGGCTGCGGTCTGCGCCTTGATGGTGATACCGCGCTCGCGCTCAAGAGCCATCGAGTCGAGCACCTGAGATTCCATTTCGCGCTCGGATAGACCCCCACAGAGTTGAATAATACGGTCAGCTAACGTGCTCTTTCCATGATCAATGTGCGCAATGATCGAGAAGTTACGGATATTTTCCAAATCGCCCTATCATCATTGTTATTGTTTTGTTCTGCTGTATCTCAATACGTCTTACTTCGTTTTCGTTGGGCGCACGGGAATAAACAAGGCGCCATCACCGCGCCGTACCAGCATGACTAATGATTTCGTTTGGTCAAGCTTGGCCACGATCTCGCCGAACTGCTTGGCTGTGGTGATGTCAACGTTGTTAACGCTAACGAGTACATCACCCTGCCGAATGCCTGAACGACCGGCGGGGCCACTGGCTGATTCCACCAACACGCCGTTTCTAATTTTTAACTCGGCCCGACGAGATTCAGTAATATCGGCAACTGTAAGGCCCAGCCAATTCGATGACACCGTTTCCGATGGCGCTGTCGGTTTCGCGGCGGCTTTTGCTGTCCGATCGGGTTCCATCTCGGCAACAACGATGTTCATATCTCTGGTAACACCCTTACGCCAGACCTGTGCATTGACCCGCGCGCCGGGCTTGGTGTTGCCAACAATTCGAGGGAGATCGGATGATTTCTCAATGGGTTTGCCGTCAAAGCGCAACAGAATATCGCCTGGCTCAATTCCGCCTTTTTCAGCAGGACTTCCAGGCTCGACACTACGGACCAACGCACCCGACGTTTTGTTCAGACCCAGAGCATCCGCAACCTCTTTAGTGACTTCACCAATTCCAACGCCAATTCGCCCACGGGTCACGCGGCCCTGCGTGCGTAACTGATCGGCTACACGATTCGCCTCATCGATTGGGATCGCAAATGAAATACCCATAAATCCGCCCGTTCGGGAGTAGATCTGGGAATTAATTCCAATCACCTCGCCACGCATGTTCAACAACGGGCCACCTGAATTACCCGGATTGACTGCAACATCGGTCTGAATAAAGGGCAGGTAATCTCCCGTATCCCGGCCCTTGGCGCTCACAATGCCAGCCGTCACGGTATTTTCCAAACCGAAGGGAGAGCCAATTGCCAAAACCCACTCACCAACGCGAACACGATTGGAGTCCCCTGGTTTTAAGGCAGGCAGCCCCGTGGCGGAGATCTTGACCAAGGCAACATCCGTACGTCGATCTGAGCCAATCAGCCTGGCCTTGAATTCGCGTTTATCGGCGAGGGTTACGATGATGTCGTCAGCCCCATCCACAACATGATGGTTAGTCAGAATGAACCCATCATTCGAGATGACAAACCCGCTGCCCACCCCCCGCGGTACCTCTTCTTGTCCTGGTCCTTGACCCTGACCGCGTGGGTTACGCGGCGTATTGGGACGGGGTGGAAAGAACCTACGAAAGAACTCGTAAAACGGATCGTTTTCATCGAGCTCTGGCATCTGCGGCACGCCGCCCCCCTGCCCCGGTTGCTGCACCCGTACCTTTTCAACCGTTCGAATGTTGACTACCGCAGGTGCTGCCAACTCAACGAGATCGGCAAAATCAGGCAGGCCCCGCGACGTCACTGCATTTTGTGCGACTACAGGGCCCGGCGTGAGCAGCGGCACAGCGATTAGCGCAGCTAGTGCGAGTGCCAACAATGCAAAACGCTTGATGCGAAGCACTTGGAACAACGGGGCGAATCTCATGGTGTACTCTTCCATTCAATGGTTTGTGCAAATTGACGTAGTGTTTCAGGCGGAACATCGCCCATTACCGTAACCCAGGCCTCTTGAATTTCTCGCGACAGCATGGTCAGGGCCCCGTTGCGACGCACCCGCTCGGTAAGGGGGCCCGCCACTGAGCGACTCTGAACAAATACTGACACAGTCGCGATGCCATCCGACAACACATAGCGGCGAATCGAAAACGGGGCCTGATCCGTCTTGGCTGCGCGTTGATATACGCCCACGATCTCAAAGCCTTTTAGGGTCTCAGGCTTATATTTCAGGCTGGGCGCCGGCGCCAAGGCCACCATCGAGGCATCCCGGACCTTCCAATCTTTTACGCCCATAAATGACGACGTCAAGCCCCCTGTGGTGGGGGCGCCGGTGCTATTTGCACCGCCACCCAGATTCGCGCCGTTGGTCTTTGTTGTGAGGGAAAACTGCGTAAACGCAACCTGCTCAAGGACTGCTCCCTGGGCGTCAAGCTTTTGACACTTCACCACCAGCGATGTTTTCTTATCGATCCATGCGCGAACCGGCCAACGGGATTCATGCCTTGGCTTAAAGAAGACCTCAACGGCATCGATATCGGCAACCCGCATGCTGCCACCCCGCACGACCTCGTAATTTTTTAAAATCTGCTCAGGCGCACCTACAAACACCGCCGGAAAGGCCGCGCGCGTATAGCTGGTTTGATCGATCTTGACCACCTGCCGTTCGGGTAAGTAGATCCGTGTCTCGTTGGGTGTCTTGATGATTTCCTGATGATGGCCTTCCAGGGCCTGGACCTTGGTCACCGACTGCTTGGCATCGATGATTTGTGTGATCCGCGATGTATGCAGGGTGGAATCCTGCTGATGAACGAATGTGCCTGAGAATGACAGTGCACGTGCAGCCGACTGAATGCGGGACAATAGGGCCTCAGGACTACCATCGGGTTGTTGGGCCACCGCGTTCAGGCTAGTCAAGCCCGCGGCGATCAGGCCAAACGAGATCAGCAGGAGCCTTGCGAGGCGGCGAATCATGACTTAACGAACCTCTGCGGAGACCGGCCGAATCGACATCGACCCATGGGCTTCAAGCAACTCTCGTAACCGTGGGTCCTCAAGAAGCACTGCGGAGGCCGGACGCTGCGCAAGGGTCGCTGACTCCGGCATTGCGCCCGCAATAATTTCCACAAGGCCGCTATCTTGCATCTGCGGCGCAAGGGCAACGAACGCGACGAATGCGATTGCAGCTGCGATAGCGGAGCCATAAATAAGACGTGTTCGACCGGATACAACGGACCCGCCCCCCACAACAGGTGAGGGCCTCGGGTTTCTCGAAGGAAGATGAACGGGCTCTGATTTGATCTGCTCGACAATTCGTTTGGTAAGCGTGGATTGACGCGCAGCACCCGCGCTTCGCATTAGGTCCCCCACGAGATGCCATTCCGACCATGACTGTCGCATCTCGGCGCTCTGGAGGATTTGATTAGGCAAGGCACTGGCACGCGCGTGATCTAGTTCGCCATCGATCCATGCGGAGAGATTTTCCTTTGACTGGTGATCACTCATTTCTTACTCCCGTTTGATTCATTGCTTCGTATTTCACCCTACCAACGCTCGTCTTCTTTGGTGCCCAACAGTGGGCGCAATCTCTGCGCAATTGCCTCTCGGGCCCGAAAGATCCGAGAGCGAACGGTTCCGATCGGGCAGTCCATCGCCTGCGCAATTTCCTCATAGCTCAGCCCCTCGATCTCTCGAAGGGTAATGGCGGCTTTTAAATCCTCAGGCAACGCTTCGATGGCCGCATTAACTGCCTCTGCGACCTGCCGGCTGTGGAGGACGGCATCCGGGGTATTGTTATCTTCTACGACATCACCGAGATCAAAAAATTCCCCGTCGTCTGCCCCCTGGAATTCCCCAACCGTGACCGGCCTGCGGCTTTTGGTGGCCAGATAGTTCTTCGCAGTATTAATCGCGATCCGATAGAGCCAGGTATAGAAGGCGCTCTCCCCCCGAAACTGGGGCAGAGCCCGATAGGCCTTGATAAAGGCCTCTTGGGTAATATCTTCGATCTCTGCGCTATCGCGCACTAGGCGCGATAACAGCCGCTGAACCCGACGTTCGTACTTGGCTACGAGGAGGGCAAAGGCCCGCTGGTCGCCCTGCTTGACCCGCTCGACGAGCAGTGCATCGGCCTCGCGCTGATTGATCACCCCCCCTGTGGTCACCTTAGAGACCGCGAAAAACTAAAGTACCGTTTGTGCCACCAAAACCGAAATTGTTTTTCACAGCCACATTGATAGCGACATCACGGGCGGAGTTTGCGCAGTAATCGAGATCGCATTCTGGATCTTGATTAAAGATATTGATGGTGGGTGGGCTCTTCTTATGGTGAAGCGCCAAAACAGTAAATACAGACTCCAGGCCGCCTGCCCCGCCTAGCAGATGCCCGGTCATGGATTTTGTGGAATTCACGACAATCTTTTTTGCACGATCGCCCAAGGCCGCCTTAATCGCATCCGTTTCATTCTTATCGCCCAAGGGGGTGGAAGTTCCGTGAGCATTCACGTAATCCACCTGATCGGCAGAAATCTGGGCATCCCTGAGGGCGTTGACCATGCAGCGACGCGGCCCATCCATATTTGGTGCGGTCATATGAAAGGCGTCTCCCGACATTCCAAAGCCCGCGAGTTCACAGTAAATTCGGGCTCCGCGCGCCCGGGCGTGCTCATACTCTTCAAGCATCAGAACACCTGCCCCCTCCCCTAAGACAAAACCATCGCGGTCTTTGTCCCAAGGCCGGGAGGCCGTCGCAGGGTCGTCATTACGGGTCGATAGGGCCCGAGCGGCCGCAAACCCGCCGATGCCCAAGGGAGAAATCGTCGACTCTGCCCCCCCAGCTAACATGGCGTCGGCGTCGCCATATTGGATAAGGCGCATGGCAAGGCCAATGCTGTGCAGACCTGTCGTGCAGGCGGTGACGGCCGCCACATTGGGGCCCTTGAGATTGCGCAAAATACTGAGATGCCCTGAGATCATGTTGATGATCGAACCGGGCACAAAAAATGGCGAGATACGTCGCGCGCCCCGGTTGGTGTACTCCGTATGGGTTTCCTCGATCAGCGGCAGCCCGCCAATTCCAGAGCCCACGAATGCCCCGATTCGCTCTGCATTGGCCTCCGTAATCTCAAGGCCCGAATCCTCAATCGCCTGAAGACCAGCCGCAATCCCATAATGAATAAAGGTGTCCATATGCCGCGCCTCTTTGGCGGGCAGATAAGCTTCAACATTAAAGTCTTTGACTTCGCCAGCGAAGTGGACCGACAGGCCACTGTGGTCAAACTTTGTAACGGTTGCGATCCCGGTCCTGCCAGCAACCAGAGATGACCAGGCTTGCGTGATGGTATTACCCACCGGGGAAATACACCCCAGGCCGGTCACCACCACACGGCGCCGACCCGCGGCGCCCAAAGACGAAGGACCGCTCATCGGCAAAAGGCTCGCTTACTTCTTTAGGTGGGTCGCGACGTAATCAATGGCCTGCTGAACCGTTGTGATCTTTTCAGCCTCTTCGTCTGGGATCTCACAGCCAAAGGCATCTTCCAAAGCCATGACTAACTCGACGGTGTCAAGGGAGTCAGCGCCAAGGTCGTCTACGAACTTGGATTCTTTCTTGACGTCTTCAATTTTGACGCCAAGCTGTTCAGAAACGATACCCACTACGCGCTTTTCAATGTCTTCCATGAACCTCTTCCTTAAGCTTGAATCAGGTGGCCGAATTGTATCAGGACATCACCATTCCGCCGTTAACCGACAGGGTAATTCCAGTGATGTAGGAAGCCCCCTCAGAGGCTAAAAATGCAACGCTGGCGGCCACATCGGCGGGCGTTCCCAGCCGCTGGGCTGGAATCTGAGCCTTTAGGGTGGTCATTTGCTCCTCCGAGAGCGCCTTGGTCATGTCCGTATCAATGAAACCCGGGGCCACCGCGTTGACCGTAATCCCACGGCTCGCAACCTCCCGGGCTAAGGCCCGCGACATGCCCGCTACCCCTGCCTTGGCAGCGGCATAGTTGATCTGGCCCGGATTACCCGATAGGCCCACCACCGAGGTAATGTTAATGATCCGCCCCCATCGGGCCTTCATCATGGGCCGCAAGACCCCGCGCGACAGACGAAATACGGCCGACAGATTGGTCTGAATAACCGCGTCCCATTCCTCATCCTTCATTCGCATGGCCAGGTTATCGCGGGTAATGCCGGCGTTATTCACCAAAATACTGATCACGCCATAGCTTGCCGCAATCTCATCGAGCAGCTGCTCGCAGGCCGCTGGGTCATTGACCTGAAGTACCCGGCCCGCGCCTGCCAGACCCGAATTGGCTAAATACGCTGAGATTTTTTCTGCCCCCTCTTGAGAGGTTGCCGTTCCAATTACGGTGTGGCCCTGTGCGCCAAGACTCTTGGCGATCGCCTCTCCGATGCCGCGGGTGGCCCCTGTAACCAACGCGATGCGCGCTACTGCGCCGTTGGAGTTGTCTGCTGTCATACCGATAGCCCCTCGAGTGTGGCCTCTAAACTCGCCTGGTCGTTAATTGAAAAGGTGTTCATAGCTGGCGCAATACGCTTCACCAGGCCGGTCAGTACCTTGCCCGGGCCGCACTCAACGATGGTACTAACGCCGTGTTTCTCGAAGGTCTGAATTACCTCGACCCAACGCACGGGTTTCATCGCCTGACGCGATAGAGCATCCTGGATACGGAGGGGATCATGTTCAATTGCGACATCAACATTGTTGACGACCTGAAATTCAGGCGCATTCATCTGCATCTTGGAGAGATAAACCCGCAGGGCCTGCGCCGCCGGTGCAAGCAGGCTTGAATGAAACGGTGCTGACACGGGCAAGCCAATCGCACGCTTAGCCCCGCGCTCCTTCACCAGCGCACAGGCACGATCCACCGCGTCTTGATGTCCCGCAATAACAGTCTGATCAGGCGCATTGAAGTTGACCGCCTCAACCACTTGATTCTGGGCGGCATCTGCGCAAGCGGTAATTACGGCCGAGGACTCCATCCCCAACACCGCTGCCATTGCACCCACACCAACGGGAACGGCATCCTGCATCTGTTCGGCACGAAACCGGACCGCCCGTGTCGCATCCGCCAGGGTAAAGACACCAGCAGCCGTTAGGGCCGAATACTCGCCAAGGCTGTGGCCCGCCGCCCAGTCCGGCAAAGCGCCGCCCGCAGACCGCCAGGCGCGATAAAAAGCAACGGAACTCGCAAGCATCAGGGGCTGTGTGTTCACGGTGAGACTCAGGCTCTCGGCTGGGCCTTGCGCAATTAAGGCGGAGAGATTCTGACCCAGGGCCTGCGAGGCCTCGTCCATCGCCTGCGCCACCACGGGGTTCGAAGAAAAGCCATTGAGCATTCCAACGGTTTGGGACCCCTGACCCGGAAATACAAAAGCAAGTGTTGTCATCGCTACATCCTCACATCTGAAACAATACAGCGCCCCAGGTGAATCCACCGCCAACGCCTTGCAGCATGATTCGTTGGCCCGATTTGATTCGACCGTCCCGCACGGCGACATCCAAGGCAAGCGGAACCGATGCGGCAGAGGTATTGGCATGTTGATCGACCGTTACCACTACCCGCGACTCATCGATTCCTAGTCGCTTTGCAGTTGCCGACAAGATTCTAATGTTCGCCTGATGGGGAATTAACCAATCGATATCGGAAACCTGAAGTCCTGCATCGGCAAGAACCTCTCGGGCCACACTGTCAAGAACCTGCACGGCGAGCTTAAACACTGATTGACCGTCCATCGTTAGAAATGGATGCCCGGTTGCGCGACCATTACAGACCGTGCCAGGCGTACGCAGGATATTTTCAAATTCACCGCGCGCATGCAGGCGGTGGGCCAATACCCCGGGCGATTGATCCGCCTTAAGCACGACTGCACCAGCGCCATCGCCAAATAACACGCAGGTTGAACGATCACTCCAATCCATGATGCGTGAGAAAACCTCTGCGCCGATGACAAGCGCCGTCTTCACCTTACCGGCCTTGATATAGAGATCGGCTGTTGAGAGCGCATAAACAAACCCGCTACACACCGCCTGAATATCAAAAGCCGGGCCATTCGAGATTCCGAGTTTTTTCTGAACGAGGCAGGCGGTTGATGGGAAAATCATGTCGGGGGTTGAGGTGCCAACAATCACCAGATCAATGGCATCCGGTGTTAACCCCGCCATCTCAATGGCTTGTTGACCTGCCTGCGCTGCGAGATCACTACTCGATACGTGATCGGGCGCGATATAGCGCTGCGCGATCCCCGTACGCTCCCGGATCCAGTCGTCTGAGGTCTCGACACCCGAGGCCGCAAGACGTTCGGCGAGCTGCGCATTGGTGACGGGCTCACCGGGCAGGGCCCGGCCAGTTCCGATAATTCGCGAGAAAATTTCCATAGTGACTGGACTCTAGTATGCGTCTAGGCGGACTTTGTAATGGCCTGAGCGATTTTCTCATTTAAACCATGTGCTGCAGCCCCAGCCGCCCGGCGCAGCGCATGGCGAAATGCATAAGAATCGGCCGAGCCATGGCTTTTAATCACAATGCCACGCAGACCGAGCAGTGACGCGCCGTTATAGCGACGATGATCAACGCGCCGTGAAAATGCCTTCAACACGGGCGAGGCGATAAAGGCCATACACTTCGTCAGCAGGTTACGGGTGAATTCTTCTTTGATAAAACTTCTTAACATCTGGGCTAGACCCTCAGAGGTTTTGAGCGCCACGTTGCCCACAAAACCATCGCAGACAATCACATCGGTAGTGCCCTTAAAGATATCGTCGCCTTCGACATTGCCATAGAAATTCAGGCTGCTCGCACGAAGCAATTCAGCTGCGAGTTTTACGGTGTCGTTGCCTTTAATGACCTCTTCACCAACATTCAAAAGACCGATAGAGGGCCGCTCTTTGCCATCAATGACCGAGACTAAGGCCGCGCCCATCTGGGCAAACTGAAGCAGATGCTCTGCCGAACAATCCACATTGGCGCCGAGGTCGAGCATCGTGGTGACGCCCCCAGTTCGATTAGGAAGCGCTGTGGCTATCGCAGGCCGATCAATGCCCTCGAGGGTCTTTAATACATAACGGGCTATCGCCATTAATGCGCCCGTATTCCCCGCGCTGACCGCAGCCTGTGCGCGGCCCTCTTTAATGCACTCGATGGCGATACGCATCGATGAGCGGCGCTTGTTGCGAAGTGCGATCGCTGGAGGGTCGTCCATCGCGACCACCTCTTCGGCGGCGACAATCTCATAGCGCCTCGAGAGTGGCTGCGCACGTTGATGGTGCTCAGCTGCGGAGAGCATCGCCCGGATGTCGGCCTCAAGCCCAACGAGCAGCGCGTGATGCGCAGGGTTTTCTTCCAGAAAATCTAAGGCTGCGGGAATGGTGACCGAGAGGCCATAGTCGCCCCCCATGCAATCGATGGCGACACAGACTTCGGTGGGAGATGACACTGCTGAGGAAATCAGGCGGGCGCCGTTACTCGGGCAGGCGCTGTTGCGTGACGCTGCAGTCGGTTATGCCGCTGCCTTTACCTTGACAACCTTTTTGCCACGGTAATAGCCGGAGGGGCTAACGTGGTGACGCAGGTGGACCTCTCCCGTGGTGGGCTCAACCGCGGTCGACGGGTTGGTCAGAAAATCATGCGAACGGTGCATGCCGCGCTTTGACGGCGACTTCTTATTTTGCTGGACGGCCATTTGGAGACTCCGGAAAACCTTGAATTGTAGGGCATTTTTCGTTTTTTAGGATTTTTTAAGCCTGTCCTTTAGCGCTGCGAGACCCGCAAAAGGCTGGATCTTGGCCTGCTCTGGCCCGGGGTCGGACGTGAAATCTGGGGTACAGGCCTGATGTCGTGGCGACATCGGCAGGCTTAGCAAGACCTCTTCTTCAATCAGGTCCGTTAAGGTCACACCATCCTCGGGAGACAGGAAATCAATCTCGGCAAGTTCAGGGTCCCGGTGCTCGTCTTCCTCGGTGACCTGGTCGGTCATGGCATCAGCCTGCTGGGCAGAGGCAAAAAACTCAAATCCCCGCCGGCCATGCACCGACAAAACCACCGGGGCCATGCAACGCTCACAGATGCAGTTCACATCCGCTTCAACCATGAGCCACCATCGACGGCGGGGACGGCCCAGGCTGGGTGCCACATCTCCGGGGGCAAAAGCCCAACGAATCGGCCGTGTAATACTGGTTGCCGACGATGCGATCCTGCCGCACTCGGCGGGCAAGACTTCTCCATGGGCGGGCAGTCGTGATTGGGCCAGAGACTTCTCAAGAAAGGCTGTGGACAGTGGCGCTTTGCGGTCGAACCCTTTCGAGGCTGGAATCGAGATCATAATGGCCGAACCTTAGACCGCTTCTCTGAAGGTTTCAAGTAAGCACCATGAACACGAGCACCTCACGCAGACTTATTCTGGCCTCAAGCAGCGTCTATCGACGTGAGCTTTTATCGCGCTTTGGTCTGACATTCGAGAGCCAATCACCCAATATCGACGAATCCGCCCGGGCCAATGAATCGCCACGCGATACCGCATTGAGACTCGCGAAAGAAAAGGCGGTGGTGGTGGCCCGTGACAACCCCCTCGCAGTAGTGATTGGCTCTGATCAGGTGGCCTGTATTGGCGAGCGCAGGCTTGAAAAACCGGGTAATGCCCAGCGTGCGCTCGAACAACTTCTTCTACAGCGCGGCCAGGTCTGTGATTTTCACACCGCCGTGTCGGTTGCAACCCATGCCGGCGCGCAGGTGATCTCCGACCTCGTGACCACCCATGTGCGCTTTCGCAGCGCAGACGAACTCACCGAGGCACGTCTAAATCGTTATATTGAAATTGACCAACCCTTTGACTGTGCGGGGGCAGCGAAATCCGAAGCACTCGGTATTACGCTGATTGAATCCCTTGAGGGGCCAGACCCCACGGCGCTCATTGGGCTGCCGTTAATCGCACTAAGCCGACTCTTGCGCGATATTGGCTTTGACCCCCTGCAGCCCCTATCGAGAGTTGATTAATAAAACGACCAACGCATTAAGACCTGACCGAGAGCCTCACCCATCGAGGCACCAAATCGTTTTGCGAGACGCTCGGCAAAATTAGGCTGAAGGGTGTAATCCACCACCTCTTCAGCTTTCACGATCTCGCGCGCAACGCTATCGACTGAACCGATGCCATCGGCAAGGCCAAGCTCCACGCTCTTGGCGCCGGTCCAGACCATGCCTGAGAAAATCTCGGGCGATGCCTTTAATCGATCGCCACGACCCCCTTTAACGGCCGCAATAAACTGCTGATGAACCTCGGTGAGCATCGACTGGACTGCCGCTTTTTGCTTGGGATCTACTGGAAGAAACGGATCAAGCAGGGCCTTATTTTCGCCGGCCGTTAGGACACGACGCTCGACGCCAAACTTCTTCATCGCCTCAGTAAATCCAAAGCTATCCATCCGAACGCCAATAGAACCCACAAGACTTGCCTTATCCACATAGATTGAATCGGCTGCAGATGCGACGTAGTAACCCCCGGATGCGGCAACATCTTCAACAACGGCGATGACCGGTTTATCCTGATGGAGTTTCTTGAGTCTGCGTATCTCATCAAACACCATTCCCGACTGCACAGGGCTTCCACCGGGGCTATTTACACGAATAATTACACCAGCGGCCGCCTTATTCTCAAAGGCAAGCCGCAGCGACTCATTGATGACTTCGGCGCTCGCCCCACCATCGGTATGAATAACACCCGCAAGATCAACCATCGCGGTATGGCGTGAGGTGGGTGGAGATCCCGCAGGACCATCACCCAGAAGCGTCGCAGCCAGAACAACAAGAAAAATAAAGAATGTCGCAAATCGCCAAAAAAGACCCCAACGCCGCGCACGACGCTGCTCTTCTACATTCGCAAGCAAGACGCGCTCGATCATCTTGTAATTCTTCTCAGCGCTACTAACGGACTCTATTTCACTAGCCATGTTGTAATCCAATTGTGAAGTTCATTTACGGAATGCATACAGCCCAACGGGTTTGCACGCAGCAGATCTTCTTTGCGATGGGCACCATACCCTACTGCCATCGCATCTGCGCCGGCCGACTGGGCCATGAAAATATCATGGGTAGTATCCCCAATCACCAGCACGTTATCTGGGGATATCGCAAGCTCTTCACAGATTTCTAAGACCATCGTGGGGGCAGGCTTTGGATCAGTCTCATCGGCGCAGCGCGATGTCTCAAAATACTGCCTTGTCCCGGTTGCATCCCATGCGCGCTCAAGACCCGCGCGCGATTTTCCGGTAGCAACCGCAAGCGGCAGGCCCTGGGTTTTTAGATCAGAGAGCATTTTGGTTATTCCATCAAAAGGCTGCAGCATCTGGTCGCGAGCGAGGTAATGAAACCGAAACCGCTCGGTGAGCTGCGCTTGTTGCGCAACGGTAATGTTCGGCGCAACCCGCGATAAGGCATCTTGAAGGCCCAGGCCGATGACATAACTGGCATCTTCGCGCGCCGGCACTGCGATCCCAATATCCTCACAGGCACTCAGAATGGCTTGGGTAATCGTTGGAGTGGAATCCACAATGGTCCCATCCCAATCAAAAATAACGAGTTCGTAGGCCAGCGGTTGTGTCATTCGGGTGTATCCATTCTGAGTTGTTCAAGCCCTTGCAGGAACGCCGCATCCGCAGCCGCGCTTAAGTCAAGCCGCTCAGCGCTTTTCGGGTGCTTGCAGCGCAGCTGCCAGGCGTGCAAAAACATTCGCGTTACCCATCGGCAATCGGGCTCGGGATGCTTCTGGCCAAACACAGCATCATGGGCGTATCGGCCGTATTTGGGGTCGCCAATAATCGGGCAGCCAGTATGGGCTAGATGTACCCGTAACTGATGGGTTCGCCCCGTTAACGGCTCGCAGATCAGAAAAGAAACCTCACCCATCAACCGGTGCGTCACACGTTGCAAAACCTTGATCTTCGTGATGGCCGTCTGGCCATCGTCTTGGACCCGAACCCAACGCTCCCCTTTTGCATTGACCCATTTATGGAGGGGCGCCTCAATGCGATCGAGCCCGATGGGCCAACTCCCCCAGACCAGGGCTAGGTAACGCTTGCGCATCTCGCCGTCGCGCAGCTGGCGATGAAACTCAGTTAAGGCTGATCGTCGCTTGGCAATCAACATCACTCCTGATGTCTCACGGTCAAGCCGATGCACAAGCTCAAGAAACCCGCTCTCGATCCGATTTGTACCCCGCGATAAGGCGTTTGCACCCCCGCCGAAGCGGCTCTGGCGTAACGCCTCGATCACCCCGAGCTTGACGCCACTGCCACCGTGGACTGCAAAACCAAAGGGCTTATTAATCGCCAACACCAATTCGTCTTCAAAGAGAACCTGGATTTTCTCGCTCATTGATTTCGCCATTGCCGGCGAGACCTGGCCCGAGGCCTGATGTCGGGCATCGGGATCCGGGGCCGGCATGACCCGCACTGGAGGGATGCGCAGACGGTCGTCGGCCTCGATACGGTAGTCGCTACTCACCCGGCCGCCATTGACCCGAACCTCGCCCGTTCTGAGCATTTTGTAGATCCGGGTCTTGGGAACCCCCTTTAAGCGCGACAGCAGAAAGTTATCGATTCGTTGGCCGGCATAGTCGGCATTGACGACCCATTGCTCGACCCCGCGGCCCTGCGCCTGAGGCTCGGCAACCGGTACCTGGGCCTGGGGCGCTGCCGGCAGGGCCGTTTTTCGGCCATCGGGATGGGTTGTTTTGGGCAAAAGAGGTCGGGTTGAGGACATTACAGGGGGTTTGACTATTCAGAGGGTATACTGATCGAAGCAGAGATGATTTCCGTTTGGTTGTCGTGTCCCGGTTTGCCACGCTGTCTCAGACCACTATGCAATAGTGATCCCAAAGACCGTCGCGAGCAGGAAGAAACACTAAGCCATTCGATGCCTCTGCGCCAGCGGCATGTTGCACTGGATTGTATTTGACCGAGGAGCGCAATTTCGCGCGGCCCGGCAAACGAGATTAACGAACACAACCGGATTGGTGTTGTTTAGCGTGATAAGAGTTTTTTCCCTGTCAGCCACCCAAAGTCTTCCGCCAGAAACGAGGCCCAGCATCATTTGTCGGTCTCGCGTTCGCTCGTCCCTGCCTAGCCCCACGATCATTGCACGCTCCATTTAACCGCTAACGCGGGTTCGTCGCTCGCTTTGCGGGCGCATTGAAGGAGTAGTTCGTAATGAAACGTATGTTATTTAACGCCACCCATGCAGAGGAACTGCGGGTTGCCATCGTCGACGGCCAACGGCTGATCGATCTCGATATTGAGACTGCCGGTCGAGAGCAGAAAAAAAGCAATATCTACAAGGGTGTCGTGACCCGGGTTGAGCCTAGCCTCGAAGCCTGTTTTGTAAATTACGGTGAAGAACGCCACGGCTTTTTGCCCTTCAAAGAGATCTCTCGTGAGTATTTCCGACCCGGTGTGGATGCCGGCCGAGCCAGCATCAAAGAGGCAATTGCAGAGGGCACTGAGCTCTTGGTCCAGATTGAAAAGGAGGAGCGTGGCAATAAAGGTGCAGCGCTAACTACCTTTATCTCGCTTGCAGGCCGCTACCTCGTGCTGATGCCCAATAACCCCCGAGGGGGTGGCGTCTCGCGCCGAATTGAAGGCGAAGAGCGCCAAGAACTGCGCGAGACCATGGACCAGCTCGAGGTTCCTGCCGGTACGAGTCTCATTGCTCGCACTGCCGGAATTGGCCGCACGGCCGAAGAACTTCAGTGGGATTTGAATTACCTGATGCAACTCTGGACAGCCATTGATGATGCCCGCAAGCTGCAGCCGGGCGCGTATCTGATTTATCAAGAATCTAGTCTGGTCATTCGTGCAATTCGTGATTATTTTCACCCCGAAATTGGCGAGATACTCGTCGATACCGATGACATATACGAACAGGCCCGCCAGTTCATGCTGCATGTCATGCCGGATATGGGTGCCCGGGTTAAACGCTATAACGACGACGTTCCCCTGTTTTCACGATTCCAGATCGAGCATCAGATCGAGACGGCCTACTCCCGTGTCGTTCCCCTGCCTTCCGGCGGCGCTATTGTGATCGATCACACCGAAGCCTTGGTTGCCGTCGACGTCAACTCTGCCCGAGCAACGCGCGGCTCCGATATTGAAGAGACAGCGTTTCGCACCAACACAGAAGCAGCCGAAGAAGTGGGCCGTCAGCTAAGACTGCGCGACTTAGGCGGCCTGATTGTGATCGACTTCATCGATATGGAGTCGCAGAAAAATCAGCGCGATGTGGAGCAACGCCTGCGCGATGCACTTCATTTTGATCGCGCGCGCGTCCAGATGGGCAAGATCTCACGCTTTGGGCTCATGGAGCTCTCGCGTCAGCGGCTGCGCCCCGCCCTTAACGAGGGCTCGCACATCACCTGTCCGCGCTGTAATGGCACAGGCGTGATCCGCGATGTCGATTCCAGCGCCCTACACATTCTGCGTATCTTGCAAGAAGAAGCCATGAAAGAAGGTACTGCCGCACTTCATGTCCAAGTCCCGGTTGAGGTCGCAACATTCTTGCTTAATGAAAAACGGACAGATATTGCAAAGCTAGAGTTTCGCTTAAAGGTCACCGTCGTTCTAATTCCTAATAAGCACCTCGAAACGCCAAACTATTCGATTGAGCGTCTCAAGCATGATGACCCAAGGCTTGAAGATACCCGCGCAAGCTATGCGATGGCCGACGAGCCCGCCGTTGAGACAAGCTATCAGCAGCAAAAAACCGAGGCTATTGCCGCTAAGCCACGCCAAGAGGCGGTCGTAAAAGGCATCACCCCGAGCCGCCCGGCGCCAGTCGCTTCAAGGCCGGCTTCCGAGACTGCAGCCGCAGAAAAAGGCCTGTTGTCAAAGATCATGGGCTGGTTCTCGGGTAGCGAAAAAACGCCTGCGCAAGAGCCGAATCGACACGCGAGAACCGGTGAGCGTAACGAGCGCAGTGATCGCACAGGCGATCGAAATCGCAATGGCCGGGGCCGAAATGACCGCGGAGATCGAAACGAGCGCCAAGGTCGCGGTAAAGACGATCGTGGCCAACGGGATAACCGGGAGGCACGTAACGCCAAGGAGGGTGATCGTGCAACCTCTGGCCGTCAGCCTCGACGCGATGATAAAGATACTGCACGCCCCGAGGCATCGGCTGAGCCAAAATCAGATCAGCGCAAGGATCAACGACGCGACAACCGGCCGCGCCAAGATCGTGCGGACCGCTCTGCACAAGAGGCCTCCAAAGAGGAGGTTCAAGATGCGCTCACGCAGCCTAATGCCGACACCGCTGAGATGGCAGAGGCCCTTGATCAGAAACGATCGGGCCGTCGCCGCCGCCGCGGTCGTGCAGGCAACCGACGCGAAGAAGGCGAGAACCCAACCCAGGAATTTGCTTCCGAGTCATCCCAGGAAGTACCGCCAGTAGAGCGTCAAACCAGCCCAGAGCCTCAATTTACCCCAGAGCCTCTTGCCAGCCAATCCGCAGTGCCTGCGCCGATCGCTGTGAGCGTGCCAGCCCCCATTGCAGAACGGCCGCCAGCGCAATCAACGCCTGCACCAGTTATCTCTGCACCAGTTATCTCTGCGCCCGTTGTGCCCTCACCGGCACCCCTCGTGGTGACTCCACCGGTCTCCGCAGAGGCGCTCAAGGCAACGCTTGATCAGGTCGGTCTACAGTGGGTCCAGACCGACCCTACCAAGGCCCCGACTCAGGCGATTGCAGAGCCTCCGGCAAAACTCGGGCGCACACCCCGTAGAAATACCGAGACAGCCCCACAGGAGCCATTGGTAATGGTGGAGACACGACAAAACAATTCGTAATCGGTGAATAATCGCGCATGACATACGGACAGCGCATATTTTCAATCGTTCCGGATTCCAAGGCGTCCTCGAACGTACAGGCCGCAAGGCTAGAACCCCAAGGGCCCGCGGTTGCGGGCCCGGTGTTCGACGCCCACCAACGGCAGCTCAAGGATCTGCGGCTCTCTGTCATTGATCAGTGCAATTTTCGTTGCACCTACTGCATGCCGAAGGAAGTCTTTGATCGGGACTACACCTTCTTGCCCAAGGAGGCGCTGCTGTCGTTTGATGAGCTTGAGCGGCTCTCGAAGGCCTTCGTAGGCCTCGGGGTCGAGAAGCTTCGGGTGACCGGCGGTGAACCCCTGCTTCGAAAAAATATTGAAGATCTGATCGCGAGTCTCGCTAGAATCCGCAGACCCGATGGCCAGGCCGTTGAGATTGCAATGACCACCAACGGTGCACTGCTGAAACAAAAAGCGGCAGCCTTAAAGGCAGCGGGGTTGACGCGTATTACGGTGAGCCTTGATGCCGTAACCGACACGACATTCAAACGGATGAACGATATGGATTTCTCCGTCACCGATGTCTTGTCGGGTATCGATGCTGCAAGCGCTGCAGGCCTGCGCGTAAAAATTAATATGGTCGTTCAACGTGGTGTCAACGATCAAGAAGTCTTACCGATGGCCAACACGTTTCGTGAACGTGGCCACACCCTTCGCTTTATTGAATTCATGGATGTCGGCTCTTCCAATGCCTGGCAGTGGGATCATGTCGTAGCCTCGCGGGAGATTGTGCAGATGATTTCACTTGAGCATGAGCTGATTCCCGTCGGCCGCGATACACCGAGCGAGGTCTCCGAGCGTTGGCGATACGCCGATGGCAAGGGCGAGATTGGCGTGATCTCCTCGGTATCGAATCCCTTCTGCGGCAACTGCAGCCGGGCCCGAATCTCTGCAGAAGGCGTTCTCTACACCTGCCTATTTGCCCAATCCGGAACCGATCTACGCGGCCTGCTGCGCAGCGAGCAACGCCCAACCGATGCAGACCTCAGCCGAGTTATCGCTAGCCTGTGGCAACAACGCACCGACCGCTACTCCGAACAGCGCGCAGAACTACGTGATAAGGGAATTAAAAAAGTCGAGATGAGCTATATCGGGGGCTAGGCCCCGAACACTGATTTAGCGCTTCTTAAACGTGAGCGGTGAAGGTAGTGATGCGTAGTAGGCCGAGATATTGGCGATGTCTTCTTTGGTGAGTGCTGCCGCCATACCCGCCATGATGGGGTTCTTGCGGGAACCCGATTTATATTCCGTAAGGGCCCGCGCCAGATAATCCGGATACTGACCTGCAAGCTTCGGGTAGCTCGGATCAACCGAGGTTACCCCATCGGCACCGTGGCACCCCGCGCAGATGGTGGAGGCTTTCTCTTTTCCCGCTGCGATGTTCGCCGCAGAGCCTGCTGAGGCGGCCAGTGCCAAGGCAATACTTGCGGACACGTGTAGAAAAAAACGATTCGATGTCATTGTGGCACCCCTTAGTTCTTAGCCGCGTAGAACGCGGAGAGATCTGCAATATCCTGATCCGTTAGTGTGGTGGCAATACCCTTCATGCTGGGATGTGGCCGCTCTCCGCTGCGGTAGGCCTTTAGCGCAGACTCAAGGTATTTCTCACTCTGGCCGGCGATTTTCGGAACGCGGTAAGTCACCGGAAATGCAGTTCTGTATTCAGGAATGCCGTGGCAGCCGATGCATGCGGAATTCTTCTTCGCTCCTGCCTGCGCATTACCGACAATCTCAGCAGGTGCTGCTGCACCCGCCCCTTTAGCGGCCGCTTTTGCAGCCCCTTGGGCAAAACCCGGGGCCGAACAGGCGACCCCAACTGCGGTGATCGCCACGGCGACCGAATGTCTAAAACCGAATTGTTTAAAGGCGTTCAGCATGTCTCCCCCCGTGTTGAACGAGAGGGAGTTTAGCATCAAAACGGATAGCTCTAATCGCCTCTAGCCCGCCATCAAACCCCGCAGCAAAAACCCGTTTAAACGCTTCACAAACGCCGCAGGATCCTCGGGCTGGCCACCCTCCGCGAGAAGGGCCTGGTCGAACAACACCCAGACGAGATCATCAAAGGATGCGGAGTCTTCAGAGAGGGCCTTCACTAAGGGGTGCTCGGGGTTTAACTCCAAGATCGGTTTGCGATCCGGAGCCTTCTGACCGGCCTGCTTGAGCAATCGCTCGAGATGGCCACTCATATCGTGCTCATCCGACACTAAGCAGCAGGCTGAATCCGTTAGCCGTCGAGTGATCCGGACCTCTTTGACCTTCTCGCCCAAGACTTTCTGGGCCTTCTCCACAATCGGCTTGTATTGTTTTTCAGTCTCCTTGGCGGGCTTGGTATCGTCGTCGGCAAGCTTACCGAGATCGAGCGCGCCCTTTGAGACCGACTGAATAGATTTGCCATCAAACTCCGTTAGGAAATTCAACATCCACTCGTCAATCCGGTCAGCCAAGAGCAACACCTCAATTCCCTTTTTCTTGAAGACCTCTAAATGTGGGCTAGCTTTTGCAGCCGCGAGTGAGTCTGCGGTGACCACATAGATCTTCTCTTGCCCGTCTTTCATTCGGCTTACATAGTTGGCCAAGGAGACGCTCGGTGCATCCCCCTCTTGGGTGCTCGAGTAAAAGCGCATCAATCCAGAGAGTTTGTCGCGGTTGGCAAAGTCCTCACCAAAGCCCTCTTTAAGGCACTGACCGAACTCTTTCCAAAATGTCGCGTAATCCTCCGGCTTATTGGCCGCGATATCCTCAAGCAGAGACAGGATCCGCTTGGTACAGCCCTCGCGAATCGCTTTGATGTCGCGGCTTTCTTGGAGAATCTCCCGCGAGACATTCAGTGGTAGATCGGCCGAATCCACCACACCCCGAACAAACCGTAGGTATGAGGGCAGCAACTGCTCGGCATCGTCCATGATGAAGACACGTTTCACGTAGAGCTTTAATCCATGACGCTGCTGTCGATCCCAGAGATCAAAGGGCGCTTTGCTTGGGAGATAGAGTAGCTGGGTGTATTCGGTGCGACCTTCAACACGATTATGGGTCCAGGCCATCGGCTCTCCTGAACCGAAACTTAGCCCCTCGAAAAACTTCTTGTACTGATCATCCGTGATCTCACTCTTGGCGCGCGTCCAGAGGGCGGAGGCCTGATTTACAGTCTCCCACTCATCACTCACGACATATTCATTCTTTTTGTCATCCCAATCACGTTTCTTCATCTCGATCGGAATACCAATGTGATCTGAATATCGCTTCAGGATTTCTTTGATTGTCCAGTGCTCAAGCAGATCATCATGGCTCTTCGCCTCATCACCCTCACCCTCTTTGGGGCGCAGGTGCAGGATCACATCCGTGCCGCGCTCAGCCCGCTCGACGGGCTGGACACTGAATTCCCCACTGCCGTCGGATTCCCAACGCACACCATCTGTGGCCGCAAGGCCTGCGCGGCGGCTCACCACCGTAACGTGATCGGCCACAATAAATGCAGAATAAAACCCTACCCCAAACTGTCCAATCAGATTGCTGTCTTTACTATCGTCACCCGTTAGGTTCTTAAAGAACTCTTTGGTACCTGATTTGGCAATTGTTCCTAGATGGTCAATCGCCTCTTCGCGGCTAAGACCAATCCCGTTATCCGAGATCGTGATCGTCCGCGCGTCTTTATCGACGCTAAGCCGAATTCTTAATTCACCATCACCCTCGAAGAGTTCTGGTTTTTGGAGGGCCTGCACGCGAAGTTTATCGCAGGCATCGGATGCATTAGAAATGAGCTCGCGCAGGAAAATATCGCGGTTGCTGTAGAGCGAATGAATCATGAGGTGAAGCAGCTGCTTGACCTCGGTCTGAAATGAGAGTGTTTCTTTCGACATTGTTATCCTCGTGGTGCGTTAAACGATTCTCTCCCTTTAGATGGGGATTGAGACGCCCGTTTCAAGGGGCGCAGCCGGATTTCAAGACCCCGGATTTCAAGACGCCTGAGGGCAATCCCAATGAATGCGATTGGGCTTGAACTTCAACGCAAGGAGTTTGCCGCGCCGACCCCGAGTGCCGATATAGGGCTTCCAATCGCGTGCCTCCAAGACCTCTTGTGCGGCCTTACCCGCCCGGCCAAGACCCCCCACCCGAAGCCTGCCTTTTGCGGGCAATCCCGCCGCATCAACCAGCGCGTCGGCCTTGGCTTCAGGGTCGAGCAATGCAACACCGCGGCCACCGGTTGGCAGCACTTTGACATCACCGATCTGCAACACCAGCAGACGACCCTTGACTGAGAGCAAGGCGAGATGGGCGGGCGCTTCAGGCAGGCCGCGGATGAAGGCGGGCGTGTCGCCCTTTTCAATCGTCATGAACTGTTTACCCGAGCGCTGCCGAGTGATCATGGATTCCAACCCGGTCATGAATCCCAGTCCCCTTTGGGTCCCAATCACGACATTAGTCGCAGCCGGTCCAGCAAAGAATTGGGTGAGCACCGCACCCGGCTCGAGTTCAACCATCGAGGTCAACGGCGCGCCGTCGCCGCGGGCACCGGGAAGGCCACCGACCCCAACAGAGTAACTGCGCCCTGTTGACGATAACGCCACCAGGGTATCGATCGTCCGGCATTCAAAGGTTCCGTAGAGACCATCACCCGTCTTAAAGGTGAACTGAGAATCATCGTGGCCGTGGCCCTGTCGTGCCCGTACCCATCCATTCATCGAGACAATAACGGTCACGGGCTCATCGACTACCGGTACTTCAACGGTGGTCTTCTCGGCCGCCTTGATCAGGGTGCGTCGGCGATCACCGAATATCTTTGCGTCGGCTTGGATTTCTTTAGCGACGAGCTGCCGTAGCGCCTTGTCGTGCTCAAGCAGGTGGGTGAGCCTGCCCTCGTCTTCGCGCAGGGCGGCAAGCTCCTTCTCAATCTTAATGGCCTCAAGCCGCGCTAACTGACGCAGACGAATCTCGAGAATATCCTCAGCCTGCACCTCGGTAAGACCAAACTTATTAATCAACGCGGGCTTGGGCTCATCACTCTCCCGAATAACCTTAATCACCTTATCGATGTTTAAGAGTGCAATCGAGCGGCCCTCGAGAATATGAATGCGCCGCTGTGTCTGCTCAAGCCGATGCTGCGTGCGTCTGCGCACTGTTGCAATTCGATAACTCACCCACTGGGAGAGAATCTCCCGCAGAGACAGTGATCGGGGCCGACCATCAATATCGACAGCCACCAGATTCATCGCCACTGAACTCTCAAGTGGTGTGTGGGCCAGCAAGACCTTCACAAATTCATCACGATCTTGGCGCGAGGACTTCGGCTCAAACACAAGCCGCACCGCTGCATCCTTGCCAGATTCATCGCGTACTGCATCCAACACCCCTAGCATGAGAGACTTCAGCTGCTGCTGATCGGCTGAGAGGGATTTCTTGCCCGCCTTCACCTTCGGGTTGGTGATCTCTTCAATCTCCTCCAGTACCCGTTGAGACGACACCCCATGGGGCAGCTCGTGGACCACAACCTGCCATTGGCCTCGGGCCATCTCCTCAACTGTCCAGCGGGCACGCGTCTTAATGGACCCGCGGCCACTGAGATAGGCCTGAGCAATATCCTCCGATGGAGAAATGATCTGTCCGCCACCGGGGAAATCCGGGCCAGGAATGATTTTAAAAATCTCTGCGTCGCTCAGCGAGGGCCGCTCAATCAACGCAACTGCCGCCTGGGCCACCTCGTTGACATTGTGCGAGGGAATCTCGGTTGCCATTCCCACAGCAATTCCGGATGCACCGTTCAATAGCACGACCGGCAACCGACCCGGTAACCGCAGGGGTTCGGTAAACGACCCATCGTAGTTCGGTCCAAAATCAACCGTGCCCTCGTCAATCTCTTGGAGCAGCAGAGCAGCAAATGCAGTCAGCCGTGCCTCGGTGTAGCGCATGGCTGCAGCACCATCACCATCGCGTGAACCAAAGTTTCCTTGGCCATCGATTAACGGATAGCGCACCGTAAATCCCTGCGCCAAACGCACCAAGGCATCGTAAGCCGATTGATCACCGTGCGGGTGGTATTTGCCGAGAACATCGCCCACCACACGAGCCGACTTCACCGGCTTAGCGGTAATCGGTAGGGCCATACGATGCATGGAATAGAGAATCCGACGTTGCACGGGCTTTAACCCATCACAGAGATCAGGCAAGGCCCGACCCTTCACCACCGACACCGCGTAATCAAGGTAGGCCCGCTCTGCAAAGTCCGCCAGCGTGATGGCCTCACCATCAAAGCGAATGCCTTGAGGCCGAGCATCGGCTGCGAACAAATCCGGTGTCAGGTCATCACCCGATCTAGTTTTTCTTACCATTACGACTCCAGCACACGGTTGGCTTACACATCAACATCCACTTCATGGCCCTTCTCTTCAAGCCATGCCCTGCGCGACGACGCCTCAGTTCTTCCCATCAAGAGATGAAATCGTTTGGCGGTATCCAAGGGTTCCACCTCACCATAGCCCACCATCGAGAGCCTGCGGGTATCAGGATTTAAGGTGGTCTCCCAGAGTTGCTCAGCACTCATCTCCCCTAATCCTTTGAACCGCGAAATACTCCAAGCCGATTGGGCCAGGCCCTCTTGCTTTAATTTATCCAGAACATGGGTGAGTTCACCGTCATCGAGGGAATAAATTTTTCTTGCCTGACGCTTGCCGCTCGCCGTTACATCCACACGGAAAAGCGGCGGGCGGGCGACAAACACATGGCCGCGTTCGACAAGCTGGGGGAAATGTTTAAAAAACAATGTCAGCAAGAGCACCTGAATATGCGAGCCATCCACATCCGCGTCTGACAAAATACAGACCTTGCCGTAACGCAGGTTCGACCAATTCACCGTATCCCCCGCCCCATGGGGGTCTACGCCCAAGGCCACCGCGATGTCGTGGACCTCGGCGTTGGCAAAAAGCCGCTCCTTGTCCGTCTCCCAGGTGTTGAGCACCTTGCCCCGAAGGGGAAGGATCGCCTGGAATTCCTTGTCTCGGCCCATCTTGGCAGAGCCGCCTGCCGAATCCCCCTCCACCAAGAAGAGCTCATTGCGCTGTAGATCGGTCGACTCACAGTCGGTGAGCTTTCCGGGCAGCACCGCCACGCCCGATCCCTTCTTCTTTTCCACCTTCTGGGCAGACCGCACCCGGCTCTGGGCTGCTCGAATCGCGAGATCGGCGATTTTACGGGCCGATTCTAGGTCTCGGTTAAGCCAGAGCTCGAGCGGGGCCTTGACCTGGAAAGAGACGAGTCGCAGGGCATCCCGACTGGTGAGCTTTTCCTTCGTCTGGCCCTGAAACTGGGGGTCTAGCACCTTGGCTGAGAGGACAAAACTGACCCTCGAGAAGACATCCTCAGGCAAGACTTTGATTCCTTTTGGCAGCAGATTATGTTGTTCAATAAATGCTTTTACTGCAGAAAATAAACCATCACGCAGACCGGCCTCGTGTGTGCCACCCGCTGTGGTGGGAATGAGATTCACAAATGATTCACGATGAATGCCACCTTCGGCTGTCCAGACAAGCGCCCACTGCGCACCCTCACCGATTGCAAATACATCATCGCCTGAACCGACATAGCCTTCTGCAATCCACGGATCAACGACCGGCTCCTCGCCATCAATCAGTTCAAGCAGATAGTCTTTCAATCCACCCTCGTATCGCCAGGATTCCTGCTTACCTGCTTTTTCAAATAGAAGGTGGGTGGTAACACCCGGCAATAACACGGCGCGTGCTTTTAGACTGTGGGCTAGCTCAGCCCCCGGAATGCCTGCATCATCAAAATATTTTCCATCTGGCCAGACACGCACCTGTGTTCCGTTGCGGCCAGCAGAGGGTCCCGTTTTCTTTAACGGCTCGATCACCTCACCGCCCGCAAACACAATGCGATACTCCGCAGAGTCCCGCCAGACGGTCACCTCGAGCCGCTTGGATAGCGCATTCGTAACGGATACACCCACCCCATGTAGGCCACCGCTAAAGGCGTAGGCGCCACCCGAACCCTTATCGAACTTACCCCCAGCGTGGAGGCGGGTAAACACGATTTCAACCACCGGTACTCTCTCTTCTGGGTGTTTGCCCACAGGAATTCCACGGCCGTCATCCAACACACTGACACTGCCATCGGCATGATGGGTCACCCGTATATTTTTCGCATAGCCGGCGAGTGCCTCATCGGCGGCGTTATCGATGACCTCTTGCACAATGTGCAAGGCGTTTTCAGTACGCGTGTACATACCCGGCCGTTGCTTGACCGGTTCAAGTCCCTTTAGAACACGAATCGATGATTCGTCATATCCCGTTTTTTTGTTCATGCACTCGTTGTCAAGTAGTTCTTGAATTATTTTTTTGTTAGCACATTATTCGCAGCAAATTCATGCAAAACGAATCGATCACTTCAATAAGTTGTCCACAGCTTTTGTGGAAAAGTCCGTCACAAAATCGTCATCTGATCGTCACACCGGGAAGAACCCCGAACTGGTTAATTTTTGATCAGGTCGCCAAGTTTTTTATCGCTCACGATGACGCCATCGGAGTCGGCATAACACCAGTTTCCCGGACAGACCCGAACGCCCGCCATATCGAGGACGAGGTCGAGCTCCCCCGAACCCTTCTGCTCAGGGCGCCGGGGGTGCGTGGCGATCGCCCAGATGCCTAATTCCGCCTCCACGATCTCGGCCGTATCGCGAACGCAACCATTAAGCACAATGCCCGCCCAGCCATTCTTAACGGCCAGCATGGCGAGACTGGCCCCGACCAGGGCACACCGGTCACTGCCACCGGCATCGACCATCAGGACCCTTCCTAGGCCGGGTGACTCCAGGGTCTTGCGCAAAAGGCCGTTATCCTCAAAGCACTTCAGGGTCGCCACCGGCCCTGCAATCTCTGTCTGGCCGCCATAGTTGGAAAAGACAGGGGGCAAGACACGGAGGGTCCCGGCCTTGAGCGCCTCCTCGTGTGCGTCGCAGAGATCGGCTGTTGGGGTCAGCGGCGCGGGGCCGTGATGGGGGCGGTTCGGTTTATTCATCGTGGGCGTAAGACTAACAGCCCGGCTTGGTCATGCAAAAATGGGCCCATGACCACCATTCTCTCGATCTTTCTATCGGCCCTGATCATCGCCTACGTTCTCGAGCCCATCGCCAATGGCCTCCAACGCCTCGGGTGCGCACGCCGCATAAGCGCCCTGCTCTCCGTTGCACTCGGGGTCACCGCCGCCCTCGGCCTGATCGTGCTCTTTCTCAATATCTTGCAGCGTGAGATTCCCCAGATTAAAGCCCAGGCGCCAGGCTGGATTGAGAAGACCCGGGATTGGCTTGCCCCACAGCTTGAGCGGTTTAATCTCTCGCTCGACTGGATACAAATCAAGGCGCTCCTCGTTGAGCGCATCACCCAACAGTTCTCGTCCAACGCCAATACGCTCATCAGCACTGTGTTGGAGACCCTTCTCGCCTCAACACAGACGCTGCTCGCAGCAGTCGCAAGCCTCGTTCTAATTTTCTTCGTCGTGTTCTATCTCTTGGTTGACTGGGCCGCGCTCTTTACCCGCATCTGCGAGTTCATTCCCCGCCGCTATCGCACGACTGCGCAGGATCTCGGCCATGAATGCGATCAACTGCTCTCGCAATATCTGCGGGGCCAGCTACTAGTGATGGTTATTCTTGCGGTGTATTACGCCTCCACGTTGAGCCTCTTGGGCATGGCCGGCGGTCTTGCAATCGGGCTGCTCACCGGGCTCGCGATCTTTATTCCCTACATCGGTTTTGGCGTGGGCCTAACGCTTGCAATACTGTCAGCGCTGCTGCAATTCGGGCCGGGCACGGGCCTACTGGGCGTAATCGCCATCTATGGTGTGGGTCAGCTGATTGAGAGCTTTTTTCTCACACCAAAACTGGTGGGTGAGCGTATTGGCCTACACCCCGTTGCGGTTGTCTTCGCGCTGCTATTTTTTGGCAGCCTATTCGGATTTTTCGGGGTGCTGTTGGCCCTGCCCGCAGC
>JACCDZ011654500.1_pt1 | contig 37796 bp, 37 predicted proteins | sample 7449551 | NCBI WGS metagenome assembly JACCDZ01 (sample SAMN15323452, study PRJNA562643) | freshwater metagenome | isolation source: river surface water | place: USA:Blue River Watershed | collected 2017-08-18
CAGCCGCTGCTACGAATAGCAATGCTGACCAGTGGTGCACCTGACGCATCAACAGACCACCACGAACCTCGAACGAGATGTCCAGGGTAGAGGCGTAGGCAATTGACATCTCAGCGCCCTTGAGCGGTCCGTAGGCGCCCTCGTAGATCACTGGAATCATTGACGGCTGGAAGAAGAAGGTTAGGAAGGTTCCTGATAGCAAAAGCACCAGGAAGCTGTACAGGGCAACCTCACCAAGCATGAAAGACCAGTGGTCAGGGAATACCTTACGACCAAAGTCCTTCAGAATGCCGGCTACGCCAACACGCTCGTCAAGGTAGTTTGCGGTTCCCGCTAGGAAGCCGCCCTTTTTCGGTGCTGCAACTGCGTTACTCATTTTTAGCGCTCCCAAAAGCTAGGGCCAACAGGTTCGGTGAAGTCGCTCTGTGCGACCAAATAACCCTCGGCGTCAACGGTAATAGGTAGCTGTGGCAACGGACGTGTTGCTGGTCCGAATACCACCTTGCAGGCATCAGTAACATCGAATGTTGACTGGTGGCAAGGGCAAAGCAGGTGGTGCGTGTGCTGCTCGTAGAGTGCCACTGGGCAACCTACGTGGGTACAAATCTTTGAGTAGGCAACGATGCCGTCGTATGACCAGCTCTTGCGCTCGTCTGACTCTTTTAGCTCTGATGGGTCGAGACGAACCAAAAGAACAGCAGCCTTGGCCTTCTCTTCAAGCTTGTGGTGCTCTAGCTCGGCTAGGCCCTCTGGAATTACTTGGAAAACCGAACCGATGGTGACATCTGATGCCTTGATTGGTAGACCGCTTGGGTCCTTAGCCAAGCGAGTGCCCTTCTTCCACATAGTGTGGCGCAAGGTGTCACCTGGGTTTGGCCCTAGGTCGCCAAAAATCATGATTGCAGGCAGTGGGAACAACGCAAGTGCACCGTAAAGTGATCGACGGATCAGCTTGCGGCGGCTGAAACCTGATTCTGAATCAGCTAGCTTGATTATCTCGACTGCACGAGCACGAACTTCTTCAGAACCACGAGCAATGTGGCGCTCTTCAGAAACTTCGGCGTCAGGCATCAAAGTCTTGGCCCAGTGCACAGCACCGATGCCAATACCTAGAAGACCCAGGGTGATTCCAAGGCCTAGCAGTAGGGTGTTCAGGCGAACGGTTCCCAACTCTTCGCTCAGCGGAAAAGCAAAGTAGGCAAACACGGCAAATGCACTACCAAAGATTGAGACAAAGAAAAGTGCCGCAACCTGTCGAGCAGCGTTCTTCTCGTGCTTGATGCTCTTGTCTGTCATGCGCACACGGTGTGGCTCGAGACCTGGGTCCTGAATGCGGTCCGCAGGCAGAACAGCCAGGCCGGCACCGTATTCGTACTCGGCCTCGTGCTCTCGCGAATCTCCGGAAGAGATGCTCTTGTTGCTCACTTTTTGCTCCCTTGTAGCTCTAAAGTTTTGAAAATTAGTTTGACTTTGCGCCAAGCCAGATGGTGATGGCGATAATCAGACCCAAAATAAATACCCAAGCAAACAGACCCTCAACCACTGGACCAAGGTTCGCTAGTTCATAACCACCTGCAGATGGGTTTTCTTCCACAAACTTTAGGTAGGTGATGATGTCTTTCTTGTCTTCTGGAGTCAGGTTGGCATCGTTGAAAACTGGCATGTTCTGTGGACCAGTGATCATGGCTTCGTAGATGTGGCGAGATTCAACACCCTTTAGTGAAGGAGCAAACTTACCTTCGGTTAGCGCTCCACCCGCTCCAACAGCGTTGTGGCACATTGCACAGTTAATGCGGAATAGCTCGCCACCGCGGGTGGCATCTCCATCTGCAGCAATCGCCTCGTCAGATGGAATAGCTGGTCCAGGAGCTAGAGAAGCCACGTATGCCGACATAGCATCGATCTGCTCCTGAGTGAACTGAACCTTTTTCTTTTCAAGCTGAGGGCCAGAGGCCTGGCCAGGCATACGGCCGGTTGAAACCTGGAAATCAACAGATGCTGCACCAACACCAATCAAGCTTGGGGCTGCTGCTGAGCCTTCAGCGTTGGTTCCGTGACAGCTCGCACAGTTAGCTAGGAAGAGCTTGCGACCTTCCTCGATCTGAGCTGCACTGGCTGCTGCAGAAACTGGCTTGACCTGGTCAACAGCTGCGGTTGCAGCTGCGTAGCCCCCACCGGTAAGGGCTAGGCCGGCAGCCATGACTAGTACTGCTGCAAATGGGCTACGTCGAGAGCCCTTGTTCTTCATGAAAGCCATTTATGTAGTCCCTCTTTACTTCAAAACGTAAACGATTAGGAAAAGGCCGATCCACACTACGTCAACGAAGTGCCAGTAGTAAGAAACCACAATTGCGCTAGTTGCCTCGTAGTGGCCGTACTTCTTGGCAGCAAAGGTGCGGCCGATGATTAGAAGGAACGCAACCAGACCACCGGTTACGTGCAGGGCGTGGAAACCGGTAGTGATGTAGAAGGCACTGCCGTATGAGTTTGAGTTGAGAGCAACACCCTCAGATATAAGCGTTGCGTACTCCCACACCTGGCCGGCAACGAAGATGGCGCCCAGGAAATAGCTGAGCATGAACCACTCGGCCACACCCCACTTGGCAGGCGACCAACCGGTGGCACGTGGCTGAAGACGCTCAGCGGCGAAAACACCGAACTGTGCGGTGAAAGATGAGGCCACCAAGATGATGGTGTTGATCAGTGCGAACGGCACGTTCAAAATTGCAGTGTCGTGGGACCAAATCTCAGGGGAGTTGGCGCGAAGGCTGAAGTAGATCGCGAATAGGCCAGCAAAGAACATCACCTCGCTTCCAAGCCAAACAATGGTTCCAACCGAGGTTGAACTTGGGCGATTAATGACAGGTGCGCTTAAGGTCGTCATGTCTCAAGTCTAACCCTGAGAAGTGCCTGAAATCGGCATTTTTTGGGCACTATGTCGAGTTTTTCGGCAATAAACTTTCGGTTATGACCTCAGCATTGTCCTGGCCACAAATTCTTACCAAATTGATCGCTCGCACTGACTTGACCCGTGCTGAAGCAAGTTGGGTTATGGGGGAGTTCCTAGGGGGCGACACCCCTGAGGTAATCATGGCTGGGTTTATGACCGCCATGCGTGCCAAGGGTGAAACCGTAGCCGAACTTTCCGGTCTAGTTGACGCCATGTTGGCCAATTCGGTGAAGTTGGAAACCGGTTCCAACGCACTTGACATCGTTGGTACTGGGGGAGACCTAGTTGGAACGGTGAATGTATCGAGCATGGCTTCGGTTGTGACCGCAAGTGCTGGAATCCCAGTTCTGAAGCACGGCTCAAGATCGGCCTCAGGTAAAACTGGCTCGTCAGAGATGCTTGAAGCTCTAGGAATTCGTTTGGATTTGACCCCGCAGGCGGTAGCCCAAGTGTTTGACAAGACCGGAATCACTTTCTTCTTTGCCCCAGTTTTTCACCCAGCGATGCGTTTTGTGGGTCCTGTCCGTAAGCAACTTGGAGTGCCAACCACCTTCAACTTTTTGGGCCCATTGGCAAACCCGGTCCAGCCAATTGCCACCTCATTGGGTGTTTCCAATGCCCAAATGGCACCGTTATTGGCTAGTGAACTCGCGGCTCGAGGCCGCTCTGGACTGGTTTTCCGCGGAAACGATGGGTTAGATGAGCTCACAACTGTCACCGACAGCAAAATCTGGCAGGTTTCTGGGGGAGAGGTTCGCGAATTTGGCTTTGATCCACGAAAACTTGGCGTTCAATTGCGTCAGATTGAAGAGCTAATCGGTGGTGATGCCGTTGAAAACGCGGCAGTTGCCACTAATTTGTTTGCCGGAAAAACCACAGGAAACCTGGGTGCGGTAAAAGACATCGTCTTGCTAAACGCAGCGGGTGGAGTTGTGTCCTACGAGCTGGCCAAGGACGCGTCCAAAGCTGATGTGGATTTGGAGCTCAGATTTGCAGATGCGCTTCAAAAAGTGACTAGCGCGCTGGAATCAGGTGCAACCGCCACGAAATTAGCTGAGTGGGTATCTGCCAGCACTGAAATGGGAGCGTAGAGCGCTCAAGAAATAGAACTGTGGCTGGGGTAGTCGCTGATAAAAACTACTTGACATAATGTACATTATCGGCGATTAGTGATGATTTGAGAAGTGGTCTTTCAAGTAGTCCGATAGCCCGTGCGGTCCGATTTGCTCTGTGCTTGAAATTAGCTCTGCGATGCTCCACCAGCGGTATTCCAAAACATCTCGCTGTTCGTCTTTGGTCCAGCCTGATGTGTCTAGTTCGAAATGCTCAACTCGGAGTTTGAAGAAATAATCCACGTAGGTATGAAAGTTTCCATCTGACCAGTCCCAGCGACCAGAGGTTTGCCAAATCTGTTCTCCAAGACTGTACGAATCTACTCGAAGCCCGGTTTCTTCAAAAAGCTCGCGGACGGCAGCCTCCATCGGTGTCTCACCCACGTCAATTCCACCGCCGGGTGTGATCCATCGAGGCGGTAATCCAACCTCAGGGTCAAAATGGGTTAGTAGCAGAAATACTTGCCCAGCGTCATTGTGTAAAATCACTCGGGCAGTTTCGCGATGTTGTCCTGGTCTCATGTGGTTATTCTTGCCGACTTTTGCAATATGCTCGCTGTATGGCAGGCACAGAATCCCACTCAGGCGTTTTGGTTTTGGCACACCGTGGCTTGTCAGAAACCCGCGGTCTGCTTGAAAACAGCATCGCGGCTTTTTCTCTGGCGCTAGAAACGGGCGCCAATGTGCTTGAAACCGATGTTCAGGTCACCCGAGATGGCGTGCCGGTCTTGTTTCATGATGCCAGCCTGAAACGCATCGCTGGAGTGGATCGTCGAGTCAGTCAACTTACCTGGGCAGAGATTCAACTTCTGCTCGAAGGTCAAATATGTAGCCTCGAGCAGGCGCTCACAGCACTACCTAAAGCATTCTTCAATCTGGACATTAAGACTCGAGCTGCCGCAGTGCCGAGTGCGGCGGTTATAAACCGGTTGAAGGTGCAAGATCGGGTTCGAGTCACCTCATTCAGCGAAACCAGGCGTCGCAGGGCCGTCAGGTCAATCGATGGTCGGGTGGCCAGCTCTGCCAGCGCTTTTCTATTGCTGTTGGTTTACTTGTCGGCCCAGATTGGTTGGTTGAAGGGAATCTCGCTGGTTACCAGGCAAATCGATTCGCTTCAGATTCCTCGTAGACAGGGTCGCTTAAGGTTTGATACTCCCCGATTCATCGAATCAGCCAAGCTTGCTGGTCTTGAGGTTCACTACTGGACCATCAACTCCCCTGCGGAAATGCGGGAGCTTATTGGCCTTGGCGCTGATGGTCTGGTCACCGATAGGTGTGATTTGGCTGTGAATATCGCCAAAAACAGGCTGTGAGTTTGCTGTTACGTCACTAACTTTGGGATGATTGACTGTTCCCGCCGAGTTAATCCTCGACGAAAGGCCCACAAGGCCGCAATTATTTGGAGGATAAATGGCACAGCAGACCATGCGCGGAATGCGCCTAGGCACTCAGAGCCTCGAAAGCGAACGCGGAGTTAATTACTCAGCTCGTTCAAACCACTCATACCAGTGTGTAAATAACCACGTTTCCGAGATGGTTTTCTCTGCAGATGCAGAAATTCCACAGACTTGGCAGTGCAAGCAGTGCCCTGAGCAGGCCACCCTGCTAGAAGACGGCAAAATGATTGTTCTTGACGCCTCAGATGACAAGACTCCACGCTCACACTGGGAAATGCTGCTTGAGCGCCGCACTCGTGAAGAGCTCGAAGAAATTCTTCAGGAGCGTCTCGACTACATTCGTGCCCGCCGTGCCGGTGGTCAAGCGGACCTGTAAAAACCCCATTTGGTGACCAGCCATAGTGCCTCGAGCACTATGGCTGTTGTCATTTTTGAAGCACCAAGGGTTCGCTCGACAAAAGTAATTGGCACCTCAACCACTACTCCCCCTGCCTTTGCAGTTCTGAGCGCCATCTCAACTTGAAATGCGTAACCTCGTGCTGCAACACCCTGCAAATCCAAGCTTTTTAGAAACTGCACGTTGAACGCTCTGAAACCGGCCGTCATGTCTTTGATGCCGGTGCGCAGCATTAGGTTGGCATACAGGTTGCCGATCCTCGAGATAGCCTTTCTGTAGGCCGGCCAGTTGACCACTGCTCCCCCAGAAACCCAGCGAGAACCAATCACAAGATCGGCTTGGCTGGCTTTTTCTAGAAGTCTCGGCAAATCGATGGCTCGGTGGGAGCCATCTGCGTCCATCTCAACGACTGTTTGGTAATCCCGTTCAAAGGCCCAAGCAAAGCCGGCAAGATATGCAGCTCCAAGCCCACCCTTTTCTTCCCGGTGCAAAACAAAGATTTGAGGATCTTTGGTGGCCAACCTGTCAGCGAGATGGCCGGTACCGTCGGGGCTATTATCGTCAACAATCAACAGGTCTACATCGGGGCAGAACTCTCTAAGTTCAGAGGCAGCGTTGGCAAGACTCTCAATCTCATTAAAAGTAGGCATGATCACGAGAGTCTTCATGCTTGCTCCTTTTGATTTTGATTGCCCAAACGCCTGCGATAAGCATAGGCAACAGCAATCGCTGCCAAGATCGCGGCGGCAGCATTAACCAATAAATCAACGATTCCGCCCATAAGAACTCCCGGTGTCATCGATGTTCGTAGCGGCACCTCAGTAACCATGGCCCCTGCGGTAAATGTCTCCAACTGGTCTAATGTGGTGCCATCAGGGCCATAAACGGCAGAAACCCCAACAGTAGAAACGTTAACCACCGCGCGACCAGTTTCAATAGCGCGCAACTTTGCTAATGCCGCCTGTTGAAAGGTCTCGTCGCTCCGGCCAAAGTCGGCATTATTGGATTGAGAGAAAATAACCCGAGCGCCTTGGTTTGCAAGATTTCTACCAATGTCGTCCACGGCAATCTCGAAACAAATCAAGGTTCCAACTTTTCCCTTGGCCAGTTCGTAGATGCCATCGCGCTCACCGAACGCGTAACCGCGTGAAATCAGGCCTATCAGGTCTGGAGCCAGCTGATACCAAAAGTCTCGATCCGGAACATACTCGGCAAAAGGGACTGGCCTTTGCTTGTCATAGAAATCGGTTGGCCCGACACCAGGTTCCCAAAGAATCGAACTGTTATAGAGGTTGTCGCCACGTGCAGTGATAGCGCCAAAGATGAGGGGCACTTGGAGATCCTCTTCAACTAAGCGACCAATCTTTTGGCTGGCGGAAACATCGCTAAACGGGCTGAGATCAGAAGCGTTTTCAGGCCAAACCACCACGTCCAATTCAGGGGCCTGCGGGTCGGTTTTGAGTAGTTCTGTGGCCTCAAGGTGGTTCTCGAGAATAGTTCCACGCTCGGTGTTCGAAAACAAACCAGCATTAGCGTTTCCCTGCACGCTTCCCACGACGAGAGTTCCATTCTCAGGTTCTTTGGGCAGGGTAATGGCCGCAGGGATGGCAAAAACCAAAACGCTGGCCATCAGCGGTGTGATCCAGTTGTTCTTTTCAGAGCTGCCCTGAAATTTGGTGGCCACAAATATTGCTATTGCTGCCGACACCAAAGCAATCACGAAGGTCAACCAGCCCAAGCCACCAAGGTAGACCCACTTGGACAGAACTGAATCAGCTTGGGTTTGCGCCAGCCTGCTCCAAGGAAATCCGCCATAAGGCAAAGAGATAGCAACCCATTCGCGCGCAGTCCAGATCAGGGCCAGGGCCACGGCAATCGCGGCGGGTTTCAGGCTTCGGTTCTTGAGGCTTGCCTCTAGCATGCGCCAAACCAAGGCTAAAAAGGCCATGCCCACAGCAAAGATGGCTGCTTCCAGAACTGATAGTGCAAGCCAAGGAATCGGGCCGAGGTAAAGGCTGAGCCACTCAATCTGGCTTAGGTAGTAGGCCAGGCCACCCAGAAACCCTATTGCGCTGGCCGGCAAAAACTTGAGGTTGTGTACCGACAAAATGAGAAGGATTACTGAACCAAAAATTAGCGGCCAGATTCCCTCTCGGGGCATCGCCAAGCTAGATAGAACGCCGCCAGAAATCGCAGCCAAAACCCGCCAAATGATTGGCAATCGTAGAAATACCAGTCTGTGTTTCATAGTTAGCCGTAGTAAGAGTAGGCGACGATTCCACGTTTGACCTGATCTACGGCCAACTTTGCGGTTTTGGCCAGAGACTCGTCAGCCGTCTGGGCAATCTGGTCGAGAAGATCGATAATCTGTTTGGTCCAACGAATAAAATCACCGGCCAATAGATCTGCACTATCCAGAACAGTGTCAAGACGCGCCCCACTAGCCCATCGATGGATTGGCAACGCCAAACTTAGGTCGATAGGAGGTGTCTGGCGCAATTTGTGGTGGCGAGCCAACTCTTCTAACTCGTGCCAGATGTCTTGCGTGGTTTCAATCACCTGCCCAAAATTACCCTTAGGAATTCGAGGCTCCCACTCTTCGTCACGTCTGGCCTCATAGACCAGTGAGGCAGCCACAGCGGCCAAACTTGGCGCATCAAGATTCTTCCAAATACCCTCACGAAGGCACTCAGAGATGAGCAAGTCGCGCTCACCGTAAATGCGGGCCAATGTCTTGCCAGCTTCCAAAACCTCGTAGTCGCCATCAACGCCCGGGGTGATGTAGTTCAAGTCACTTAGCATTCCGCAAATCTTGTCGAACGTCTTAGCCACCTGATTTGTTCTGCCCTCAATTTGAGCCAAAATGCTCTCGAGTTCGCGTTGCAATTTAAACCAGCGTTCACCCCATCGGGCATGCGCTTCGCGGTCTGGGCACGAATGGCAGGCGTGAGATCGCATGTCGCGCTTTAGCTGGTTTAGGCGCTGCTCTTGCAAATGGCGGCCTTTGCTTTGGCGAATGTCCTTGCCGCGGTCAGCGCGTACTCGACTTGCCGCAAGTGCCCGCTCTAGATCGCTAATCTCTCGGCGCATTGTCGCGTATTCAACAAAGTCGCCCTTGTGGCACTCCATGGCCTTGGCATAGCCATCGAGTGAAACCTGTTTTTCACGTATTCCGCGGGCCAAACCGACTACCGAACGGTCTGCCTGGAATTGTGCAAATGAGGTTTCTAGAACTTCTCGCGCACGCTCCCGGCCAAATGCCTCGATGAGGTTTACTGCCATGTTGTAGGTGGGTCTAAACGGGCTGACCAAAGGGTACGTGCGTTTACTAGCAAGACCAGCCACGTTGTTCGGATCCATGTTCGCACTCCACTGGATTACCGAATGGCCCTGGGTGTCAATGCCTCTGCGACCAGCGCGACCGGTCAACTGGGTGTACTCCCCTGGGGTAATTTGAACTCGACCCTCGCCATTGAACTTATCGAGGCGTTCCAAAACCACAGTTCTGGCCGGCATGTTGATGCCTAGGGCAAGCGTCTCAGTGGCAAAAACCACCTTCACTAACTTGCGCAGGAATAGCTCCTCGACTACCTCTTTAAAGGCTGGAAGCATTCCGGCGTGATGGGCTGCTACACCTCGTTCAAGGCCACTCAACCATTCAAAATAGCCAAGGGTCGACAGGTCTTCATCGGCAATGTTGTAGCACTTTTCTTCAACTACCCGGCGAATCTCTTGCTTTTCTTCTGTAGTGGTTAGCCGAATTGAACTGCTCTGGCACGCCTTGACCGCGGCTTCACAGCCCACGCGTGAAAAAATGAAAAAAATTGCCGGCAGAAGGTCTGCCTCATCGAGAATATCCACTATTTCTGGCTTAGAGATTCGCGGAATTCGAGCTTGCTGTGCCCTAGCCTCGTGATACGAAACCTTCTTTCCCCGCTGAGGCCGGTTAAGTGGCTGACGCATTTTCGAGGCATGCATTTGGGCAAGTTCAGGGTTTACCCGAACATCTTTATCATCGTCATCAAAGAGCTCGATAAGCTCGTCACCGAACAGCACGTGCTGGTTTAGGGGCACCGGTCTAATCTCAGAAACGATGATTTCGGTGTCGCCGCGAACTTCATCAAGCCAAGCTCCAAATTCCTCGGCGTTGGAAACGGTAGCGCTTAGCGAAACAATCTTCACGTCTTTCGGTAGGTGCAGAATTACTTCTTCCCAAACCGCACCTCTAAACCGGTCGGCAAGATAGTGAACCTCATCCATGACTACGAACCCAAGACTGATTAGCGAATTGGAGTTCGCATAAATCATGTTTCTCAGTACTTCCGTGGTCATAACCACAATCTGAGCGTCTGAATTTTGATTCGTGTCACCCGTTAGCAGACCGACTCGATCAGTGCCGTAGCGCTTTACTAGCTCCGCATACTTTTGATTACTGAGAGCCTTGATCGGTGTTGTGTAGAACACTTTGAGGTTTTTCTCGATGGCAAGGTGAATGGCAAACTCGCCAACAATAGTTTTTCCGGCACCGGTTGGAGCGGCGACCAGCACGCCCTTACCTGAGGCCAGGGCCAGGCAGGATTTCTCTTGAAATTCATCGAGCGGAAAATCAAGCAGTCTCAGAAAGCTCTCAAGCGAAGGAGCCTTGCTTTTCTTTTTGGCCAGAGCGAATCTCTCTGCAGCGCTTAGCTCATGCTGGGTCAAATGGTTTCCGTCAATTCTTCAGAATATTTTTGGGCCCGTTTCGCGCGCCGTTTGTCGTTTACCGCGGTTACGGCAGCAGCCAAGAAATAAAGGGCAATTAGCGGAATCATCACCAAGAACATTGACATTGGATCGGCGGTTGGGGTAGCAAGCGCCGCAATCAGAGCAATCACAAAAACAGCTAGGCGCCATGAATTCAAAATGTTTTTAGTGGTGAGCAAACTTGCAAAGTTGAGCAGCACCAGAACCACGGGCAAGACAAAAGCGAGACCGAAAACCAGCAGGATTCGAATCGTGAAAAGAATGTATTCGTTGGCATTGATTACGTTGGCGGCGCCTGTTGGCGTGAAACCGATCAGGGTGGCCACAAAACTTGGTAACGAGGACCAGGCCAACCAACAACCCACTGCAAAGAGCGGAATTGCGCTGAAAAGAAAGCCCAACGTGTATCGACGTTCTTTTTGCTTGAGTCCTGGCGTGATGAATGCCCACAAGTTGTAGAGCCAAATTGGGCTGGTCATCAAGATGCCAAGAAAGATTGAAACCTGCAGTTGAAGGTCAAATGCTCCGGCTACCGTGCCGATGTTCAAAGTGGCATTAACACCACGGTCTTTGGCCAAATCGACAATAGGTTTTTGCAGGATTTGGAACACTGGCTCAAAAATTAACCAGCCAACTACTGTGCCGACGAGAATGAAGGCGGCTGACCAAAATAGCCTTTTTCGCAGTTCCTTTAGGTGACCGCCGAGATTCATTTTCCTCTCGGGGTTGCGTTTCTTTGCCACGGCTATCGAATGCGGTGGCTACTTGGCTTCAGGCTTGTTGCCCTCTTCGGTAGCTCCTGAAGAACCATTTGAAGAGGAACTGTCGTCGCTCTTGATTTCCTTTTTGAAAATGCGAAGCGACTGAGCCAAGCTCTTGGCCAATCCCGGAAGTTTAGGCCCACCCCAGAGCAACATGACAATAACGAGGATGATGATCCATTCCCAGCCTTGTAGGCGCATCAGTGGAACCTGCTTTCATCGGGGTTGAAGTTCTTTAGCGACCCTATAAGCCTACGCTGTCTGGCTTGCTGTTTCTTGGCTTTCGCACGAAGCGTGGCCTCGCGCTGAGCCAGCAAAACTTCTGGATCCTCGAGCAAACTGTCCCTGGGGCCCTCGTATTCGCTCGGGGTGTTCAATGCTTGTATTAGCGGTTCGGTCCGCTGAGTCAACCTATCGAGTTGGTGCATCACCTCAAGAAACCGGTTGAATAGAGATTTGCCGATGATAGCTAGCACCACCAGTGCTGCGATCGCTAAACCCAACCAGATCCAAAACCAAGCCCAGAACCCCACGCTAACCCTCGTTTTCGATAGTGATTGGCTCATTACTGCCGATAGCTTTCAAGGCATATTCGCGAACAAAATATCTAGCCTGAGCAGGTTCGATGACCTTGGCTGCTCCCCCATAGCGAGCGACCAGGCGTCCAATGTTTGGCAGATGCCCGATGCTAATGGTTGCTCGAATTCTAGATTTGGAAACCTCGGTTGGCTCAGTTATCTGCTGAAACTCAGAAATTAGGCCGTAGGCTTCGGGCTCTACCTCCACGACAACCTGGGTGTCGGTGTTGCCGGCAACGTACACCGAATCCTCGATCTCGCCAACTGATTTAGCCTGGTCCGAAAGGTCAGCGTCTAAGACCTGAATTGAACGCATTCGATCTAGTCGGAAGTTTCGAACCTCTTCATTGATTGGACAGTAACCGCGGAGATAGGTTCCATCGAGTCTTGGATCGAGTCGCAGTGGTTCGATAATTCGATTTGTGCGCTCACCCTTTTGATTGAAGTATTCGCATGAAATCTGCTTGCCTGAGATGATGGCCGAGCGCAGGACCATTACGCCTTCTTCAGCCGTGCCTGGCTTGACCTCAAGCTTGGCCCCTGCGCTGCGAACCTGCCCAGAGCCGAGCAATTCAATCAGGTAGGCAAGGTCTGGATCATTGGAGAACTCCGGCATGTTTGTCAGGTAATTCAACCCAGCCGCAATTGCAGATGTTTGCCTAGTAGAAAGTTGCGGAACGCCGTCTAGCACTAGGTTGTCCACCAATGTCAAGATTCCCTGCTCCTCAAGAGCATCGACATCGATGAAAAAGAACCACTCTTCAAATCCATTGATGTCAGCCCTGGCTTCGTTAATGGAGGTTACGGCTCTACGAATGTACTCAGGAGTTAGCTCAAAGTGCGCGGCAGCCTCAGCTAGGTCTACAGGACCTCTGGATTGTAAATAACCAACCAGTGACAGCAAAAAATTGAGGCGATCTTCGCTGTTGAAACTGTTCAATTTAGGCATGATCTGCCACCACCCTGGCAAAACCTGCCTTGATCGCATCATCGAGCTCTCTGGGTCTAACCACAGAGACATCGAGAGCGAAGTTTCTAAGCTCCTCGGCAAGCAGATGTAGATCTAGGTACTGCAACTGAAGGATTCCTCCAGGTGCTGAGGTCTCATCTAGGTGAAAGTGAAACCATGCCTGACTATCTTGCTTGACTGCAATTTCAGCGATGTTGCCGGCAACGAAAGCATCGAGGTCTGCGTTAGCTGCTGCTACCAATTCGGAATCAGGAGCCTCAAAAGTAGCAACCTGGTCGTCGACCTTAATTGTTTTCACTTTCGAGACGATTCGTTTGAGAAGAAAATTCCTCGCTTCACCAACTTGCAGGTCAAAGCATTGCAGCAGCCATTGGCCATCGATGTTTCTTAGCGCCCATGGTTGAACGTGACGTTCACTCAGTGTTCCGTCGGGCTTGCGATAAGTGAAAGCTACCTCGGTTTGTTCATCAATCGCCAAATTGAGTGGGCTAAAACTAGGTTCGTGAGTCTGAATTCTTGGGGCAAACCCGATCAGGTCCTCTGCTGATGGCGCAATTCCAAGAGCACGAAGCCTGACTAGTGCCTGACTAGCTTCAGACTTTATCGATGCCTTTGCCCAGACCTGGGCTGCCAGACTAAGCAACTGCAACTGTTTTGGGGTTAGCTCAACCTTCTGGGGCCAAACAAAACTGTCATTTGAAATTACGTAGCGAATGTCGTCGCTATCGGCAAGTTGGTCCGCAATCTCAATCTTGATTCCACTCGCTCGAAGGTCCGCCTTATCGCGCTCGAACATTCGGTTGAGAGATTCATCATCATTACCCTTGGGTGCTTCAGCATAGGTGCTGATGGCTCGAAAGAGTTCTGCCTTAGTCAGCCCCCGTTCGGCAAAAATTAGCGCACAGGTGAGCTGCAACAAACGTTCGGATTTGTCGGTCTTTTTAGGCCGCCAGGCCTCTGAAACGCTAGCCACTACGCCCCCGAAGAGTTCTAATTGCCTGGGGTGCTGGTTGCAAGAATGTCGATTACGAAAATCAGCGTCGAGTCAGCTGGAATACTGCCGGTCGCGGTGGAACCATAGCCGTCTTCAGGCGGAATAATTGCGATCACCTGGGAACCAACGGTCTGCCCAACCAATGCTTTGATGAATCCCGGAATGAGCTGGCCTTCAGCAAGTTCGAATTGGGTTGGTGTTCCAGAGTCCCAAGTTGACTCAAATTTGTCGCCACCCCAAAGGAATCCGCTGTAGTGCACGGTAATTTCATCGTTCAACTTGACGGTCTCACCAACGCCTTTCAGCAGGGTTGAAACCTTGAAATCTGCCGGTGCATCGCCGGTAGGCATAGTGATTCCTGGAACACCCTTGGCTGACCTAACTACTGCTGGGAAGCCGGCTTCTGCTGGCTGTTCAGCACCGGTTGCGTATGGCAAAGTCACTGCCAGAACGTCGAGCACGTAAACCAAAGAATCAGTCGCGCTGATGCCTAGGTCTGCTGCCCCCTCACCCTGGTGTGCAAATTTAGCGGGGAACAGTACGGCTACGCGTGAACCTGCACGAACGCCTGAGAGTGCGTGGCAGAAGTCCGGGTATTGACCACTTGCGATGATCTGAGTAATTGAGTCAGTACCGTCAAACTTGGTCGATTGGAAAGCCTCACCAGTGCCGCCATTCAGTGCGACAAACTCGAGTTTCAGGCTCTCATCACCGGTGAATTTGGGTCCAGCACCTTCAGTAATTACCTTGGTCTCAATTTTGTCTGAGGTTAATGGAGTTGGAAAATCAACCTGAGGAACCTCGCCATCGGCGCCAGTGACCCTAATTTGTTCGGCATTATCGCCTGTAGCAAAGGTTTCGCAGGTTTGCTTGACCCCGGCAAAAAGCTCATCTGCCGGGTTTGTCGAAGAGCAACCCGCCAGGGTTAGTGAAAGTGAGGCTGCAGCAGCAACAGCAATTATTTTGCGCAAAATTAAGTCTTTCCAGTCGGATGTGAATAGTTTACTCAGCGGTGCTGGGAATTTACTGCTGGCTCTTGGCTTCGGCGGAAGCGGTGGCGCTTCGAATTGTTTTACGCAATTTTTTGTCTGAAACTTTGCGCTCCCCCATGTGATCTGGGTTCCAAACAGAAAGGTCTTCGTCGCTGAATTCTGGCTTGGCCTTGGTGGTCTTGAAATCTGGCAAAACAGCTCCGGGTGCAAGTCTTCTGGCAGTGACCAAGAAACCGGTGTGGCCAATCATGCGGTGCTCTGGGCGCACGGCCAACCCCTGAAGGTGCCATCCTCGAACCATAGACTCCCATGCTTCAGGCTCTGCGAAAAGCTGGCTCTTACGCAGAGCTTCTGTGAATCGTGAAAGCTGGGTGACCGTGGCAACGTAGCCAATGATCATTCCGCCAGGAACCAACGCATCGGCACATTCCTGGACACATTCCCAAGGTGCCAGCATGTCCAAGATGATGCGGTCAATCGAACCCGGTTGAGTTTTCTTCGGCAGCTCATCCTGCAAGTCGCCCAGGTGGATATTCCAGTTATCTGGAACCAGGCCAAGATTCGTGGCTACGTTCGCTTTAGCGATTTCGGCAAATTCCGAGCGGCGCTCAAAGGAATCTAGGGTTCCGTGATCTCCGATGGCGCGCAGCAGGTACATGCTGAGACCGCCAGAGCCAACACCTGCCTCGACCACACGGGCACCTGGGTAAATGTCACCCATGACAACAATCTGGCCTGAATCCTTTGGGTAAATGATGTTGGCACCGCGAGGCATAGACAAAACGAAGTCGCTCAACAGTGGACGGAAAGCTAGGTACTCAACCCCGGTTTGATTGGCAATGATGGAGCCCTCTGGTTGACCGATGATGTCATCGTGCATGAGATCACCTCGGTGAGTTCCGTAGCGTGCGCCGGCCACCAGAGTAATGGTGTTTAGGCGACCCTTTGGGCCAGTTAACTGCACGCGGTCGCCCGCTCTAAATGGGCCGGTCGGCAGGCCAGCATCGCTCAGTTTGCTCATGATTTTCCTATCTGAAAAGTTCTTGCAGGTCGTTGATCGTGACACCAACTAGGGTTGGCCAGATGATTCGACCTGGAATCTGTGGAATTTCCACAAAGTTTGGAATTCCAATTGCCTTGGTACCGGCAGCTTCGGCACTACGTAAACCGGTGTTTGAGTCTTCGAATGCAACGCAATCCGCTGGGTTCACACCCAGCAGTTCGCAAGCTTTTAGATAAGGCTCTGGAAAAGGCTTGCCCAGTTTGACATCGTCTCCACCGACAACCACATCAAAGGCATCGAAAGGAATCTGATTAACCACTTCTTGAGCCATGTGGTGCAAAGACATAGTCACCAGGGCCGTTTTGATTCCTGACTCTTTTAGAAGCTTCAAAAGTTCTTTTGCGCCCGGACGCCATGGAACTTCATCGGCCAATTGTTCACGCACACCCTCGGTGAGTTTTGCGATTATTTCGTGAGGGTGCAGATCGCTGTTTAGCTTGTTTTTGATAATTTTTGAAGATTCAAAAAGGCTTAGGCCAATTAGGTCAAAGCCATCCTTCTCAGTCCACTCGGAGGAGTGAGCCTCGGCCAAGGACCGTTCGCTTTTCATCCAGTAATGTTCTGAGTCGATGAGGGTTCCATCCATGTCCCACAGAACGGCGGCAGGGGGCTGGTTTCTCAACATAATTCTTCAATTTTACCCGGCTTAGGTTGGCTTAGAGTTTTACTTGATACATCCAAAGGTTCAGGGGAACAAATTGACGAATCGCATATTTGCCGGCCGCACACTCATCGTGGCTTTTGAAGGCTGGAATGATGCTGGAGAATCGGCAAGCAATGCCGCCAAATTTCTAGCAAAGCAATTGAACTGCGATGTTGTGGGCGCGATTGACCCTGAAGATTATTATGACTTCATCTTTACCCGGCCAACAGTGGCTTATGACGAGAATGGGCAACGCCAGATTTCTTGGCCAAGCACTGAAATGTGCGCCCCAGGCATTGAGGTAGTTGCTGAAACTCCCGAGTTTGGGAGGGTACACATTTTGCTTGGTACTGAGCCCTCACGCCGTTGGCAAACCTTCACGGCAGAAATCATGGAAATGGTTGAAGACCGCGAGATCGATGCCGTTATTTTTCTGGGCGCAATGCTGGCCGATGTTCCGCACTCTAGGCCTATTGGTATAACTGCCACGAGTCAGAATGAGGCGGCCCGTGCGGCATTTGCTCTAGAGCGCAGCCACTATGAAGGGCCAGTCGGTATTTTGAGTGTGCTTGGTGTAGCCCTCGAGAAGGCTGGTATTCCATCGATTGCGCTATGGGCATCGGTGCCTCACTACGTTCACAACACACCGGCACCAAAGGCAACCTTGGCCCTGCTTACCGAAGTTGAGAAGTACCTAGGAATTCAGTTTGATCACGGTCAATTGGCACAGGAAGCTTTTGATTGGGAGCGCGGTATCGATGAAGCTGCTGAAGCCGATGAAGACATGGCCGGCTACATTGCTCAACTGGAGAAGACCCGCGACGAGGTTGAATCTCCAGCGGCATCTGGCGATGCATTAGCCATTGAATTTGAAAAATTCCTGCGGGAATCAGAAAAGAAGCCGGGCGAATCAGATCAGGATCAGCCTTAGTCGTTCAATACGCCGGCACCTAGCAGAATTAGCAGAGTTGCACCAAGTGCCACTCGCCAGATGACAAATGGCATAAAGGACCCGCGGTTTAGGTACTTGAGTAGCCCTACAATCACGCTAAATCCCACGGCGAATGAAACCGCAGTGGCAATCAAGGTCGCTGCAAGGTCTTCAACTGCCAGGTCTTGATAGGTTTTGGCGAATTGGTAGGTTCCGCTGGAGATAACCGCTGGAATAGCCAATAAGAAACTGTACCTAGCTGCCGCTTGGCGGGAGTACCCCATTGCCAGGCCCACTGAAATCGTTCCGCCAGACCTGGATACTCCGGGGATTACCGCCAGCGCTTGGCCGAGGCCAAAAAGCAAGCCGTCTCTGGTGTTGAGCCTCTCAATGCCTTTTTGCCTTGAACCGAATTTGTCGGCTAGGCCAAGGAGAATACCGAACACAATCAGGGTTACGCCGATCACCCAAAGGCTTCTGAGTTGGTTTTCAATCAGGTCTTTGAAAACAAGACCGATGCCAATCACTGGAAGGCTACCCAGGATAATGAGCCAGCCCATTTTTGCGTCTTTGCTGTTTTCTTCTGTCTGGGCGCGATTCTTGAAAAAGGAACCAAAGAACGCACGCAGAATGCGCACAATGTCTTTCCAAAAATAAAGTAGAACGGCTAATTCTGTGCCCAACTGAATGGTCGCGATGAACGCAGTAAGTTGGGGCTTAGACATAGAGCCAAGCCCCATGACCTGCTGTGCAATTTGCACGTGGGCGCTTGAAGAAATAGGCAAGAATTCAGTGAGTCCTTGAATGATTCCAAGAACTACCGCGTCAAATGGGTTCACTCAGATTCTTCTTCAGCGAGGCCGATTGGTAGGTACTCTTCAAAAGCTTCGCCAAGCGCCTCTTCGTAGTTCAAGAACGCATCCTCAAGTTGAAAGTAAGCCTGTTCGACTGTTGGGTCGTCCTGCCCCCGCCTTGCCGACACGGCCTCAAAGTGCCGTTCTAACGATGCGATGAACTGTTGAAGTGCGAGTCTTGCGTCTTGAGCCATAAGCCCAAACTACCTGCAATTTCGCTTTGAGGGTAGTACTTAGGGTGGCTATTTAGATTCTTCAGTTATCTGGTAAAGTTTGAGTTTGTTGTCGCGGGTTTCTGAGACAATCACCTGTCCGGGTGGCGGAATGGCAGACGCGCTAGCTTGAGGTGCTAGTCCTCTTATGAGGGTGGGGGTTCAAGTCCCCTCTTGGACACTAAAGCCCTGGTCCTCCACGACCAGGGCTTTTTCACTTAAGCCTTAGCCCAGCCAAAGCACGTCATACGGCTCTAGCTCAATTCCAGAATTTAGCTCAATCGATCTTCCGCTCAAGTAATCGGTTACCTGGTTACCCAGTGCCTGCAACTCATCACGAGACACCCACCTTCGGGTTTCAGCCAGGTTATAAACCTGAATCACATTTCCGGCTGGGTGAATTCGCTCAAAAATAGCCACGCCATGGCCTTGCCCTGCCTTGACCTTGGTTGCTACGGCTGCGTGAAGCGATGGCAGCTGCAGTCGCGCCGAAATTAGGTTGTCGATGCCCTTGCGAACTCGGGTAGCTGTCGAAGCTGGCTTCTTTCCGGCAGCAGCGCTCTCCGCGACATCCCAAGGCATAGCTGGGCGGTGGATCCAACGGTTGTCATCCCGTTTGGTTTTATCTTTAACGAAGTCGTCGTCATTGAACAACGCAATTTCATCGCCCATGTAAAGCAGTGGAATTCCGCCGAACCCGAAAACCATCGCGTAGGCACACAAATAACGCTTGATGGCCAAATCAACTGCAGCGCTGTCTTTGCGTTCCAATGCGCCCTGAATGCCGGTCAGTGCAGCAGCGGTGCCCGAGGTCCTTCGTTCTCCCGAGTGTTTCTCGACCTGAAAGTCCACTCCCCTGGCCTCTGAGCCATAAAACTTGCCCGTGTAATAGTCAGCAAGAAACATGCGGTGATCATGTCCATTGATTCCCACGCGGTGGGCATCGGTGTCGTCAATTGCCCAGCCAATGTCGTCGTGACAGCGGAGGTAGACGCCCCAGGCAGTGCTTGCCGGCATCGAGCCAAAACGAGACATGACAAGTTCTAGTAATTTGGCGTCTTTGGCGGCAATTGCTGACCAAATTTGGACCATCAAACTGTTGTGGTAGGCCATGTCAGACACCTTGCCTGCGTGCTGACCTTCGCCTAGATAGGCTCCAACTTGCGCTGGTCCAACAATTGCCTCGGCCTTGAAAATGAGAGATGGGCTCAAGATTTTCGAAAATGCGCGAAGTGCCTGAGTGATGGTGTGAACCTCTGGCTCCCCCTGGCAACTCGTTCCCGTGCGCTTCCAGATGAAGGCAATAGCATCAAGTCGAAGACAGTCCACACCGTGGTTGGCTAGGTTGGCGATAATGTCGGCAAACTCGCAAAATACATCGGGATTAGACCAATTGACGTCCCATTGGTAGGAATTGAAGGTTGTCCAGACCCAAGCCTTGAGGTCTTCGTCCCAGGTGAAATTGCCAGGGGCAAAATCTGGAAATACCTCTGGAAGTGACTTTTCAAAATTGTCAGGAATCTCGCGATCGGCAAATGCATAGAAGTATTCTCGGTATTTTTGCTCGCCAGCCTTGGCCCGCTCAGCCCACTCGTGCTCTTTGGCCACGTGGTTGAGCACTAAGTCCAAGGTCAAAGAGATTCCTGAGTCGTGCAATTGCTTAGCTACCTCGGCCAACTCTTGCATTGTGCCCAAATCTTCGCGCAGGGCACGGTAGTTTTTCACCGCGTATCCACCGTCACTGGCGCCTGGTCGAGGCTCAAGTATCGGAAGCAAGTGTAGGTAGGAAACTTTAAGGTTCCTTAAGTACTCAACTCGATTAGCTAGCCCAGCTAAGTTCTTATCGAACAAATCTGTGTAGCAGACGTACCCAATGGTCTGGGGGCGCTGGAACCAATCTGGGTTCAGCACGCGCTCGCGGTCCCTTTGCCTGAGGTCTTCGCTACGGTTTTGGTGCTGCTGCACCATGATTTGGAGCAGCGGCTTGATGATTTCACTTACCGAGTATGTTGCTTGCAGCCCATCGATAAGGTCTTGGCCCCATCTATCGAAACGATCCAGTAGATCAGCATCTCCGCGATTAGTTAAGTCAAGCTGCTTAGCTAATGCTGCTTTTGCCTTTTCGAAATCAGTCTGTTTGGTGGCCACGCCAACTCCTTTGTCCGTCCAAATTCTAGGTGTGGCTGGTGGGGCAGATCACTGGTTTCCCACAACCGTTGTTATCTCGTAATGCGCATCAGCTGAATAGACGGCAGAAAGTTAGACTGGAGTAGATGGTAGAGAGAGAACCACTTAGCGCAGCTGTCAGCTACAGCGTGGATTTTGCGCGCGAGCGGATTCAAGGTAAGTCTCTGGCAGTTTTGACTGGAGCTGGAATAAGCACGGACTCGGGGATTCCTGACTATCGTGGGCAAGGTCGTGTGGTGAAGCACCCGATGACTTATGACTCCTTTGTGGGCTCGCACCAAGCCCAGGTGCGCTACTGGGCCCGCAGTTTTATCGGTTGGGATCGCATAGCGACCGCCGTGCCAAATCTGGGGCATTTTGCCCTGGCCCATGCAGAGAATCTGGGCCGCATCAATCAGACCATTACTCAAAATGTTGATGGCTTGCACCAAAAGGCTGGAGCCAAAAGGGTCATTGACTTGCACGGTCGACTTGACCGAGTCACTTGCCTAAACTGTGGTGAGTCAATGCACCGCAGCGACATGGATAAGCTGCTACAAAAACTAAACCCTAGCGTCAACAAAGACGCGGATTTCGAATTCACCCCTGATGGCGATGCAGAAGTTGAAGCTGCCGAAAACTTTCAGATTCCAAGTTGCCCTAACTGCCGTGGCATTCTGAAGCCCGATGTGGTGTTCTTCGGTGAGTCGGTGCCTTCTGACCGCGTAGAACATGCCATGACCGCTCTGGACCAATCAGATGCTCTTCTGGTAGCCGGAACCTCGCTGTCGGTGAATTCTGGCCTCAGGTTTGTGCGTCGTGCTGCTCGGGCAGGCAAACCGGTAGTCATCGTGAACGTGGGACCCACCCGAGGTGATGAGCTAGCGTCTGTCAAAATTCAAGGCAACACATCTCAAGTTCTAGAAAGCCTGCTAATTGACTAAAACTATTTTGGGGCTTTTGCGCCACGGCCAGACCGACTGGAATATTGATTTCCGACTTCAGGGCGTAACCGATATTCCGCTGAATGAAACTGGTATTCAGCAGGCTCACGTTGCGGCACAAGCTCTGAATGGCGAGGATTGGGACGTTGTCTTGACCTCTCCCCTATCGCGAGCAAGAGACACCGCGGCAATTGTAATTAGCCGCGCTGGGTTGCCCGAGGCACTGGTTGAACCGTTGCTGCTCGAGCGCTCCTTTGGCGATGCTGAGGGGTTAAAGCATGATGAGTGGCGGGCCACATACCCAAACACAAATGAAGTGCCAGGAGGCGAAACCATTGAAGCCCTTGAAATCAGGGCTTGGCAATTGCTTGATGAGATTTTGAAGAACCATGCCGGCAGACGAATATTGACTGTTTCGCATGGTGCACTGATAAGAAAACTTCTGGGAATGGTCAGCCTTGGCGAGTTTCCTCGAGAGGGTGAGCGGTTGTCAAATGCCTCTCTCAGTGTTTTTGTACACGATTCCTCAGGCTGGCAAATTCAAAGTTACGAACCCGGAATGCTACAGCCAAAGAACCGATAGGTAACCTTTCTAGAGTTTCTCAATCATCTTCAATAGGGACTCTGCCGATGAATCCCAACTGAACTTTGATGCTTGAATCAGGGCAGACTTAGAGGCTGCCGACCACGAATCTTGGTTATTGAGAGCAATTACTCGCTCTGCTAGGGCTTCAGCGGCGTTTGGTTCAAAATAGATTGCCGCCGCACCGCCAATTTCACGGAAAATTTCTATGTCTGAGACAACCACGGGAATAGCCCGAGACATAGCCTCCACCAGAGGAATACCAAACCCCTCGTCGCGGGAAGCAGAGACCAAGGCAAATGCTGAATCAATGTGGTCTAGATACTCGGTTTCGGAAACCCCATTGGCAAAAGTCACATTGCTGGCCCCCACCAGCTGTTGGAGTTGGCTCTTGCGTTCTGGGCTAATGCGGCTGAGCAATACGAGCTCGAAATCCGGCAGGAATTTCATGGCGCGAATAAGCGTCTCGACATTCTTGTAGTCCATAAAACTGCCCATGTACAGTAACTTGCGGCTCTTTGGAGCGCTTGGCATGGCAAGAGGCCTTGGTGCCTTCTCTGCAGCGTTATAGACAACTGATACCGGTCTGCGAGTGAGTTTGTGCTGTTTGATTAGACGTTTGGTGGTCTCTGAAACTGTGGCTACGGCGTCTGCGCGGTTCAACAGCAATCGTTGGGGCCAGTAAAACAGGTGGTACAGGCGCCACAAGACCCGAATCGGGAGGCTAAAACTAGGCGGGGGTGCTGGGTGACGGTAGTAAATCAAATCATGGAGAGTCAAGATCAGTTTGTATTTTCTGCCCAGAGTGCCCATGGTTTGCATAGGCGAAAAGACCACCTGCGGTTTATAGCGATTCAGTTTCAACGCGGCTAGTGGCTCGAGTACTGAAGTTGGAGCTGGCACCACGACATGCTCACAGGGTGGCAACTTTGCGAGCTGGCGCTCATCCGAGATGATGGCAACAACATTTACACGCCTGCTCAGAGCCTCAAACAGCCCAGCTGAGAATCGGCTTATGCCGTCATGGTGGTCAACCCGGATGTACCGGGCATCGAAAAATATTGTGTTGGCTTTCAAAGTGTTGAACCAATGAACTCGCGAATGTCGTGGGCAACCAAATCAGGAATTTCATAGTGGGTTAGATGCCCCACTCCCCTGTGTTCGACGACACGGTGGGGAGCTGAAATTTGATTGGCCATGGCATATTGCTGCTTTGGCGAGGTGATGTCATCACGGGATCCGATGATCAGCAAAGTCGGTACCTTGAATTGGCTGGCATACTCAGATACGTCGTGAGAGATTGAGGCGTTGTAACCCTCAATGGCTACTCGTCGACTCGAAAAATCGTTGAAATTTGCATCATGCTGCGCGTGAATCCAACTACGTAATTCGCGGTTCAGCGACTTAGTCATGATGATGCTCATGCCGCGAACCATCGGCCAACTCTTGAGTAGCCATTCTGCCTGTCGCAGCGGGAGTTTTCCGGCCATGGCAAAGAAGCCCTGAGCCACCTTGGTTAACGGTGCGTTTGGCCCCTTGAGCGCTGGAGCAGAGACCGGGTTCTCAAGCACCAGGGCCTCAATCATGCTGCTATTCGTCGCTGCGAAAGCTGAACAGACAATGCTGCCGAAACTGTGCCCCAACAAAACGGGTTTCTGAGGCAAATTGAGCTGTTTGATAAATGCTTCAAGCCAAGAGACATAGTTGTCGATGGTGTGACTAGCGGCAAATTCCGTTGACTGACCGAAGCCCGGCAGATCTGGAATCACTAAGTTGAAATCCTCCAGCGCGCCTGCAATTGCCTCCAGCCCGTGGTGATTCCCGCGGTAACCGTGCACAAACACAATGGTTCGTGCGCCTGCACTGGTTGCTGGATACCTCCAGAAACGGGTGACCGTGTCGAGCACCTCTATGCTGGCTGGCTGCGAGCGAACCAAGGCTTTCTGGGCTAGTAATGCTGATTGCAGCGCCATGTTAGACCGAGAAGTACTTAGCCTCTGGGTGGTGCAGAACCATGGCGTCGGTCGACTGTTCTGGGTGCAGTTGCAGCTCCTCAGAAAGAGTCACTCCGATTGCCTCAGGCTTCAGTAGTTCCACCAACTTCACGCGGTCTTCAAGCTCAGGGCAAGCCGGGTATCCAAATGAGTAGCGCGCTCCACGATAATCCAGGCGGAAGTGGCCTTCGATTTCTTTTGGATCTTCGTTGCTGAACCCTAGTTCTTCACGCACTCTGGCATGCCAGAATTCTGCCAATGCCTCTGTCAGCTGAACTGAAAGTCCGTGCAGCTCCAGGTAATTGCGGTAGTCATTGGCCGCATACAGTTCATTTGCCGCCTCAGAAACCCGGTTTCCCATGGTCACCAACTGGAATGGAACGACGTCGATCTTGCCACTCTCTTTTGAAGCCACGTAGTCGCTCAAGCATAGGTGGCGGTCACGAGCCTGGCGTGGGAAAGTGAAACGCATCCGCTCGGTTCCCGGAACACCCCCTGAGCCACCATCGGTGGCTCCCTCAGGGCCGTGGTGCAGGATAACCAGGTCATTACCGTCAGAGACAGCTGGGAAGTATCCGTAGACAACCGCAGCCTCCAAAAGGCCTTCGGTCTGGATCTTTTCTAGCCAGGCTCGAAGTCGAGGGCGCCCCTCGGTCTCGACTAGTTCCTCGTAACTTGCGCCGTCATCTGCTCGTGACGGTTTCAAGCCCCACTGGCCCATAAAGGTGGCACGTTCATCCAAGAATGAGGCGTAATCGCGTAGTGGAACACCCTTTATGATTCTGGTACCCCAGAACGGTGGGTTTGGAATATCGTTGTCCGAGGCTACATCTGAACGATCCGGCATCATGTCAGGTACTGTGCGCACCAGAAGATTCTTAGGCTGAACCACACGCTTTTTAAGCTCTGGAAGCTTAGCCGTGGTGTCGCCACGCTTGATTTTGATGAGGGTGTCCATGAGTCTGAGTCCCTCGAAGGCGTCGCGTGCGTAACGCACCTCGCCATCAAAAATCTCGGCAAGATCTTGTTCGACAAAGCTGCGGGTAAGGGCTGCCCCACCCAAAATCACTGGCCAGCGCCCAGCCACACCTCTGAGGTTCATCTCTTCCAAGTTTTCACGCATGATTTGAGTGGATTTCACCAAAAGACCACTCATACCAATCACGTCTACATCATGCTCTTCAGCAGCGCGCAGAATCTCATTGATCGGCTGCTTGATACCGATGTTGACGGTTTCGAAACCGTTGTTGCTGAGAATGATGTCAACTAGGTTCTTGCCAATGTCGTGAACGTCTCCGCGCACTGTTGCAAGCAAAATCCGGCCCTTACCGGAGTCGTCAGTCTTCTCAATGAAAGGCTCTAGGTGGGCCACTGCTGCCTTCATGACCTCTGCTGATTGAAGCACGAAAGGCAACTGCATCTCACCCTTGCCAAACAGTTCACCAACCACTTGCATTCCCTTTAGAAGGTGGTCGTTGATGATGCCTAGCGCGGTCATACCGCTGGCCAGGGCCTCTTCAAGATCAGGCTCCAAGCCCTTCTTCTCGCCGTCAATAATACGGCGTTCGAGACGCTGGTCAAGCGGCATGGCAGCCAGCTCTTCGGCGCGTGACTGGCGGTTTGCTGCCGAGTCAACACCGCTGAAGACGTCCAAGAAACGGGTCAGCGGGTCAAAAGTCGTGTTGCCCTCGTCGTCGTAGGTGCGCTTGTCATAGATGAGGTCCATGGCAGCTTCAAGTTGTTCAGCAGGAATCTGGCTGAGCGGCATGATTCGAGCTGCGTGAACGATGGCTGAGGTCAAACCGACCTTGACACATTCGTGAAGGAATACCGAGTTGAGTACGTGACGAGCGGCAGGACTCAAACCAAAAGAGATGTTTGAGATGCCCAATGTGCTCTGCACGCCTGGGAATGCCTCGTTCAAGCGCCGGATTGCTTCAATGGTCTCAATGCCGTCTCGGCGGGTTTCATCCTGGCCGGTAGCAATCGGGAAAGTGAGAGTGTCGACAGTGATGTCGACCAGTCGCATTCCCCAGTTTTGGGTTAGGTCTTCGATCAGACGCTTGGCAATCGCGAACTTGGTATCCGCTGTGCGAGCCTGACCCTCTTCATCAATCGTCAAAGCTACGACTGCGGCACCGTGCTCTTTCACAAGTGGCATGATGCGGGCAAAACGAGATGTTGGGCCGTCGCCATCCTCGTAGTTGACCGAGTTGATCATGGCGCGGCCACCCATGCATTCCAAACCAGCTTCGAGAACTGCAGGCTCCGTTGAGTCGAGCACCAAAGGAAGTATGGTTGAAGTTGCCAAACGGCTAACTAGTTCTCGGGCATCCTTGGCACCATCTCGACCAACGTAGTCCACGCAGACGTCTAGAAGGTGAGCACCTTCACGAGTCTGCGAACGAGCAATTTCAATGCACTCATCCCAGTTTTCGGCAAGCATCGCATCGCGGAAGGCCTTAGAGCCGTTGGCATTGGTCCGTTCACCAATTGACAAGTAGGTCATGGTCTGGTCAAAAGGCTGGTGCTGATACAAACTTGAAAGACCAGGTTCGTCAGTCAAAGCTGGGCGGCTAGGGTTTTTACCTGCGACCGCGGCAGCAACTTCAGCGATGTGTGCTGGCGTAGTGCCACAGCAACCGCCAACCAGGCCAGCACCATAGTCGTTGACAAACTGAAGTTGGGCGGTGGCCAACTCACTAGGGGTTAGTGGGTAGTGAGCGCCATGAGGGCCAAGAATTGGCAGGCCGGCGTTCGGCATAACTACTACCGGCAGGTCAGAGAACTTAGCCAGGTATCTTAGGTGCTCGCTCATTTCGGTCGGGCCAGTAGCACAGTTCAGGCCAATAGCGTCAATGCCCAGCGCGCTGAGCGCAGTGAGTGCGGCACCGATCTCAGAGCCCAGGAGCATGGTGCCTGTGGTTTCAATCGTTACCGATACCAGGATTGGAAGCTGAACCCCCAGTTCGGTCATGGCGCGCTTTGAGCCAATGACAGCGCTCTTGGCCTGCAAAAGGTCTTGAGCCGTCTCGATCAGGATTGCGTCTGCGCCACCGCGAATTAGCCCCCTAGCGCTTAGCTGGTAGGCGTCACGAAGGACCGAAAACTTTTCATGGCCGAGGCTTGGAAGCTTGGTTCCTGGGCCCATCGAACCCAGCACCCAACGCGGTTTTTCGTCTGTACTAAAGTCATCCGCCACTTCGCGAGCAACCTTAGCTCCAGCGAATGCCAACTCTTCGATTCGATCCTGAATGTCGTATTCGGCCAAGTTTGCAAAATTGGCACCAAAAGTATTGGTCTCAATTGCCTCTGCGCCGGCCTTCAGGTACTGGGCATGGATTCCCATGATGATGTCTGGGCGGGTGACGTTGAGGATCTCGTTGCATCCCTCATAACCCTGGAATTCATCGAGGGTTGGATTGGCCTCTTGAATCATGGTTCCCATTGCGCCGTCGGCAACGACTACGCGGGATCGGACGGCATTAATCAGGGCTTCTGAGCGGGGTGCAAACATAGGTTTCAAGTCTAACTGAGACGGGTTGGCGTGGCAGGGGAATATACTTATTGAATGCCTGATTTCCCTTTGCTTCGCAAGACTGAACTTGAACTCAAATCTTTTTCAACGATCACTGAGGTTATGCAGGCACGCTCTGACATTGGTGAACCAACTTTGTCCTTTGAATTCTTCCCGCCAAAAGACGAAGTTGGCGAGGAACGTCTTTGGTCGGCATTCGAAAAACTACTCGCGGTAAAACCTGATTACGTTTCTGTGACCTATGGAGCCGGCGGTTCGAGTCAAGACCGTTCCCTCTCAGTAGTTCAGCGCATGGCCAAGAGTGTTCCAACGATCGGCCACCTAACTTGCGTTGGAGCAACTACGCAAAGCACTATCGACATCATTCGCCAATTTGAAGAAGCCAATGTGGCGGCAATCTTGGCTCTGCGCGGAGATGCACCAAAAGATGACCCCGATGCACTGGTTAAAGGCGAGCTAAAGACCGCCCTAGAACTAATTGAAGTGGCAGAGGCAAACTCTGACCTGGAAATTGGGGTTGCTGCTTTTCCAGAGGTTCACCCTGAGTCACCAGACATGGCCCACGATTCGAAGGTCTTAGCCCTGAAACAGGCTGCTGGAGCCAGGTTTGCTGTAACTCAGTTGTTTTTCAGCGTCAAGGCCTACACCGACCTTGTCTCCAGCGCTCAAGCTGCTGGCGTTACCATGCCGATTGTGCCGGGCGTTATGCCAATCGCTAACGCTAAACAGGTAATTCGCATGGCCGCCATGAGTGGAGCAGCTATGCCAGCTGAACTAGTCGAGAAACTGGAGGGTCTCGATGAAGAGGCAGCTAGCAAATTGGGTATGGAATTCTCCAAGCAACTATCAGTGGATCTAATAGCCGCCGGGGCACCTGGGCTACACATCTTTAGCCTTAACCAGCATGCTGCAGCCATTGAACTGGCGCGTGGTGCCGGCCTTTGTCGCTAGCCCCGTCTAGTCTGAAAATGTGAACGAACAACAGCTTTCATTTGACTTCTCGCCGAGCCTTCCCGATTGGGCAAGGCAAATTGCAGTTTTTGACCTTGAGACGACTGGTCTTGATCTAACCGAAGCCCGTATTGTCACCGCCTGTGCGGTGGAGCTCGATGAAAACGGTCAAATTGTTGGCAAGAACGTTGAATGGCTAGCAAATCCAGGAATCGCCATTCCTACCGCCGCAAGTGACGTTCACGGGGTCACCACCGAACTAGCTCAGCGAGACGGAAGACCAGCAGTCGAGGTGGTTGCTGAGATTATCGAGACTCTGCACGGGTTTTTTGCTCGTGGATTACCCGTAGTTGCCTACAACGCCCCGTACGACTTTACGATTCTGCACTTTGAGGCCTTGAGGCATGGGTTAGAACCTCTGAAACTTGGTAGCGTTATTGACCCTTTGGTGATTGATAAGTTCAAAGACAAGTTCCGCAAGGGCAAACGCCGCCTCGAGAATGCGGCCGAGTTTTACAAGGTAGACCTCGATGATGCTCACAATGCCACAGCTGACGCAGTTGCAGCAGGGCGCGTAGCTCAAGCCATCGCAAGGCGGTGGGCATACGAGCTGCCGTCCAGCCCGGCCGACCTTCATGCCGTGCAGGTCACCTGGAGTGAGTATCTAGATTCAGATTTTGAAAACTACATGCGCCGCGGCGTAAATCCAGATTTTACGGTCAAGCGAGGCTGGCCGCTAAAGCTGGAAGGCTAGCTGGCTGTTAAAACAAAAAACCCGGCCTAGGCCGGGTTTTTTATTGGTCTCAACCTGCAGACTGTGTGGACAATCTGCGATCTCGCGGAGCCATAGGCTCCGAAGTTTGGTTTTGTTTTTGCCGCCGAGACGGACTTGGCTAAAACAGCAGTGGCTGAAATTACGCGCCGAAGCCCTTGTAGCGTGCGTTGAAGCGCTCTACACGACCAGCAGCATCCATGATGCGCTGCTTACCGGTGTAGAAAGGGTGTGACTCAGATGAGATTTCAACGTCGAAAACCGGGTAGGTGTTTCCGTCTTCCCACTCGATGGTCTTGCTGCTGCCAACGGTTGAGCGAGTAAGGAACGCTACACCCGATGCCAAGTCGCGGAATACGACTGCTTCGTACTTTGGGTGAATGTCTGCCTTCATGGGAAAACTCCGTAATAATCGAAAACTTTTGGGATTGCGCCATAAGGCACTAAAGGACAAGCATACCAGTTTTCAGGCTTGTCCGGCAACTACCTCTAGTGTTTGTTGGCCCGAACTCTGAAGCGACCCTCTTCGAAGTCAACCTTGAGGCTGAACCCAAAAACTTCGGAGATTTTTTCAGAGGTAAGCGTGGCGTGGATGTCGCCGGCGGCAAAGATCTGACCCTCGCGAATCAGCAAGGCGTGAGTGAAGCCCTCAGGGATCTCCTCGAGGTGATGGGTCACCATAACCATGGCCGGAGCCAGAGGGTGCGATGCATACTCGCCAATTATGTTGATGGTTTGTTCCCGGGCAGCCAGGTCAAGACTCGCTACAGGTTCATCGAGCAACAGAACCTCAGGGTCTGGCATGACGGCACGAGCAATTTGGGTGCGCTTGCGTTCGCCATCGCTAAGAGTTCCGAAAGCGCGATCTGCAAAATCAGATAACTGCCACTCCGCAAGAACTCGGCGGGCACGGCGTTCATCGATGTCTTCGTATTTCTCGTTCCAACGGCCGGTCACACCGTAACTGGCGGTCATTACTGCGTTGAGCACCGACTCAGAATTTGGAATATGAGCCGCCAAAGAGGTTGAGGCAAAGCCGATTCGGGTGCGCAGCTCAAACACGTTGATCTCCCCCATGCGCTCACCAAGAATGGTGGCTTGGCCGAGACTCGGGTGAATTTGGGCTGCTGCAACGCGTAGCAAGGTCGTTTTACCTGCGCCATTTGGGCCCACAATCACCCAGCGCTGATTTGGCTCTACCTGCCAATCAACATTGTTCAAAATGTTGCGGCCCTCACGGACCACCGTTACGTTGTTTAGATCAATGACGCGAGACATGCCCTTTAGCCTATGTGCTTGCCGTTGATTGCCTTCTCATAGACACCAATTGTTTCCGCGGCAATGCTGTCCCAGCTGAAGTGTTGCTCAACTCGTCTGCGGCCAGCCGCACCGAATTCGTCGATATTTGGACTCGCGAGCATTTCATTCAGAGCAGCGGCAAAATCAGACACAAACTTGGCCTCATCCAGCGGCTTACCGCTGCCGTCCATGAGTTGTTCAATCTGAACGAGTAGGCCAGTTTCGCCGTGGGCAACTACCTCAGGAATACCGCCGGTGGCAGTTGCTACCACTGGTGTTCCACAAGCCATGGCCTCAAGGTTCACGATTCCAAGCGGTTCATAAATTGATGGGCAGGCAAACACCGTGGCGGCCGAAAGCATGGCGATTAGCTCTGCGCGGCTCAAGTGCTTTTCAACCCAAATAACGTTGTCTCGAACCTTGCGTAGTTCTGCCACAAGATCGGTGACCTCTTGCAAAATCTGTGGGGTGTCTGGCGCTCCAGCGCAAAGAACCAGCTGCACATCGCTAGGAAGTTCCCGCGCCGCCTTTAGAAGGTAAGGCAATCCCTTTTGCATGGTGATGCGACCAACAAAGACCACTGAGCGCTTCTCTGGATCCACCCCATTCGCTCTCACCAAGTCTGGGTTGTCAGCTGCCTGAAATGCATCTAGGTCGATTCCATTGTGAACCACAGCAACTTTTTGCGGGTCAAGTTGTGGGTACGCGCGAAGAATGTCTTTTCTCATTCCATCAGACACAGCAATGATTCCGGTAGCACCCTCGTAGGCGGTTCTTTCCACCCAAGATGAGAGTCGGTATCCCCCACCGAGTTGCTGCTCTTTCCATGGGCGCAAGGGTTCAAGACTGTGGGCAGTAATCAAATGAGGAATTCCGTGGAGGGTTCCGGCAACCTGACCGGCAAAGTTTGCGTACCAGGTGTGGGAGTGCACTAAATCTGCGCCGGCAATTGCCGACACCATGCTCAAATCGGTGGCCATGGTCTGCAAAGCGCCGTTTACCGCATCAAACTCGGCACTGTGACGGTATGCAAATGTATCGTTTTCATTACGGTCTTCACCAAAACAGTGCACCTTAACATCGATCTGTTTTCGCAAAACTCTCACTAATTCAGCGACATGTACGCCCGCACCGCCGTAAATGAACGGTGGATATTCCTTAGTGATCAGATCGATTCTCATAGCGCCATGTTATCTGCCCTTCATAAAGGACTAATAACATTTCGGTATGAGCACTCCACGTATCTTCGGAATGGTCCTTGCCGGCGGTGAAGGAAAGCGCTTGATGCCTCTAACGGCAGACCGCGCGAAACCTGCAGTGCCTTTTGGGGGAAGTTATCGTCTAATCGATTTTGCGTTGTCAAACCTGATCAATTCGGGGTTGCGACGCATTGTTGTTTTGACTCAGTACAAGTCACACAGCCTTGACCGCCACATCTCGCAGACCTGGCGCATGTCACCACTTTTGGGCGCGTACGTGGCTTCTGTGCCGGCACAGCAGCGTTTGGGAAAGCGTTGGTTCTCGGGCAGTGCTGACGCAATCTTGCAGAGCATGAACCTGCTCAGTGACGAACGCCCTGACATTGTGGTTGTAGTTGGCGCGGACCACGTTTATCGCATGGACTTCGATCAGATGATTGATGCGCACATCAAATCCGGCCGCGGCGTTACAGTAGCTGCCATTCGTCAACCGCTATCTCTGGCTAACCAATTTGGTGTCATTGAAGTCGATGAAAAAGACAACACCAAAATCGCAGCCTTCCGCGAGAAGCCGAGTGATCCAAAGGGTCTACCTGACAGCCCAGGTGAAGTTCTGGCATCGATGGGTAACTATGTTTTCAGTGCGCAGGCGCTAATTGATGCCATTGAGCACGACGGTACTCTAGAGGATTCGTCCCACGACATGGGTGGCGACATCGTGCCTTATATGGTTGCTCGCGATGATGCGGGAGTTTATGACTTCACCTACAACGAGATTCCCGGTTCAACCGAGCGCGACCACTCTTACTGGCGCGACGTGGGAACCATGGACTCCTACTACGAAGCTCACATGGACCTAATCTCTGTGATGCCGGTATTCAACCTCTACAATTCTGAATGGCCAGTCCACACCCAGCAGATCAACTTGCCACCGGCAAAGTTCGTCCACGATGGAGAAGGCAACCAAGGTAGAACCACAGACTCGATTGTTTCGTTGGGAACCGTGGTTTCCGGTGGCATCGTAGAGCGTTCGGTATTGTCTCCGAATGTTCGGGTTCACTCACGAGCACTAATTACTGACTCGATTTTGCTAGATGGCGTCCAAGTTGGCCGCGATTGCACCGTTCGAAAGGCTATCCTCGACAAGAGCGTTGTCGTTGCCGATGGCGCCTCGATTGGTGTCGATAAGCAAAGAGATCTTGATCGCGGCTTTTTTGTCACCGACTCGGGAATCACCGTTGTTGGAAAGGGCGTTCTGGTTACACCGTGACCAAGTTTTTAGTGGTTTTTGATGTTGATTCAACTCTCATCGAAGACGAAGTAATTGAATTATTGGCTGATGTGGCTGGCAAACGTGCTGAGGTAGCCGCTGTTACCGAGCGCGCCATGGCAGGTGAACTAGATTTTGCCGAAAGTTTGGTGGAGCGCGTTCGTGCGCTCGCCGGACTCCCGGAATCGGTGTTTGCCGAGGTTTTCCAAAGAATCCGAATCACTGCCGGCGCGCAGGAGCTCATCGATGCTGTTCATGCGGCGGGCGGCCTGGTAGGTGCGGTCTCAGGCGGGTTTACCCAGGTATTGGCACCTTTGGCCCAAAATCTGGGTCTGGATTTTGCTCGTGCAAACGATCTTGAGGTTGTTGACGGTCTATTGACCGGAAAAGTGCAGGGCAAGATCATTGATCGGGCAGCCAAGGCTGAAGCTCTAATTGAATGGGCAGCGGCTGCAGGTTTTGATCTAGAGCAGACGGTTGCGGTTGGCGATGGAGCCAATGACTTGGATATGCTGGCTGCTGCCGGTTTGGGCGTTGGTTTCAATTGCAAGCCAATTGTGCGCGAGAACGCTGACTACGTTCTCGAGGGGCACGATCTCTCAGCCCTGATCCCAGTGCTTAAGCTCTAGCAAGATTTGTAAAGAAAAAACCGCACCATAGGTGCGGTTTTTTCTGTTTTAAGAACTAGTGGCCCATGCCTAATCCGCCATCAACAGGAATTACGGCGCCCGAGATGTAACTGGCGTCTTCGCTGGCTAACCAGGACACAACGCGGGCAACTTCGTCTGGCTGAGCAAAACGGCCAGCTGGAATCTTCTTTTTGTATTCGTCTTGCTGCGCTTCTGGCAATTCGGCTGTCATGTCTGTGTCAATAAAACCCGGTGCTACTACGTTTGCTGTGATTCCGCGGCTGCCTAGCTCGCGAGTAATTGAACGCGCCATGCCCACCAAAGCGGATTTAGCCGCCGAGTAGTTCACTTGGCCAGCCGAACCTAGAAGTCCAACCACGCTTCCGATGAGAATTACGCGCCCGAATCGAGCTTTGATCATGCCTTTGGTCGCGCGGCGCACAACACGGAATACGCCATTCAAGTTGGTGTCGATGACTTCTTCGAACTCTTCATCGGTCATGCGCATTAGCAGGGTGTCGCGAGTGATGCCGGCATTAGCGACCAAAATTTCAATAGCACCAAGCTTTTCTTCTACCTCGGCGAAAGCTGCATCAAGAGTCTGAGGCTTAGTTACATCAGCAATAACGCAGAGCGAACCTTCTGGGCCCGAACCGCTGCGAACGGTGACAGCCACACGGTGGCCCTGGCGAATGAATTCTTCGGCGATTGAACGACCAATGCCTCGGTTGCCGCCGGTTACTAGAACTGTTCTTGGAGTTGTCATTGACTATTCTCTTTCAGGGAATACAACCGAGGTTGTCGCTCTTGGGACAAGTGAAGTCTACCTTTTGCAGTAATCTGAGTCGGTATCTTTAGGTATTTGAGAGTGGTGATCGATTTTGAGTGAGACTCAGAGTGTGACCTCGATCGGTCAATCCCCTGAGGCCGAGCGTAAAGCTCGAATGGTCAAGTACCTCATTGCCATGATCGTTCGCATGGTTTGCCTAGTGTTGGCTCTGGTTGTGCAGGGTTGGTTGGCATGGGTTTTTGCGGCCGGTGCAGTTCTGTTGCCTTACTTTGCCGTGGTTTTGGCAAACGCAGTGGTTACCAACGACAAACCCAAGTTAGCTACCGCCGTTGCACCCAAACTGGTTATTTCAGCAGATCAATTCTCAACAGCAAGCAAGCCTGAGGAAAACTAACCTTTGCTAGGTCTCGCTCCCCCGAATGTTCAGTGCTCTCGCGCCGGTTGCAGTGCTGATGCAACCGACAAGTTAATTTGGGCAAACCCTAAAATTCACACCGATGGCAGGACCAAAACCTGGCTCGCTTGTAACGAGCATCTGCAGTTTCTGATTGAATATCTAGAAACCCGCGGATTTCTGCAATCAACTGAATTGATCTAATGACCACCAAGAAAACTAATGCCTTAGCCGACAGCTGGAAGCGTTGGCTAGCCTGGCTGGTGGCTGCATCGGTGTTTGCAGTTGGTTGTGTCTTTCTTTCGGATTGGCAATTTGATCGCCGCCAAGAGGCAGTAAACAAAATCCAATTGGTTTCGGCAAACTACGACCAGAGCCCAGCCGAATTGGCCGATTTAGTCAAAGATGGCCAGTTTGACCCGGCAAACGAATGGCGCCCGGTCTTACTCGAGGGCAGTTTCATGCCAGACAAAGCCGTCTTGGTGAGAAACCGGCCCTACAACGGCCAACCAGGTTTCCTGCAGGTGGTTCCATTTGAGACCACCAATGGTGTGATTGTGGCAATTGAAACAGGATGGTTGCCAACTGGTTCAAAGCAGGACTCGCCGGATGTTGTTCCGCTTCCTTCGAGTGACGTACTGCAGATTATTGCCAGGCTAAGACCATCCGAGCCGACCTTGAATCGCAATGCACCAGCTGGGCAATTAGGCACACTAAACGTGGAGAAACTGGTGTCAAAGGTTAATTTGCAGGGTAATGTGCTGACCTCTGCGTATTTGCGCCTTGCCACCTCCTACGACAGCACCAAGCCGTGGCCAAAGGTTTTAGCTAAACCAGAGCTGACCGAAGGAAACCACCTGAGCTATGCACTCCAGTGGATTCTCTTTGCCTTGATGGCCTTTACCGCCTTGATTTGGGGAATCAGACAGGAGGTCAGATTCAAGCGCATGGCAACCGACGAGACCTATAGGCCAAAGACACGCAAGAAGATCGGTGATGCCGATAAAGCGGCAGAAGACGCTCTTCTAGGTTAGAGACAAACCAAAAGGGGCCTTCTCTGTTGCCCAAATGCCGGCATGAACTAGCTGAGAGCGATCAGGTCGGCGTAGCCGTCGTTCCAGTGGTCTTCATCGCCATCAGGCAAAATCAAGACACGCTCGGGGTTTAGTGCCAACACAGCACCAACGTCGTGGCTGACTAGGACCACCGCGCCGGTGAAGGTGCTCAGTGCGCGAAGAATTTCTTCACGGCTGGCTGGGTCAAGGTTGTTGGTTGGTTCGTCGAGCAAAAGCACATTGGCCGATGACACCACGAGTGAAGCCAGTGCCAAACGCGTCTTCTCGCCACCACTCAGAACACCGGCAGGCTTGTTTACATCGTCGCCGGTGAAAAGGAATGAACCCAATACTTTGCGGGCATCGGTATCGGCCAACTGAGGCGCAGCCCGTTGCATGTTTTCAAGCACCGATTTCGAGACATCCAGGGTTTCGTGTTCCTGTGCGAAATACCCAATCTTTAGGCCATGACCGGGAACGATTTCGCCGGTATCAGGTTTGTCGAGCCCCGCCAACATTCGCAACATTGTGGTTTTACCGGCACCGTTCATGCCGATAATGACCACCTTAGAACCCTTGTCGATGGCCAAATCAACCGCGGTGAAGATTTCGAGAGATCCGTAGCTCTTGCTCAAGTTATTTGCCATGAGCGGGGTGCGGCCACATGGTGCTGGATCAGGAAACTTAATCTTGGCTACGCGGTCAACTTCACGAACTTCATCAAGTTGATTCAAGAGCGACTCAGCTCGACGCACCATTTGCTTGGCGGCAACCGCTTTTGACGCCTTGGCGCCGAACTTGGCGGCTTGAATCTGTAGGGTGTTTGCCTTCTTTTCAGCAATCGCACGCTCGCGCTTACGACGCTCCTCATCGGTCTCACGAGCCTTTTGATACTGCTTCCAGCCCATGTTGTAAATGTCAATCACACAGCGAATGGCATCTAGATAGAAAACGCGGTTGACGGTCTCTTCGACCAGATCAACATCGTGGCTGATTACAATCAGGCCACCCTGATAGCTCTTTAAAAATTCGCGCAACCAGACCACAGAGTCGGCATCGAGGTGATTAGTAGGCTCATCGAGAATCATGGTCTCGGCGTTTGAAAACAGAATTCGAGCTAGCTCAATGCGGCGACGCTGACCACCTGAAAGGGTTTTCAGTGGTTGGTCAAGAATGTGATCCTTGAGGTTGAGATTGCTGGCAATTGTTGCTGCTTCGGCTTCGGCAGCGTATCCACCAGCTGCCTGAAAGCGCTCTTCGAGTTCGGAGTAGCGGCTCATTGCACGATCGTAAACAGCTTCATCGATGCTGCCCATGTCTTCGGTGCACTGCGCCATCTCGGCAGCGATGTCACCTAGCCCTCTGGCGTTAAGAATTCTTGTGCGGGCAAGCTCTTCAGGGTCACCTGATCTTGGGTCCTGAGGTAGGTAGCCAATCTCTCCCCCGCGTTGAACGCTTCCTTGTGACGGCTGACCGTCACCGGCAAGAATTTTGGTCAACGTGGTTTTTCCAGCACCGTTTCGACCGACCAAGCCAACCTTGTCGCCCTTGTCGACTCGAAAATTCACGTTGGACATTAGCACGCGAGCCCCAATGCGGATCTCTAGGTTGCTAA
>JACCDZ011690074.1_pt1 | contig 37774 bp, 23 predicted proteins | sample 7449551 | NCBI WGS metagenome assembly JACCDZ01 (sample SAMN15323452, study PRJNA562643) | freshwater metagenome | isolation source: river surface water | place: USA:Blue River Watershed | collected 2017-08-18
CGACTACAGATTTAATCTAGACCCAACTTACGTAAGAATCGATCTACGCTGCGCTCGCCGGTTATCATGACGCCAAAATCAGAAGGCTTAACTTTTGAATTGGTTGCTTCCATGATCTTGTTCAACTCGTCATCGTTGCTGTAAATGCTGACCTTGTTTGGTGTCAGGAAGAAATAAATGGTATTGGCACCGTCGCTGAGGTAAATGTGCATTTTCTGAGATCCACGCTTGGCCTCTAAATACATGGTGGCATTGACCGAGCGATTGATGGGCAATCCAAACATACTTACCAAGGTAACCTGTCCGTCGCAAAACATTCCGTTCAGTTTTGAGTCCCAACGAAATTCGGCTTCGCTCAAAATCAAATTGTAATTGGTTTCGTCTTTGCCTCCAAGGAGTTGAAGATTTCCTTTGATGCGGTTGTTCTTTTCAACGTCTTCCAAAACTGATTTAAAGAGTTTAGGATCATCAATCATTTCTGCCAAAGCGTCTTTGAAAACATCGGTGTTGATGTTTGCAGCTCCGTCGCCCTCACCTACAAATATTTCGCCCAACCGCTTTTTGAAGTCTGGATGTAAGGGGAAATCTAACAACATAGACAGATTAAAGACAAACGAACTATCCCCGGGTTTCAAATTGGCTTCACCTGCAGTACGGAATTTTACATACTCTGATTCCACACCAAAATCCATAGGGCCTTCAGCGTGAATAGAGTGATCTTTCTCGTTAAATTGAACGTAGTTACCGCGTCGAGAACCTTCACGCAACTTCGACTCACTTCCAGCCATGAAGCTTTGCTTCTCATGATCCCAATAAAGAATACCCGTATCTTGAGTCACATCGTTGTCACTCAACCTGCGCTTGGTTGAGTTGAAAACGGGATAAATATGCGATGAATCTTTGGCCACATGTAACCCTACGAAAATTCGGGCACCGCTGGCATTTCTCGGTGGACTCATGGGCAATATCACGTCTTGGGGATTGATTGAGCCTTTGAATTTGCACCAATGACTTTCAATCATGTTCTTAAATGTATGCATGGGCTTGACCAATCCGCTGAAACGAAGAAATTGTTCCTGAGAATGCAAATTTGCCGAACCTTTAAAGGCGATTCGTGTATCTAAAGTAAAGGATCTCTCCTCTTTGATGTTTCCGTATGCTTCAAGATGGTGTTCTCTGTTGAAGTACATACTGTCAAAATATATATCTTGTTTCTTACCGAGCTTGTCAACATATTTATACCAGCCGGCTCCCGCAATTCCGTTCTTACCATATATTTTGGCTTTTACATCATTGATGGTATGGTACTGATCAATGCGGTTTGCAATGATTTTAGCTTTGATTACAGTGTCCATGTTTGCTTCGGCGCGTATGAGTACTTTTCCGTCGGCGAGGAACAATCGAGAGTCGCCCAAATCAATATGAGGAATCTCAGATACCTTCAGAGTGTAATCGTTCATGTCATACAAGCCTTTACGTCCCTCGAAACGAAGACTGTCTTGGCGAATATGCGTACTCATGAAATCAGGAGTAATACCTGCCATTGTAGAGCCCACACGAGCTTCGATTGTTTTGGCATCCATCTTCCACACGTAGTCGCTCAAATTGGTTTGATACATGTTGAATGGGAACTGAGTGATTTGACCAGGGATGTTTGATCTAAACGATCCGGTGCGGGTCAAAAAGTCCATGGTTCCGTTGATGTTGTTACTCGCAAAAGCCACTTTCGAAGAGTCTAACGTAAATATCTTCAAATCTGCTTGTTGAGAAATGGCCTGCTTCGGTGCCAAATGCATGGCATTGGAACGCAGTTCGGCTAGATCCCACTTCAACAATCCATCACCCATAAGCTTGGAGGGCGATTGAGTGGTGGTTCCGGTAAATTTGTGCGCATAAACAAAAGCCTTGGTAGCGTATTTACCCGTGGTCACTTTGTACTCGTCTTTGTAAGGAAACCAATTTAAAGTGGCATCCACAGCGTGTGCTTCTGCATAGCGAGTATTCTCTTTAAGATCGTAAGTATTGATGGGGCCGGTAGTGGTTGTGGGGAGCATCAAAATTCGGGTAAACGCCGTCTTCGAAGTTTCATAGTCAATGGTTCCTGTTTCGCCGTAGAAGCCCACCTCACTTAAATTCATGGTCATTTCTCCTTTGCCCTTGCCCTTATACATGGACAAACCCGCTGGAGGGGTGCGTTTTACAAATCCCAAAGAATAATCTGGCTGAATGTATACGTAATGTCTAAAAACAGGGAAAATATCTGCAGAATAGAAGGTTCCGTCGAATTTTAAACCATCAATGGTAAAATTATCTAAGGAATCAATAGTGAAAGGGTCAACTGTAAATTTGAACTTATCGGCAATGTATTGACCACCGTGAATGCTGGGTTTATCATAGAGAATATCTCCCCCTCTGTTGGATTTGAAAATAGGATATTCGGGATAATCAATGTTACCCGATTTGTTGTTGGGTTTATCAATAAACAGTGTTCCACCAATATTCCGGAATACCGATTTGATGGGTCTTAAACGCACGCCCGACTCATCTGGGAAGTACATTCTCATAGAGTCAATAACCGCAAAATCTACCGTAAATCGGGTGTAATCAAACTTAAATGCCTGTCCGAAAAACTCAAATCTACCCGCGCTTACTTGTCCGCCAAACTCTAAAGTACGATTCTTTTTAGCCTTCACTTTTTGTTCATTGGGAAGTACATAAACACTTTGAGAATCAGAGAAGTTAAATGCTGCTACCCCCTCAATATCCAATTCGTTGCTGAGCAAGTTCAAGGTGGCATTGGGTTTTGCGGCAATAACTGAAGAAAGTCTGATGACATCATAATCTTTCGATTTTTTATTCATCAATATGTAGTTAAATAACTTGTCTTTAACTGTAACGCTATCAGTTTCGAAATTATAGACCACAAATCCATCATCGTGAAGATCAATGAAAGGGTGTTGAGCAGAACCCGGGTCTGATCCATAAAATGCGCAGTAATCTTTCAGCGAAAAGGTCAATCTATCTGGCGTAACATATTTGCGTTTGAGCATTTGCGTGCGCTCTGTGATTTGCTTTGAAAGGTTAGCAATCGCAGCTGCATCCTTATTCTTGGCCATGTACAACTTTTTTAATTCTGCCTTCATGTCATCCAATTGCTTGTCTTTGGGCATTCGGTTGTAATAAGCATAGATTTTTTCTAAAGGATTTGCTGTTAAAGGACCTTGAATTCGATCGTAGTAAATCTGCCTATAGAAATCGTTTGATTGAAATAGTGCGGGTTTATCGTTATTATAGTTATCAAAATCAACAAAGGGTTCTGTGATTTTCCAACGAACCGTTTGAACATCAATGCTCATATTGTGAAAATTATCAGCAAATGAACCGCGCATCAATCCGTCTTCTCCCTTATTGATTTCAAGCAAGTTGTTTGCATATTTAAATGACACATTCACACTGGGATGGTAAATGTATTTCCCGGTATCTAAATTCAAGGTGAATTCTGTTTTGAGGGATGTGGCTACGCCGTTTTGAATTCGGAATCCTTTACTTTGTAATGTTACTTTGGGTTTGTCTTTGAAATAAACATCAATGACAGACGGTTTTCCATCAACGGTACTGGTATTAATTGCGGTACCTTGAAGTGAAAATCCTCCGGTAAAAACAGATTTTTCACCCACAATACCTTTAATTTTCAAATCGTTATCAAAAGATGTGAATCTAGGAAATTTAGCTCTTTTGCGTTGCGCTGTATCGAAAAAGTCAATCAGTTCGTCGGCAAAACTTCCGGCAATGGGTTTTGCAAAAAATCGGGGAAATTGGAGCCAAACGGTATCCACTTTGTAACTCGATTTTCTAAACTCAATGGAAAATTCTTTAAACGAAACTTGAGCATTTTCGCCGGGCATGATTCGGTTGAAATTTGCTACGCCTTTGGTACCCTTCCAAATTCCTTCGGAACCAAAAAAGACTCCCGATGTTTGTATTTCGATGGTATCATTAACGGCAACTCCTTTTAACTTCACATCCGGAAATTCAATAGCCAATCGACCACCCTTATTAGAAAGTTTGAAATCAGCGCTATCAACATACCATTTGCGAGTATCTGACGACTGATACAGCACATTTTTTTCAAACAAATTGGAAGTAACGGTCAGAAAATCCAAGAATTCTTTATCGGTTGTTTCTACTAATTCTGTAGCGATTTTTTTCCATTGTTCTAAAACTTCAGAGTTCATAGAACGCTCCAAACTACCCGTATATCCTTTATAAAATAGATGAAAATAAGGAACCAAAATAAGTCCTTGATCTAACATTTTGTTAGACATATTTATGAGATATCGTTGCTGTTCAGGACTGTAAAGTCCGTTGGTCCAATTTTGAGTGAATTTTTCAAAATCCGCTTTCACCGCTTTATCTTGAACGGCCTTGTAACGATCTTGAAGTTCAATGATGAACTGAGCAGGCTCGGTATTAAATCGCCTAACGGCTTGAGCTTTCAGTGACTGTGCACCAAGCAGAAATATTCCTAAAAAAAATGCGTAAAATCTCAATCTCATAGCATGTTGCAAAGTGCAAAGATTACAAAGTAACGAAGTTCGGCGAGATTTTCTTTGAAATTCGCCGAACTCAAAAATAAACCGATTAACCTGCGGCTTTTACAATTTCAAAAAAGTCGCGGGCTTTCAAACTCGCTCCGCCAATAAGTCCACCGTCAATATCAGGCTGAGCAAAGAGTTCAGCGGCATTGTCAGGCTTCACTGAACCACCGTATAAAATTCTGGTGGCCTCGGCAACGGGCTCTCCAAATTTCTTGTTTAACAACGAACGAATAAAGGCATGTACCTCTTGAGCTTGAGCAGAGCTGGCTGTTTTTCCGGTGCCAATGGCCCAAACTGGCTCATAAGCAATGACAATTTTATGCATCTCTTCGGAAGTAATTCCGGTTAGTCCTTCTTCAATTTGTTTTTCAATAACTGACCAATGCTGTTCAGCTTCTCTTTCCTCTAACGTTTCCCCAACACAGTATAGTACCGTCAATCCAGCGGCAACAGACGATTTATTCTTTAACGAACAGGCAGAATTAGTTTCATTGAAATATTGTCTGCGTTCACTATGACCAACTATAACATGAGATGCTCCCACTGAAGCAATCATTGAAGCAGAAATCTCTCCTGTATAAGCACCCTGGTTTTCTTGATGAACATTCTGAGAACCCACAAAAATACCCGACCCCTCCATCAACTTCACAGCCGAAGCCAACACCAATGAGGTAGGACAAACTACCACTTCTGCGGTATTTGCGCGAAACTCATCTCTTACAATTCCACGAATTTCAGTAATCAACGCTTGACTTTCGGTCAAGGTTTTGTGCATTTTCCAGTTGCCAGCAACAATTTTATTTCTCATATATAAAGTACTACAAAATTAACCAATTTCATTTAGCGAAGCACTGACCCAGGTCATGGCAAGTGCGAATTGTTCTTCTCTCGACAAATGACTGTTATCCAAGACGCGATAATCAGAAGCCATTGTTAGCGGACTATCTTCCCTACTACTATCTATGGTGTCGCGACTAACCAAATTGTCATAAATCTCTTGCCATGTTACATTTTGACCAGCCTGTTTCAATTCAGCATATCTCCTATCTGTGCGCACTTCAGAGCTGGCAGTCATAAAAATCTTCAATTCGGCGTTTGGATAAACCACGGTTCCTATGTCGCGTCCATCCATGACCACTCCCTTGTTCAATCCAATTTTTTGCTGAATCTCAACCAATTTACGCCTAACTGCAGAAATCTTGGCGATGTAACTAACCTGTGATGAAACCCTCAAATCTCTGATCCGAGATTCTACGGATACACCGTTGAGCACTACTTCAAATCTACCTGTATCTCCATTTAAATCAAATCGAATATCAATATCAGTTAATCGAGCCTCAACGGCAGCTTCATCTTGTGGATCAATCTCTTTATCTAAGATAAACAAGGTAACAGCCCTGTACATGGAACCTGAATCAATAAAGATATAACCCAAATGTTGAGCTAATTGCTTCGCTAAAGTTCCTTTACCACAGCTCGAATAGCCATCAATAGCGATGTTTATCTTTTTGTTTTTTTCGGGGGATGATTCTTCTAAATTCACCTTGAAATTATTTGGTAAACAACGATTGCGGAATAAGTGTAAGACTTAAAGTATTGGCATTTTGACCAGGGAACAACGACGCGCTCGCATAAGTCAGATGGTATTTCCATACTTTAAACTTGATTCCCCATCCAAATCCAGCCAAACCGGGCCTAATTTCAGGGCTCATCTCCATTCGGCGTTGATGATTGTACCCAAATAGAATGCCCATATTTTTACCCAAAACAAGCTCACCTCCAACGGCTAAATGCCTAAATCCCTTAGCTATGAAATTAGCTGGATTATTGTTCACCTCTTGACCTGATAAATCAATTTGACCGCTGCTTAAATATTGATTGAAAGTCAAATCCCACCTCTGTAGGTTATGTAATACTGCGTGAAAACGGAAGGGCATGTGAACAGGTTTATAAGAAGCCCCTAATTGAATATTAAAAGGTAAAGACTCTCTTTCTGCGTCCTTGTATACCGCAATTTGATAACCCAAGTTTTTGACTACCATACCCACTTGTACTCCTGTATCAGAACGGGAATAAAGAGCTCCCAAATTGAGGAATGCTCCGTTAGATACGTATGGACCTAAAACCGAATAAGCAAAACCTGTTTGAGCGCCAATATTTAAATGTTTGTGTACTTTTTTGGCATAACCAATAGTGAATTTTAGTTCATTGGCAATGATATCTGTTTGGTAATTACCGCCTTCATCGTACCCTTTCATGGTTCCGTAATCTATGTACTGAGCATGGAATGAGAAGAGTTGCTTCTTTATTTTGAATGCATATCCAGCACCTCCATGCCTCACTGGACTCACTCCGTTGCTCCCAGCAATCAAGGTACCAAATGAAGCACCGTATTGATTCAGAATGCTTTCGTTCAGCAAGGCTGGATTGTGAACGGCATATTGAATATCTGTCTGTGGTTGAGCAATTAAATATCCTCCCCAAGCCAAACTTCGGGCACTCATGGGGGCATCCAAATTCGCGAATATGCCCGTTCCACCTATTTGTGCGTTCGCAGAAGAAAAAATACTTCCCCCGAAAAACAACAAAATAAAACGTATGTAGAATATCTTTTGGAACATGCTTTGCAAAAATAGGCTTTATTCCGAACTTTGCACTTCGAATGAATGGCCTCATTTTTGGACTTAACTCTCTAGCTGAGCATCAAGGGTTTGTAATAACTCAAGGAACCTTTGACGGAGTTCATGGAGGGCATGATTGGGTGCTCAAACGAGTGGTTGACCTTTCCAAGCAACACAAAGTACCTTCTATGCTCATTACATTTCACCCCCATCCAAGGTTGGTTGTTCACCCAAACGATCCAAGCGTTCAATTGCTTACCTCCATCGAAGAAAAAGCAAAAAAAGTATTGGCTAAGGGCATTGATACGGTTTTAGTCTTGGAATTCACCGAAGCTCTGGCTCATTTAGATCCCGAAGAATTTGTAAAACAAATATTGGTGGAACAACTGAAGGTAAAAGCCATGGTTGTAGGTTACGACCACCGATTTGGCAAAAACCGCAAAGGTTCATTCGAAGATTTATTGCACTTTTCCCAAAAATACAACTTTGAAGTAGACGAAATAAATGCTCGTTTGATTGACGATATAGCCGTTAGTTCCACCCGAATCAGACAAGCCCTAATGATGGGTGATTTAGCAACCGCCAATAAAATGCTGGGATCACCTTACACCCTTTCAGGCAAGGTTGTTCACGGCAATAAAAGAGGGCGCACCATTGGATTTCCAACTGCAAACTTAGAACTATCTGAACTTCATAAACTCATTCCACCCATGGGTGTATATGCAGGATATGCAGAAATAGAGAGCGATGACTTTGCCGCTCAAAAATTCAAAACCATGATAAATATAGGGGTAAGACCCACTGTAGATGGCAAGAATTTGAGCATTGAAGCACATATTTTAGATTTTAATTCCGACCTTTACGGGCGAAAAATTGAACTTCAACTCTGTCAGTTTTTAAGAAATGAACAAAAATTCGATGGCATTGAAGCGCTAAAAATTCAACTAGCAACTGACAAATCAAACACATTGCAAGTACTAATTTGACGCCATTTAACAAACATATCGTACTCTTTTTGATGGCTTTGAATGCAGTTTTCATCTCTGCTGCAAGTCCGTACATACCTCAAGAAGAAGAAGAAGAGGCCATGCATGAGCCGGTGGCTCCACAAGTAATTGATACCACAGAATCTGAACTCGAAGACCCTGATAACTTCATTCTAGATGACACCGAAAGCCCTGATTCTGCAGCAGGAAGCATTTTTATTCCTGGTTATTACCCAGAATATGATTTCTATTTCCGGTTTGATAGCATGGCCATTGACCCCTATAGATACGATCTTAGAAGGTTAAACGGCGAATTTGTCTTTCCAATGCTTTTCGAAGATTGTGGATTTGCTCTACCGCATCCGGGCAAAACGAATTCTTCTTTCGGCTGGCGCCGAGGACGAGTACACGCAGGCATTGATCTACAACTAGATAAAGGCGATACCGTTAGAGTAGCCTTTGACGGTGTGGTGAGAGCCTCTCACTTCCACTCCGGATACGGTAATGTGGTAATTGTTAGACATTACAACGGATTAGAAACACTTTACGGGCATTTATCGTTGCGTTATGTAAAACCTGGCGACCTCATAAATGCCGGACAGGTTGTTGGATTGGGAGGTTCAACAGGACGAAGTACAGGGCCCCATCTTCACTTTGAAACACGCTTGTTTGGCAGACCTTTTGATCCTACGAAACTCATTGATTTCAAGAACGACAGTTTGGTGAGTAATGTATTGGTAGTCAATCAAAAACTTTTCCAGCTCCCATACAGTAAAACAAACATCAAACGCGGAAGAAAACGCAGATATTCAAGAAAAAGACGCAAAAGGAGAAGAGCTTACAATATTGAGATCATTTCTCCGTTTGAGGTATTTGACAAAACAAAAAAAGTATTAGATCCCCAAAAAACCGCATTTTTCACCTCAGAATCATAATAAAGTGAGCATCAAGGTTGAACAATTAACCAAAACATACGGAAAACAGGTGGCAGTAGATGCCATCAGTTTTGATATACCAACAGGACAGGTAGTTGGTTTCTTAGGCCCCAACGGCGCCGGAAAATCAACAACCATGAAAATGATTACAGGCTATATCCCACCAACATCGGGTACGGGAACGGTTTGTGGAATTGACCTTGTTCAAGACAGCATTGAAGTTAGAAAGTTGGTTGGATATCTTCCAGAAAACAATCCCTTGTACTTAGATATGTATGTTAAAGAATATCTTGAATTCATTGCAGGGATCTCTGGGGTCAAACATATCAAACCCGCTGTTGAACGTGCCATTGAAATGACCAAGCTCACCCCCGAAAGACACAAAAAAGTGGGCCAACTTTCTAAAGGATACCGTCAACGCGTTGGCCTTGCACAAGCGCTCATTCACGAACCCAAAGTATTGATTTTGGATGAACCTACCAGCGGATTAGACCCCATTCAAGTAGTTGAAATTAGACAAGTAATTAAAGACTTAGGCAAAGATAAAACCGTTTTGCTCAGCACTCACATCATGCAAGAGGTAGAAGCAATGTGCGATAGAGTGATTATGATTAGCAAAGGAAAACTAGTTGCCGATGATCTTGTTACTACATTAACCAAAGACGGAAAATCGTTGGAAGACACTTTCCGCTCGCTTGCAAATTCTGACAACCATGTTGAGCATATATAAAAAAGAAGTAAGAAGCTTTCTAGGCTCGCTGATTGCCTACATTGTCATGGGTGTTTTTCTCATCCTGACAGGACTGTTTCTATGGTTTGTAGATGGTAACAGCATCTTTGACTTGGGAGTGGCCAGCTTACAAGTAATGTTTGATATCTCTCCTTACATTCTCATTTTCTTGGTCTCTGCTATTACCATGAAAAGCATCTCCGATGAAAAACGTTTGGGTACTCTTGAAATCATCACCACTAAACCCATCACCGATTTACAAATAATCTTGGAAAAGTACTTTGCAGCCCTCACACTCGTTGCTTTTACCCTTTTATTGACCTGTTTCTATGCATATTCAGTTTACAACTTAGCACTACCAGTGGGCAATATAGACCTAGGCTCTATGATGGGCAGTTATTTGGGATTGTTTCTTCTGGCTGCTTGTTATGCCAGTATCGGACTTTTTGCTAGTTCACTTACCGACAATCAAATTGTAGCACTCATACTTTCTATGGTTTTATCATTCTTCTTTTTCGCAGTCTTAGGTATGTTGGGCGACCTTGAAATCTTAGATAAAATTGGAAGAAGTTTAAATTGGTTCAGCCTAGAATTCCACTATAATTCAATCAGTCGAGGCGTAGTTGATACTCGTGATTTGGTGTTTTTCTTAGGATTTATTTCTGTTTTCCTTGGGGGAACTAAGTTGGTGTTTGAAAGCAGAAAATGGTCATGAACAGTAAAAAGCACTCATTTTCACAATTCGCAGCACTCATTTTGGTTGTTTTTGTTGCCAATATTTTGGGCAACATGTATTATAAACGATTTGACCTTACTGCTGAAAAACGTTACACCCTCAGTGAAACCAGCAAAAAACTGGCTTCTAAACTCGATGAAAGCCTGTATTTCAGACTGTTTTTAGACGGTGAGATGTCAGCTAAATTCAAGAGACTCAAACTTGAAATAAGAGATTTAGCCTACGAATTCAGAGAAGCCAGCAATCAAAAAATAGAAATTGAAATTGTTGATCCATTTGCCGATGCCAAAGACTCGGAAATGAGCGACTTGCTTCAAAGCTTTGCAGATAAAGGCATTGAACCTGTTAGAGATGTTGATCGCGAAAACGCCGATGAAACCCGCATAAAATATTTGCTTCCCGGAGCAGAGGTTTTATATAAGGGACGAAGTGCGGCGGTTAATTTCTTTGAATACGATATAGCAAAAAGTCCAGATGAAAATATCGCTGCGGCTATTGACAATATTGAATACGAAATAGCCAATGGTTTACGCCAAGTATCCAGTGAAAAGAATAAAAATGTAGTTGTTGCAGACGGAAACGGTGAGATGGTAGATCAACGAGTTCAGGCATTTGCCGCTGAATTGTCTAAATACTACAATATTTCGGCGCTTAACTTGAATTTCTCTGACCCTGAAGCAGCTCGTCCTTGGGAACAACAAATCCAACAGAACCCAGAAAACGCCGAATCAATATTCATCAATGGACTACACAAAAGACTGAATTTAAATGATTTACTCATTGTAATAAAGCCCATCAAAGACTACAGTAACCAAGAACTCTATTTGATTGATCAGTTTTTAATGAAAGGCGGTAAAGTGCTGTGGCTGATTGATCCTGTGAACATTGAAATAGATAGTTTCCGCAATTACAAAGAGGTTATGGCCATGCCCTACAACCTCGAAAACATCACAGCCGCACTATTCAATTACGGAATTGGACTAAAGAACAACCTCCTCACAGATTTAAAATGCAACCGTATACCCATTCCCAATGGTGGCCGGATGGAACTGGTTGATTTCCCTTATTTCCCACTTTTTGGAGAACCAGAATTCCCCCACAACATTACCAAAAACATCGGTACGGTATGGATGCAGTTCCCCGCTACTTTGGAACCCAAAGTCCGACCTAAATTAGACATTATACCCTTGTTATCTTCCACACCTTATTCAAAGTCCATCACCACCCCAGCACCTGTTGATTTAGAACGAATCTACATTCAATCGAAAGACGAGAATTACCGCAAAACGATGAATCAGGGAGAACAAATTGTGGCTGCATTGATGCAAGGAGAGTTCCGTTCTAGGTATCGTTTGATGAAAAAATACACCGATGAACCTTTCCTTGAGTCAGGAAATAGTAAAATGATTGTAGTTTCTGATGCCGATATCATCAGAAATCCTGTAGGATCTGAAGGTATGATTTATCCTACCGGTTACGATCGAATTTCTCAATTCACCTTTGCCAACAAAAAATTCCTTCTCAATTGCATTGACTATCTCATTGATGATAATGGACTTATAGAAATAAGAGCTAAGGAAAGAACCGTTAGATTACTGGATCCAGAAAAATCTAAAACGGAGCGCACATATTGGCAGTGGTTCAGTATGTTGGTACCTTTGGCCATCATGATTATTTATGGGATTATAGACTATTTCATACGCATTAAGCGTTATACCTAATCTCAGATATGTACGAGTTTATTGAAGGCAAATTAGAATCGCTTACACCCACGCACGCAGTCATTGAATGTCAAGGCATTGGCTATTTTACTCATATTTCATTAAATACGTTTGAAGCGGTAAAATCTCAAAAGCAAGTACGTTTGTTCATTGAGCAGGTTTTCAAAGTGGAAAATCAAAGTCCAGTAAGTATTCAGCTTTACGGCTTTGCAGATCCTAACGAACGACAAATGTTCAGACAGCTAACATCTATCAGCGGCGTAGGCAACAACACGGCCATCATCATGTTGTCGAGTTTAGACCCTGATACATTGATTTCGGCAATCTTAAATGGCAATGTGGGTTTATTGAAAAGCATTAAAGGAATTGGCGAAAAAACAGCCCAACGCATTGTATTGGAACTGCGAGATAAATTGGCTGGAAAGAAAATGACTCAAAACTTACCGGGTCTCAATCAAGCTTCTGATGCCATCACCGAAGCCATGACGGCACTAACGGTTTTAGGTTACCAGAAGGCCGCTGCTGAAAAAGCCCTTCTTAAGGTCAGCAAAGACCTTGGAACCCTTGCTACCGTTGAGGAATTGATAAAAAATTCACTTAAAATTTTGTAAATTGCAAGCTTACAACTCATTTAACGTGTTCAAAAGATTGGTATTATCGGGAATTTTATGGATGTCCATTGCTGGCTATAATGGCTTGCTGTCTCAAACCAATTCAGATTCTACCACCAAATATAAGGTTCATAAAAGTGGTCAAAATGACCCCAACAATCAAAAAGCATCTAACGTAGACCTCGAAGACCCGCTTTCGGTGGTTTGGAAATACAATCCCAAGCAAAACCGCTACGAAGCATTCAAGCAAGTAGGTTCTCTCTCCTATCCTACGGGGCAAAATTTAACTGTAACCGAATACTTCCAAAAGTTAGAAAAAGAGAAAAATGCCGAATACAACAGACTTAAGTCGCAAAACACAGATTATTCGCAATCAGTAAATAAAGGAGGTATCACTGAATACTTCAAAGCTGAATTAGGAAATCCTGCCGTATCAAAAATCTTTGGTGCCGGTGGAGTTGACTTTCAAATGACCGGATCGGCGATGGTGAAAATTGGCGGAACCATAAACGAGTACCGCAATCCAAACTACAGCAAAAGACAACAGAAGTATTTTGTACCTGTTTTTGATCAGCAATTGCAAATATCTGCCAACGGCAACGTGGGTGAATTTGTAAAGTTGGGAATCAATTACGACACTGAGGCGCAATTTGAATTTGACAACCAAACCAATCTTGGTTGGAAAGGCAAACCCGATGGAATTTTAAAAGACGTTCAAGTAGGTAATGTGAACATGAACCTACCCACCCAGTTGATTAAGCCAGCAAACAACCTATTCGGATTTTCCAACACCATGCAATTTGGTAAAACCACCATCAAAACGGTTTTTTCTCAAAATCGCGGACAAAGCACTGAAACTGTTTTAAAAGGTGGGGCTCAAATGAACGAGTTCAAAATAACCGCAGATAACTACGATCAAAACAGACACTTTTTCCTATCTCAATTCTTCCAAGAAAACTACAATAAATCCTTGGAAAACCTTCCCATAGTTTCCAGTGGAGTGATTGTAAACCGAGTAGAAGTTTGGGTAACCAACAGAAATGCCAACGTTGAAACTCCCCGTGACATTATGGCTTTCATGGACTTAGGTGAACCGAAGCCCTACAGAAGTGCGTTAAACATAGGCTCTCAAGTTGCTGCAGACAATACTGCCAATTCATTGTTTTCTTCTCTGCAAAGCAATCCAGCAATAAGGAAAACTGGTACTTCTATTGATGCGATATATGCTACCTTCCCCAATTTTGAGCAGACGTTGGATTTTGATTTGTTGAACTATGCCCGTCAACTGAAAGAGAATGAATTCAGTTTGAATCAGCAATTGGGTTATATCTCTTTAAACCAACCCTTGAACAACGATGAAATTTTAGCAGTCGCTTTTGAATACACCTACAACGGTGAAACCTTCCAAGTGGGTGAATTCTCCAGAGATATTGCCCCAGGTGATCAGCAATTGCTGTACTTGAAAATGTTGAAGGGCAATACCATCAGAACCCGCTTACCCATTTGGGACTTGATGATGAAAAACGTTTACAGTTTGAATACTTATTCGCTTTCGTTGGAAGACTTCAAATTGAATGTTATCTATGCTGATGATACCAGTGGCGCCGACTATAACTACCTGCCCATTGGAACTGCAGATGTTCCGGCATTGAAAAATGGAAATCCCTTGATTCGTGTTTTTGGACTTGACAAATTGAACCGTCAACAAGAAGCCAAACCGGACGGTATTTTTGATGCCATAGAAGGCATCACCATTCAAACCAAAATGGCCCGAGTGATTTTCCCAGTCACTGAACCCTTTGGCGATTATTTAAAGGACATTTTTGGTTCCAGAAATGATTTGGCAGACTACTACTGCTATCAAGCATTGTATGATTCTACCAAGTTCCTGGCTGCACAAGACGTCAAACACAATAAGTTCTTCCTTCAAGGAAGTTACAAAAGCACCAACGGTGCTGAATTGTTCTTAGGAACCACAAATTTACAAAGAGGCTCGGTTCGAGTAACAGCAAATGGTCGTCCGCTTCAGGAAGGCATGGATTATGAGGTTGATTATGCCATGGGACGTGTGAGAATCATCAATCAAGGTTTGTTGCAAGGTGGCGCTGAAATCAGAGCAAGCGCCGATGGTCAAAGCATGTTCAATATCCAACAAAAAACACTGCTTGGAGGTAGAGTTGAGCATAAATTCAATAAGAACTTCATGATGGGGGCAACGGCATTACACATGTATGAACGTCCGCTCACATCTAAAACTAACTTCAACGAAGAACCTTTACTGAATACCATCTTTGGTGCTGACTTGGCCTACAGTTCAAAATCAAGATTTTTAACCAAATTGGTAGATAAACTGCCCTTTTTAGAGACCAAAGAAATATCGAATATCACTGCATATGCCGAATTTGCAAAAATTATTCCTCACAACCATAAATCTCAAGGAGATCAACGCGGTGTATCTAATTTAGAAGACTTTGAAGCCGCAGAACTGCCCAATGACTTTAAGGTTGTTAACAACTGGGTTGTAGCTAGTGTGCCGCAAAAACAGCCCGACTTCTTCCCGGAAACAAACTTATCTGATAAACGCAAATGGTTGAACAGAAGCGCTCGTTTGAGTTTTTATACCATTGACCAATTGTTTTACAGAGATATTGACATGCCTGATAACATCAGGAAACGGGTAGACCAAATCTTGAGCGACCCTTTCATGCGTCAGATTGACCAAAGAGAAGTGTTTCCTGAAAGAAACTTCCCACAGGGTACTGCTACCATCCTGCCAACCTTAGATTTGGCATTCAACCCATTTGAACGCGGGATGTATAATTTCAACGCTGATGCTAATGAACTTCTTCCTAACGGCCGATTTGTAGACCCAAGAAAAAGTTGGGCGGGAATTATGCGTCGTGTAGACCAAAATGATTTTGAAGCCGCAAACATAGATTACATTGAAATCTGGTTGATGGATCCATTGTATCACAACAATAACCTAAAAGGAGAACTGCTGCTTCATCTGGGTAACGTCTCTGAAGACATCCTTCCTGACAGAAGAAAAGCATTTGAAAATGGGTTGCCTACCTCAAATACAAGCAACAACGAGACTGATACATCTAATTTTGGAATTATTGCTACCAGTCCTCAAATCAACTTTGCTTTTGATAATAATCCCTCAGCTCGTAAATTTCAAGATGTTGGGTTAGACGGTTTAAACGATGTACAAGAAAAAGAATTTTTTGATACCGCCTACCTCAAACAATTGGAAACTAATTTTGGCGTAAACAGCGTCATTTATCAAAATGCACTTAAAGATCCTGCCAATGACAATTTCACCCACTATTTAGAAGAAAAGTACACTACTGAAGACGCAGATATCGTTCAGCGTTATTCAAAATACCAAGGATTAGAAGGAAACAGTTCTACCGAAACGTTCACGGGTCAATATGCACCAATGCCAAAGTCTTCTACTACTCAGCCTGATTACGAAGACATCAACCGTGACTTCACCATGAACCAAAGCGAAGATTATTTCCAATACAGGGTTAAGATATCTGACAATGACTTACAAATAGGTAAAAACTACGTTGCCGATATTGTAAATAACTTGGTAACTCTAAGAAACGGTAAACAAGAGAACATTCGCTGGTACCAGTTGAAAATCCCCGTGAGGGAATATGAAAAAGCAGTTGGAAACATCTCTGATTTCAAAAGCATTCGTTTCATGCGAATGGTAATGAGAGACTTCAATGATTCTGCTGTTTTACGCTTTGGATATATCAATATGGTGCGTGCTGATTGGCGCAGATACACCAATTCGTTAAAAACACCAGGCGTTGTTGTTCCCACTGACCCCAATGATGGAACTAAGTTTGTGGTAAGCACGGTGAACTTAGAAGAAAACAGTAAACGTTCACCCGTTGCATATGTAACACCTCCAGGAATTGTACGCGTTCAAAACATGGCTAGTTTGGGTACAGTGCTTGAAAATGAGCAATCTTTGAGCATGTTGACCTGTAATTTACAGCCCGGAGATGCCAGAGGCGCTTTTAAAACAGTTCAACACGATATCAGAAACTATAAACGCATTCAGCTGTTTGTTCACGCCGAAGAAGTTACTCCTAACACCATTCAAGATGGAGAAGTATCTGCATTCATACGATTTGGTACAGATTTAACCAGCAATTATTACGAATACGAAATTCCTCTCTCTATGACACGAGGATTTGTAAACGGAAATGCACCAACCGCAGATAAACTCGTTTGGCCAGATGCAAACATGATTGATTTGGATTTCCAAAATTTGTTTGACTTGAAAATTGCCCGTCAGAATTCAGGTTGGCCAATGACCGCACCTTACATCAAGTTTTTAGACAAAGGCAAAATCACAGTTATGGGCCTTCCTGACTTGAGTAATCTTCGTGTTATGATGGTGGGCGTAAAAAACAACAGTCCTGAACCCAAATGTTTTGAAGTTTGGACCAATGAATTGCGTGTAAAAGACATTTCAAACGGCGGAGGTTGGGCAGCTTTGGCAAACCTACAAGCTCAATTGGCTGACTTTGGGCAGGTGAATATGGCTGGATCAATTAGAACCATCGGCTTTGGAGATGTAGACAAAAAACTGAATCAACGAAGTTTATCGAATAGTTATAATTACGATTTGGCAACCAATTTAGAGTTTGGTAGATTCTTCCCCAAAGAAAAAGGAGTAAGTATTCCTCTTTATTTGGGTTGGTCTGAAAGCTTCGTGCAGCCCAAATTTAACCCGTTGAATCCTGATATTGAGCTTCAATCTTATTTATCAGCTTTAACTGATCAAAACATGCGCAATAGCATTAGAAAAGCCGCCGAAGATTACAATTCTTTGTTCAGCTTCAACATAAATAACTTTAGAATTGCGCAACCCGGCAATAAAAAAGCCAAGATTTACTCCATTTCAAATTTCAATGGTAGTTACAGCTATCAGAGCAACTATCGGAGAAATCAACAAATTGAAGAGTATTTCATCAATACCACTCAGGCTACTTTGGGATATGCATACAATAACAACACTAAGTTTATTATGCCCTTCAAGAAATTGCGAAATAAAAATTTAGCCATCATTCGCGATTTCAATTTCAACTTCATTCCTTCGGCGTTTAATACGCAGATGCAAGTAAATAGGCTCTATTCTGAAATGCAAATGAGGAACAACAATAGCTTCAAGCAGTTGAATCCTCGCATGTATGATAAAAACTTTACCCTTAACAGAAACTATAATTTCTCATTGCCAATTGCACGTTCTTTGAATTTTAGTTACGCAGCTAACGTTGAAGCTCGAATCCAAGAACCTTATGGCGCAATTGACAGTAGAGAAAAACAAGATTCTATTTATCAGGAGTTTGAAGGGTTTGGACGTTTGAGAAGATTCTATCAAACAGCTAACTTAACCTATACCCTTCCGTTCTCCAAAATCAGTTTCTTAAAATGGATATCTGCCAACGCCAACTACAAGGGTAGTTACGATTGGAATCAAGCGCCACCTGCTTTCGCTGGACTAGGCAATAGAATCCAAAACAGCCAAGACATAAACTTAACCGCTCAATTCAACTTCACTCAACTATACTCTCAAGTTCCATTCTTGAAAGATTATAGAACACCAAAGAAACGTAAGAAAAATGATGCCCCTAAAGATGGAAATCCCGATGAACCAACCTATAGTAGCGCTTTAGAAAAAGGCAAAAATGATCTTATAAAACCCAACCCAGCCATTGTTATATTGGGCGATTTGATCACCATGGTAAAAAATGCGAACATCAACATCACCCGCAAAGAAGCCACAGAATTGCCCGGATTTAATTTGAGACCAGACTATTTTGGTTATAACTTCAAACATTTACAGCCAGGACTTGATTTTGTATTTGGTTTTCAAGACCCAAATTTGAGATATTCTTTAGCAGACAGAGGATATTTAGCTGCAGACAAGAGACAATCCAATTTCTATAGAACCAATTTAAATCAAAACATCAGCGGTAATATTTCTATTGAACCCATCAAGGAATTCAGAATACGCTTAGATTTCCTGAGAAACGAAACCAACGGAACTCAAAGTATTTTCAAAAACGATGGTTTCAAATGGCTAGACGAAGGTCTTACCGGAACTGGTACATATAGCATCTCTGGTATTTTCTTGAATACGCATTTCATTAAAGACATTGAAATGAACGAGAATTATCCAAACCCAGTATTTGATGCCTTTTTAGATAATCGTTATACCGTTGCAACACGCTTGCAAAGGGCCAATCCTGAATTCGGTGGAGCATTAGTAATAGATTCAACTACCAAATATCCAATGGGTTACAGCAAAACTCATCAAGACGTTATTATTGGAGGATTTTATGCAGCTTATGCTGGACTTGATGTTGGTAGAACCGACATCTCCGGTTTCCCTGCAATTCCATTGCCTAACTGGAACATCAATTACAATGGTTTGACCAAAATACCAGCGCTTAAAGAAATCTTCACCAACATAAACATCAAACATGCATATTCTGGTAAGTACACCATCGGTAATTTTACTCGAAACTTAAAGTATGATCCTAGTCAGCAAGCATTAATAGGAAAAGATTTGATTCCTAAACTTCAAATTGCAGACGTTACCATCAGTGAGAATTTCTCTCCTTTAATTGGTGTCAATATTACTACTAAAAATAATTGGACCGTAGGTTTTGAATACAAGCGTTCTAGGGTGTTGAAGTTATTTGCTTCAAGTTACAATTTAACTGAAATGAAACAAAACGAATTTCAGTTGAATGCTGGCTACAGAACAACCGGACTAACTTTACCGATAAGAAGAAAAGGCAGATGGATCTATCTACCCAACGACTTCAGATTTGACTTGGCCATTTCAGTAAATGAAAACCTCACCGTTATTCGGAAAATTGATGTGAACATCAATAAGCTAACTGCCGGGATGACAAATATCAAAATCACTCCATCAGCAACATACCAAGTCAATCAAAAAATCAACTTGGCATTGAGATACAACAGAGTGATCATGAATCCAGAGATTGCCACTCAATTCTACACATCACTTACTGATTTTGGTATAGAACTAAGATATACTTTCAACTAATGAAAGCCTCTATTTTAAGCATTCTTTCAATTGCAACTATCTGGGCATCAAACTTGGTTGCTCAAAATCAAATTCCTACTGGAACATGGCGCTCACACTTCTCCTACAGAAATGCAAAAGTGTGTGAAGCAAGTAGTAAATTCATTTATTCTGCCAGTGAAAACGGATTTTGGAGAACATCCAACATTGGGGAAATGACTTTACTCAAAAAGGAAGACGGATTCAACGGCATCGAAATTACCAGCTTAAAATATAATTCAAATGCAGATGTTTTAGTTATTGGCTATGCCGATGGAAACATTGATTTACTTTTTAAAGATCAACAAATTCAAAACATACCCGGCTTTAAGAATAAACTTCTTCAAGGTGATAAACGCATCAATCATTGTTCCTTCAGCGGGAATGATGCCATTTTATCTACCAACTTCGGACTATTAATTATTGATATCTCAAAACGAGAAATCAGAGACAGCTATACCTCCATCGGAAACAACGGGCAAGAAATACCCTTGTTTGCATCAACGGTGATGGGCGACTCAATATATGTTGGTACAACCACTGGCATTAGGAGCGCAAAATATTCTAGAACCATTAATTTGAATGATTTTAACCAATGGAAATGGGCATTTGAATCATCAAGTCCGTGTTTTAAGATGTCTGCTTGGAATGATTCTCTCTTCTTTGAACACGATTCAACCATCAAAAAATATTACAGAGGATCTGTAAGCACTGCTTTCTCTTCAAAAAGATCTACAGCAAAGATATTTACCAATTCTGAGGGATTGCATATTGGTAGACAGGGTTCAATAACTAAAATCAATGATCAAGGGTACACAGTTGAACCGGTAAATTTGATTGCTGATTTCACTCAGTTTTACGATAAAATTTATTGGTTTTGCACAGGAATTGGTCCAGGAATTATTAAGAAAGATCTAAACGGTGAAGTAGCATTTATGCCGAATGGTCCAGATCAAGTTTCAGTATTCAAAATGTCCAAAGAAGGAAATATGCTTTTAACTACGGGTGGTGGATTGAGTTCGACGTTTGGAAATGCATTTAACAATAGCGGCTTTTATTTATATAATGCAGACGGTTGGAAAAGCAACTTATCATCTCCATTAAATGTAAACATGTATGATTTCACCTTCGTGGCTTATCATCCTACTTATCAAAGTTTGTACGCTGCAACTCATTCCAACGGTATATTAATCATCCAAAATGGTGAAATAAAACAGAAAATGGATGAAACCAACACTCCATTAAAACGCATTAACGACAGCAGTTTTCTGCATCTTGGGGGAATGGCCGTTGACAGTAAAGGCAATTTTTGGGTGGTAAATTATGCTCAAAGTAAACCGTTGCTTTGCCGCTCATTTAAAGGCGAATGGTTTTCGTTTGGTTTGTTAGATGAACAAGAAATCACATCGCTCACCATTGATGCAAACGATCGAAAGTGGATGACTTTAAAAAGCGGAGGTATTATTGTATTTCACGAAGGCGAATCATTGTCCCAATCAAACGATGATCGAATGGTGAGAATAGGAAAACAACACGGGTTGGTTAGCACCGAAGTCTTGTCTATTGCAGCAGATAAAAATGGGTATGTTTGGATTGGCACCAATCAAGGTTTGAATATTTACACAGGCTCTCAAACCTTGTTTTCAAATCCCAAAGTAGACAGATTCATTGTTGATCAAGACGGAAAATTAGGATATTTATTAGGGGAAGAAACAATAACTGATATTTTAGTTGACGGAGGAAGTAGAAAGTGGTTCGCTACCAGAAATGGATTATTCTGCGCCGATGAATACGGTCAACAAGTCATCAAACGCTTTTCTATAGAAAACAGTCCGTTAATTTCTAACAATATTATCTGCTTGGGACAAATTGACAACACTGGAGAATTGTTCATTGGCACAGATAAAGGAATTGTTAGTTATAGAAACGATGCCGCAAGTGGAAACAATAACTTCGGAGAAATCAAAATATATCCCAACCCTGTTCCCCCAAAATACGACGGAATTATCACCATTGAGGGGTTGGCCGAAAATGCAGAAATAAGAATTACCGATTTACACGGGAGGCTCGTATATCAAACAAAAGCAAATGGAAGCAAGGCAACCTGGGATGGTTACAGATTAGACGGTAGCAAGCCCAACAGCGGGGTGTTTTTTGTATTTGGAATGAATAATGATGGCAGCGAAACGGCCATGGGTAAGTTCATTTTTATTCGCTAACCACAAACGAAAGTCCATCATAAGCTAAATCAATGCCGTTAGGGAGCTCAGTACAAACTACATCATGCAGTCCAATTTGATGGCTCATATGGGTAAAATAAGTTTGTTTCGCACCCACCTGAAGCGCCAATTCGGTAGCTTGTTGTAAGGTGAAATGTGAAATATGCTCTGTTTTTCTAAGTGCATTTAATACCAACACTTCTACTCCATTCAATTTTTCTAATTCCTTTTCCGAAATATAATTGGCATCGGTTATATATGCAAAATTACCCATTCTAAATCCTAAAACAGGCAACTTATAATGCATCACCTGGATGGGAATAATTTGCTTATCAAATAACTGAAACGGTTTATTCTCAATGATATTAAAATCTAACTCAGGAATTCCCGGATAAGGAACAGGTTCAAAAATATAAGCAAACTGGTCTTTCAGAGATGTTAAGACGTGGTCAGTTAAATAAACTGGTACTCTCTTTTCTTGAATATAATTGATAGGACGAATATCGTCTAATCCCGCTGTGTGGTCTCTATGCTCATGCGTAAAAAGAATGGCATCAACATTATTTAACTGCTGACGCAACATTTGATACCTGAAGTCAGGACCTGTATCAATGATGATGTCTTTTCCGGCCCATTGAACCAGAACACTGGCTCTTAAACGTTTATCTTTGGGATTTTCACTCAAACAAACCTCTGAATTGCAACCTATAGGAGGAACTCCTTGCGAAGTCCCTGTACCTAAGAATGTTACTTTCAAGGCCATGTTCTAACGATTACAATCCCTGAAATGAATGTCAAATATTATTGATTGGAAAGAAAACCTTTCAGTTCCATGATGATGCCCACTTCCATATTGTTTACCTTCTTGTCATCAGAAGCGTAAATACTCAACCAATCTGTTGAGTGAATCACTTCGAAGATAGAATTTAAACTAGCATCTTTTAGAGGATATTCGTAAACGTTATTTCCAAGATCTGTAAGCACTTTTTTGACGAAATCAAATCTCTTTGTAACACGGTCGTTTTGACGGCTGTTCAAAAGAATAAAGTTTGTATCGTGTTTTTCGTAGTAGCTTTCAATCATGTTGTGATTTGCTTCGGGCAACACCGATACAAATCCCTCACCTTTAGCATTTTCTTGTATCTGCTGACAGAAACGAATTCCAACGGGTTCAAAAGCCATGTCAGAAATAACCACGAACTTTTGAGAAATGGTTTCCTTAAATTGGGAATGCATTTCCTTGGCACGGGTAATTGCTTGAGATGGGTTTTTGAAGGTATCACGAAGTGATGTAATGTCAGCGGTTAAATCTTTGCCCAAAACTTCTCCTACAATCATCAAAAGGTTTCCCAAAGCAAAGCCCAAAGTCATTCTAGGTTGATATCCTGTTGCGATGGTGTAGGTTGGATAACCTGCTGCAGTGGCTAATTCCATAAGTTTGCCGCCAGCTGCCATACAAATGATATCACATCCGCGCTCTTGAGCTTCAGCAAACATGGTCAAAGTCTCTTCTGTATTACCTGAATACGAACACAAGATGGTTAATGTCTTGTTGTTGGCATATGCGGGTAGATGATAATCAGAATATCCCTCTACTGGAACTGGAGAATGACTCCAAAAATACGAGCGTGCTATTCTACCGCCAATTCCGCTTCCACCTAAACCAGCAATGATGATATTAGAATAATTGGAAACTGATTTACCGTGTTTTCTATAGTGGGTTAAAACGTAATCAAACTGCTCTTGGAAGTTCTCCAAGGAAATTTCGTGGGTTATTTCTGACATTTTTTCTTTCTCCAATTAATTAACGGTGCCACTCAAATTTATAACGCATGTCGCTCACATTTGCAGAAGTGGTTAATATCTCTTGCAAACGATTCAAGACAAATTGTGGCTGACTTGAGTAATCTTCTTGGTTAGGAATATTGTATGCAGATACTGGAACATCTAATTTGGTAGATTTGTCTTTGATGACAACCGCCGCAACTTGCTTTCCAATGATTGGTTTAGAAGTTACGCCATCAGGCAATCCAAAAACAACACCCAAAATAGTAAACTCATTTCCAATCTGTGGCAAGAAACCTTGTCCGTAGCGAACAACATCAGTTGTGAAATAATCACACTGAAGTGATTGCGCAACCGCTTCAGCATTTTTATTCTTTGCTAAAGCATCAGCAATTTTTTGTCCTGCAACTTCTGCTTTCTTCTGATCTCTTACAATTTTTTCTACTTCCGTGCGAACATTATCAAGTGTAGCATATCCTACGTGCTTCACATTTTCCAATTTAATGATTACGTGCTTGGTTGGAAATGCAAAAACCTCAGAGATTTCATTCATTTCACGCTTCTCATTGAATAACCAATTCATCAATTGCTTCACGTCACTCATATCACTGATACTACCTAAGCTGCGCTTATCAGTAGTAAAATCAAGTTCAACACGAGGAATCAAAGCCATTTTTTCTACTGCTTTGTCAAACGACTCTGGCATATCAGGATTGATTTGGTTCTTTAATTTTCTGCTTGCTTGATCAACTTTATCAACAGTTTCGCGGCCAGGAAGAATTTCAATGGTGTTCATTACGAACTTCATTTTCTGATAATCAGGTTCTTCCATTGCTTTCATGATGTGGTATCCAAATTGAGTTTTTACTAAGCCCACTTGTCCTTTACGAGCAGTCATACAAAATGCTTTATATTCAGCTACGTAGTTTCTTGGATCAGCCCAACCATAAGAACCACCATTATTGGCAGAACCTTGGTCTCCTGAATACAGTGATGCTAAGTCAGCAATTTGCTTACCGCCTGCAACCATTTCATATACTTCTTTTGCTTTTGCTAATGCCTCAATTGAATCTTTGATTACGGTTTGATTTGGAAGGGTACCGCTCATAGGAATCAAGATATGAGATACGTTTACCATAGGAACAGTATCCTTTTCGCTTGCTACTTTTTGGTATACAGAGAATTTACCCTTATCGTAAATTGGACCTAAAACAGTTCCGTTTGAAGCGGTCCATAAAGAATCTTTGATAATAGCAGGAACGGGATCTTTCAAATCTGTAATTCTTACAAACCCAATAGCACCCAAAGTATCCGGTTTTGCAGCTTGCTTTTGATAAACCTCTACAAAACGAGCAGCTTGCTCATAAGCATCCAATGTATCTGCACGAGAAGGAGTCAAGTCAAAAACTACATACTTCAAACTGCGAGATTCTTGCTTAATGCGATATTTTTCTTTGTTGGCATTTAAATAGTCTTCCAAATCATCGTCGGAAATTTTGATGTCTTTGTCGGCTATTTTTGAAATATTCATTGCAATTACTTTTCCATTCACAGACTGATTGGCTGCTAGGTAATCGTATTCAATTTCTTTCTTAGATTTAAAATTTTGCGCTTTAGCTACATATGTAGCATAACGCATTTCCTTTTCGTTTGAGAAAATGTTGTTGATGTAGTTAGCAAGAAGCTGTCTATTTTGTGGATTCACTTTTGCCTCGTTGATCATCATCTTAACTTTGTTTGGATCAAATTTTCCATCGGTTTGGAAAGACTGATCTGTTGCAATATTGTCGTTGGGATGTTCACCTACTAAAAGCTCGTTCTCATCAGCTTTTGACAAGGTTACACCTGAAAGATCTATTTCAGTTAAAAGCAACTTGCGCTTTAACAATTCATTCCAAGCGCGTTGAAACAATTTGTTGGTATTGGCTTCATCCAATTTATAATTGGCATCCTGTGCGATTTCTTGCTTGTAGAACTCATCAACAATAGCTACTAATTCAGCTTCGCGGTATTTCTCACCATTGGCTTCTGCGATTACGTCTTGATTCTCATCAACAGTTCCTCCGTTGCCCTTTCCTGTGAGCCAATCACCCACCACAAATAACACCAAAGCTGTAACGATAACTACTGCTACCCATCCGGAATTTCTAAGTCTCTGTATAACTGCCATATCTATAAAGTCTGTAATTTTTTAAAAGAAAGCAAAAATAGGATTTACTGATCAATTTATCCAAAAGTTTTTCTTCATTGCCTTATTCTTTCTTCTCATTACCATTGTATAGAGCCCAGAAGGAAACTTTGAGCGCGATAAATAGAATTCTTGAAACTCGGTTGAAGCGAAACCTTTTGGATCCAAAGACTCAAAAATCATTTGCGTAATCAGGTTTCTACCACTCTTAATCTCAATTGTAAAAGACGTTTCTCCTGGCATACAAGCCAAAAAAAGCAAAGAATCTGAACCACCGTTTGGATTGATCATCACAACCGGATCTTGTTTTTTGACCGCTGGTTTTTTCCCTTTCCAATAAATCAGTTCTATGCAGGGCTTCCCAATATCCTCGTGATAACGAGTAATCGCAGCTACACCCCTGCCCTGTGCCGCATCAAATCCTATATAATCCCCATAAAAAGACTTGGGCCCAGGCAAAATGCAGGGCTCTTCAGAAATCAAATCATTCTTGGAAACCATAGTAGCATTTAGCGTAGCGGTGTAAATTTGAGCAAACTTGCCGGTTGCAAAATTTCGTGTATCATACCAAATGGCACGAGGCAATCCCGTATTTCTATCAATACTAAAATAGGACTTGAATTGATCAGCGCCATTGGGATCATCGTTGATTCGAATAGGAGGATGAAAATGTTTACCCCCATCTAACGAAACAATATAATATACATTTCTGTCACCAAAGGGCGACTCAGCACCAAAACATACATAAATTCTTCCCTTAGAATCCACGCAAGAAAACGGCATCCCATTGCTTCGTTGAACCCCTCTTACGCCATCAAAATTCCATCCGCCACGCATGGATGTTAAAAACTTATCTTTACCCCAACTTCTACCGGCATCTATGCTTTCATCCATCCAAAGGGTATCGTTCCGAGACCAAAAGCAGAATATTTTTCCATCAGGCATAACAGATACTGTTGCACCCTCGGCGGTTTTATCGTCATCTAAAGCATCACCACTTACATCTGAGACTACTACAGGATCAAAAAATGTTGCCCCTTGATTCTCACTTCTAGCAAATCTGATGCGTGTGGAATCTTTTGTAGAAGAACTCCCGTATTTGTCAAATTCGGTCCATGTTATGTAAATATTTCCTTTGTAGGGACTTTTGACTTGATCATCTATACTGAACCACGGTTTATCTTGCATTTTGCCGTTTTGTCCCACACACTTGGAGTAAAATTCCACTCCATTAGTGCTCCTTTCAAAAACGATACAATCAAACCACTCGGGCCATTTTTTGTTGGGATTTTTAGCCAAATGCGCCAAATAAATCAATCCTGAGGCAGACCTGTAGATTACAGGGTCACCGTAGAATCCTACATCGGGTTTGGTTTCAACTTCCAACCAATCCGTTCCACCATTGAGAGTATGGAAAACCTTGTTGTTGTTGAAAGCCAGCCAAATATCGTTCGCATCGTTCGGATTAATGGAAATGCTGGGCTCGTTACCTTCTAGTGGCGGATTGCCAAAGAATTCAGTCTTGGATATCTCAGAATGTGGAAGTCGAGGCAGCGTAAATCGAATTGGGGCGTATTGGGCATTCACCGAATTCAACACAAACGTTGAAAGCAACACCCAAAACACCCCAATCTTCACGCCCATGGATTTAAGCAACATGGGTCAAAAATAACTAATTTATCAATGTGAATGCTTTTCAGACAACCAACGCTCTGCATCTAAGGCTGCCATACATCCGCTACCTGCTGCGGTTACTGCCTGTCTGTAAATTTTATCTTGAGCATCACCCGAACAGAAAACGCCTTCCACATTTGTACGCGAGCTACCTTTCTCTGTAATAATGTATCCTTGCTCATCCATTTCAATGTATGGCTTGAAAATATCGGTATTGGGCGTATGTCCAATAGCTACAAAAAATCCTTTGATGGGAATTTCTCTCAATTCACTGGTCACATTATTCTTCACACGAACTGCTTCAACGGCTGATTCACCCAAAATTTCATCGGTCTCTGAATTGAACAACACTTCAATATTGGGAGTGTTCATAACCCGATGCTGCATGGCTTTGGATGCACGGAACTCACTCTTACGCACCAACATATACACCTTACTGCAAATTTTTGCAAGGTAACTTGCTTCTTCACAGGCGGTATCTCCAGCTCCAACAATGGCTACATCTTGTCCGCGGTAGAAAAATCCATCGCACACTGCACAAGCACTTACACCACTTCCATTTAATCTTTGTTCTGAAGGAATTCCCAACCATTTTGCCGAAGCACCAGTGGAAATGATCACCGCTTCTGCTTCAATATGGTGGGTGCCGTCTACAACTACTTTTTGAGGACCACCAGGAGTAAATTCTACTGAGGTAACCATTCCAAAACGAACATCAGCGCCCAAACGAACTGCTTGTTGTTTGAAATTTTCCATCATTTCAGGACCCATAATCCCGTGTGGGAAGCCAGGGTAATTTTCAACATCTGTAGTAATGGTCAATTGCCCACCGGGTTGCAATCCTTCATAAACTACGGGTTTCATATCGGCGCGAGCCGCGTAAATGGCTGCTGTGTAACCCGCAGGTCCACTGCCAATAATCAAACATTCTATTTTTTCTACGTTTTCAGACATAATCTTAAATTTAATGCAAAGGTACCATTGAAGATGAAAAAGGTGCGTGATAAAACGCACCTTCTTTCTTCGAAAATTATAATTTTTTAGTTCAAAGTGATTAACTCACGGTATTTAGGAAGTGCCCAATCTGAGTCATCACACAAGCGTTCAATTTCATCGCTCACCGCGCGAATCTCTTCAAACAAGGGCTTTACTTTAGAATTCAATGCCAATGCTCTATCTTTTGCATGCTCTTTCTCCATAGCTTTATCTACTTCAGATGAAAGCTTGTTATTCAAGGCTTGTCCACTATTGATCAAAGCACTCAATTGCGTCAACAAATCAATTTGAGCTGAAACTTGATCTTTGGTTAAACCAATGCTCAATAACTTACTTACGTTATCTGCAATTCTGCTTTGGTACCTGATAGCAGAAGGGATGACCATATTTTGAATCATTTCTGTCAACACTTTTGACTCTAACTCGATAGTCAAACAGAAAGACTCGTATCTAATTTCCGTTCTTGCTTCTAGCTCCTTGTGTGAGAAAATACCCAAATTGGTGAATAATTCAACGCTAGACTTAGACATGTAAGCAGCAAGAGCTTCAGCCGAGTGCCTAGTATTCTTCAAACCGCGTTTTTTAGCCTCTACTACCCATTCATCGCTGTAGCCGTTTCCGCCAAAAATCACTTTCTTACAAGAGGTTAAATCTTTTCTCAGTACCTCACGAAGAGCCGTTTCTTTTTCTTTTCCTTTGGCTATTAAAGCATCTACTTTTCCTTTGAATTCCATCAATTGATTAGCTACAATAGTATTCAATACTACCATTGGAGAGGCGCAATTGTCACTGCTACCAACCGCTCTGAACTCAAACTTATTTCCTGTAAATGCGAAAGGAGAAGTTCTGTTTCGGTCAGTATTATCCAACAAAATCTCAGGAATGTTTGGAATATTGATGCTTGTTTTGGATCCTTTTTTCCCGGTGGATGTTTGATTCTCGAAGTCCTCTAAAACATGCTGTAAGGTATCTCCAATGAATACACTCATGATTGCTGGAGGTGCTTCATTGGCGCCCAATCTATGATCATTTGCCGCAGTTGCAATGCTTGCACGCAACAAATCAGCATGATCATATACCGCTTTAATTACGTTAATAAAGAAGGTCAGGAATTGAAGATTTTCCTGGGGACTGCTTCCTGGGGACAATAAATTCACACCAGTGTTAGTAACCAAACTCCAGTTGTTGTGCTTACCTGAGCCATTTATGCCTTTGTAAGGTTTTTCGTGCAACAAAACTCTAAAACCATGATCAGTTGCACATGCTTCCATGATATCCATCAACAAGGTATTGTGATCAACCGCCAGGTTCAATGATTCAAACTGAGGAGCGCACTCAAACTGGCCAGGAGCTACTTCGTTGTGTCTGGTTCTCAAAGGAATACCCAATTTATGTGCTTTTTGTTCGAAATCGCTCATAAACGCCTGCACCTTGGTTGGAATAGCTCCAAAGTAATGGTCTTCCATCTGCTGACCTTTAGCGGGTGCATGTCCAATCAAAGTTCTGCCAGCATACATCAAATCAGGACGTTGGTGGTATAAATCTTCGCGAACCAAGAAATACTCTTGTTCTACGCCTAAAGAAACGGAACAATCAGTTACTTTTTCATCAAAATATTTACAAACATCAGTAGCGGCTTTTCTCACCACCGCTAATGTCTTCAACAAAGGCGCTTTGTAATCTAGAGCTTCGCCCGTGTAGGAAACGAAAATGGTAGGAATACACAAAGTACGCACACCGCCTTTTTCTAAAAGAAATGCTGGCGAGCTAGGATCCCAAGCTGTATAGCCGCGGGCTTCGAAGGTATTTCTGATACCACCACTAGGGAAAGAACTTGCATCGGGCTCTTGTTGAGCCAATGCTTTTCCGCTGAAAACTTCAATACCGGTGTCAATTCCGGTAGGCTCAAAAAAGCTGTCGTGCTTTTCTGCAGTTGTACCTCTCAAAGGCTGAAACCAATGCGTGTAATGGGTGGCACCGTGTTCTAATGCCCATTCTTTCATTCCATTTGCAACCTCATCGGCTTTGCTCCTATCAATGGCGTGTCCGTCATTTACTGCTTTGTGAATCTCTTGGATAGCCGACTTCGACAAATAACCAGATTGTGCTTCAGGACCAAAAACCATCTCTCCGAAGTAGGAGGAGATACCGCGGTGGTGTTTATCTTTTTTTGACATTTTTGATTGAAATTGTTTCAGTAATAATTCTTGTTGCAAAGGTACGCAGGGCTGAGCAACCCATCCATTTTTTTTCTAAAACAAATATAATCATTATTTCAACAAGTGTAAAACAGACACTTATCAATTAAATCCCTTTATTTCAAAGGGTTTTACAATTGATTTGTCATGAGCCTGTTAGTATATCCACATCTATCAACATTTAATGAGTGATTTTTCAACTTTCTGTTTTGATTTGAAATTAAGACTTTAAATTCGTCCCACTTTTTAAAAACATGGGACATACCCGCATCGACAAATTTTCGGCAGCCGGTCTGCTGATTTCTTTAGGAATTATTTACGGCGACATTGGAACCTCTCCCCTCTATGTGATGAACGCTATCATGGGCGAGGCACCTGTAAGTAAAACTCTCGTTTTTGGTGGCATCAGTGCCGTATTTTGGACGCTGACCATTCAAACTACCCTAAAATATGTAATCATGGTTTTACAGGCTGACAATAAGGGTGAAGGGGGTATCTTTTCTCTTTACAGCTTATTAAGACGACGATTTCCCTATTTGGTAATTGGAACTATGATTGGAGGTGCCATGATGTTTGCGGACAGCATCATAACTCCGCCTATTTCAGTATCATCTGCAATTGAGGGTTTAAGATCTATCAACCCAAGTAATGGTTATAGTGTTGATTTTAGCGGAATAGAAACTGTTCCCATTGTAATAACTATCATCATCATTTTGTTTCTCTTTCAAAGAGCAGGCACAAATGCGGTAGGTAGATTCTTCGGGCCCATTATGACCGTCTGGTTTACAATGCTAGGTACTCTAGGTGTAATTCAAATTGTAAAACATCCAGAAATCTTTCAAGCAATAAATCCAATTTGGGTTTACCGTTTTTTAACCTCCGGTCCAGACGCCTTTATTTTGTTAAGTGCTGTATTTTTATGTACTACCGGTGCCGAAGCATTGTATTCAGATATGGGCCATTGCGGAAAACAAAATATCCGGATCTCATGGATATTCGTGAAAATATCTTTGTTACTCAATTATTTTGGCCAAGGTGCTTGGTTAATGGATCATGTTGGATCTTCTTTGGAAGGGGCTCGAACCTTTTATGGAATTATGCCAGAATGGTTCTTGCCTTTTGGAATATCAATTGCCACTTTGGCGGCGATTATTGCTTCTCAAGCCGTTATTTCCGGCTCATATACTCTAGCTTCGGAAGCCATTCGATTGCATTTCCTGCCAAAATTTACGGTGAAATTCCCGAGTACAGTTAAGGGTCAAATTTACATTCCAGCAATCAATACAGCATTACTCCTAGGATGTATAGCCATTGTATTAATTTTTAAGGAATCTGTCGCTATGGAAGCTGCTTATGGACTCTCCATATCTCTAGCTTTTGTAATGACCAGCATTTTGATGTATTATTTTCTTCAAACGAGAGGGTGGAATGCAATTATCGCTGGGATTGTAATGGGATTGTTCATGATAGTTGATTTAGCATTTGTCAGTGCTAATATGACCAAACTTATGGAAGGTGGCTTTGTAGTAGTAATCATCGGACTCATTGTAATCGCCATTATGTATGTTTCATACAGGTCTGGCCAAATTAAAAAAGAGATGGTCGTTACCGAAAAATTGAGCGACTACCGTGCTCGTTTGCGTAGCTTGAGTCAAGATACAACCCTTCCCAAATTTGCTACTCACCTTATTTATATGAGTAAAGCTCCCGCAGACGATGAAGCCGAGTCTCCCATTTTTTACAGCATACTGCAAAAACGTCCCAAAAGAGCCGATTTCTATTGGTTTGTCAATATTGAAGTAACTGATGAACCCTATACCATGGAATATCGTGTTTGTGTGGTTGAAAAAAATGACCTTTATAAAGTTCGATTTAGACTTGGATTCAGGGTTCAACCTAAAATCAGTTTGTATTTAAAAAAGGTTATAAGTGACCTTTTGGCCAACAAAGAAATTGATCTTGATCCACATTATCACGGATTCTCTGCACAAAATCAAATTGGAGATTTCCGATTTGTACTCGTAGAAGAAGAAATCAGTGCTGAAAACGAATCTTCATTCTTCGATATGCTCATTTTGGATGGATATGAACATCTAAAAAATCTTGCAGGAACCCCAGAAAAGTGGTTCGGTATAGATGAAAGCGTGGTAACAAAAGAAATGGTTCCTATTGTTATCAAAAAACCAGCAGATGTAAACCTAAAGAGAATAAGATAATTACACATGAAGAAGTTGTTTTCCCTCCTATTAGGAAGTTCTTTCATCGTTGCCTCATGGGCTCAAGGTATTGATCCTAAAAAAGCCATCCCCACCTCGCAATTTCAATGGGATGACATGTTCAAGATCTCCCCCAAACCTGCCGCCATTTCTAAGTTTACCGCCGATGGAAAACTGCTCATAACCCAAAAGTCTAACAAAAAAACTTGGTGGATCATCACCAACAATCCTGCCACTAAGCAAGATTCCATAGAGACCTTGTTCCATTCAGATTGGTTCAGTGAGTCAGTGCCACAAGGGGGATATACATTTTCCGCAGACCATAAATTCATGGTTCTTGAAACCAATACCAAACCGTTATTCCGACACACCTACACCGCTGAAGTTTGGGTAATCAACTTAAAATCAAAACAAATCATAAAGGTACCCGGAAGAGCCATGAATGCGGCTCTATCTCCCGACAATCAACGCGTGGCCTATGTCAGAGACAATAATCTGTTCATTTATGATTTCAGTGGAACACCTAAAGAAATTCAAGTTACTTCTGACGGCAAATTCAACCACATCATCAACGGCGCGGTAGATTGGGTCTATGAAGAAGAATTTTCCATGAGTCAAGGCTTTTATTGGAGTCCCTCAGGAAGCAAAATTGCCTATTATAGATTTGACGAATCTCAAGTCAAAGAATTCTCTATGGATATTTTCACGGGTTTATATCCCCAACAAGAAAAATGGAAATATCCCAAAGCCGGAGAAGACAATTCAAAAGTAGACGTATTTATTTACGACCTAAACAGCGCAAAAAACGAAAAACTGCCCCTAGAACCTAGAAATCCAGAGCCAGGCGGATATTACATTCCTCGTTTCCAATGGTTGCACACCGATGATTATCTCAGCATACAGAGATTGAACCGCCATCAAAACCACTGGGAGCTGTTACTTTGGCAGGCACAAACCAAAAATTTACGCGAATTAGCATCAGAACGAGATGCCGCCTATGTTGAAATTGTAGACGAGTTGATGCTGTTACCCAAAACAACTCAACTGATTTACACCAGCGAAAAATCGGGCTACAATCACATGTATCGCCTAGATTATCTCATCAACAAAAAAACCTTTGAATGGCCTGTAACTTCAGGGAATTGGCAGGTGAATAAAATTGTAGGTTATTCTCCCGAAAAAAACCTGATTTATTACACATCTACCGAATATTCCACCGTTGAAGACCATCTTTACAGCATTTCACCCGATGGCCGCAACAAAACCGCCGTATTGAATCCCAAAGAAAAAATGGGCGCACCTCTTTCGGGAAATCAATCCGTAATTGCATCTCCCCATTGCCATTGGATGTACGTCATTGAAAGCAATTTCAGTGAGAATCCCCTTTACCTGACTCATTTATTGGGACCAAACCAATACAAAACCACACAATCCGATGAAACCTATGCGCAAAACGTTCAACTAAAGAACCCAGGCAGCATCACTTTTGGAGAAATTCCCTACTCGGCTCTTGAACAAGGAATTGGCCCTGAAATGGGATTGAACTATTGGATGCTCAAGCCTGCAAACTTTGACCCTAGCAAAAAATATCCCTTGCTGATGTACGTTTATGGCGGCCCTGGAAACTCCATCTGCCGAAATTCGCGCAACGGTTACTTCGCTTGGTATCAACATTTGGCGGCCAAAGGATATATTGTTGTTTGCGTTGATAATCGCGGTACCGGCAATAAGGGTGCGGCATTCAAGAAGTGCACCTATCAGCAACTCGGTAAAATTGAACATTTAGACCAACGTGCAGCAGCTAAATACCTGGGCAACCTTCCCTATATCGATGCAAATCGCATAGGTATTTGGGGGTGGAGTTTCGGGGGATATATGAGCAGTTTGTGTATCACCAAAAGTTCCGATGTATTCAAAACCGCCATAGCCGTCGCACCTGTTACCCATTGGAAATATTACGACAACATTTACACCGAGCGATATTTGAGAACGCCTCAAGAAAATCCAACGGGCTACGAAGAAAATTCCCCCTTGAATTTTGCAGATCAAATAATAGGAAACTATTTAATTGTTCACGGCACTGCTGACGACAACGTTCATTTTCAAAATGCCGTTGAAATGGTGAACAAGATGATCAAGGCAAATGTTGAATTTGACAGCGAATATTACCCCAATCGCAACCACGGCATTGGTGATGGAGCTGCACGAAAGCATTTATTCAAAAAGCTCACTGAATATATTTTGGAGAACTTATAAGCCACTTTGTTGTTTTAATCTTTTAAACCTACTTAGACATGAAACTAGAAATTGGAAAACAAGCACCCGCATTCAGCGTATTGAATCAAAACAGCGAAACTATCACCTTAGATCAATTCAAAGGCAAAAAAGTAGTGCTGTATTTTTATCCCAAAGACGACACCCCTGGTTGCACGGCTGAAGCTTGCGATTTGAGAGACAACCACCAAAGGTTTTTGGATGCAGGATATGTAATCTTAGGCGTTAGTCCAGATGAACCCAAAAAACATCAGAAATTCATTGCCAAATTCGAATTGCCTTTCGATCTTCTGGCCGATACAGAGCAAACCGTAGCAAACGCGTACGGTGTTTGGGTGGAGAAAAGCATGTACGGCAGAAAATACATGGGCATGGCTCGTACTACTTTTATCATAGATGAAAACGGAATAATCACCGATATCATCGAAAAGGTAGATACCAAAGCCCATACCAAACAAATTTTAAAATAACATTGAATCAGAAAATCAATATTGGTGTTGTTGGAAACGGCAGCTGGGCTACGGCCTTAATTAAAATACTCACGGAGCATCCATCAACCTATATTCATTGGTGGATGCGCTCCCAAGAGAGCGTTGACTATATCAAAGAGAACCTCCATAACCCAAAGTATTTATCGTCGGTTGAACTTCATCCCGAAAAATTCAATGCCACCACTGACCTACAAACTGTGGTAAACGAATCGGACATCATTCTTTTAGCCGTGCCATCCGCTTTTTTGCATCAGGCACTTTCTACTGTAACTCTTCCCTCAGAGAAAACATACATTACGGCCATTAAAGGCATTGAACCAAATTCGAAACAGGTTGTGGCTCAATATTTGAAACAAAATCATCAAATTCCTTTAGAGAATATTGTCTTAATTTCAGGTCCTTGCCACGCCGAAGAAGTTGCCCTCGAAAAACTCAGTTACCTAACCATTTCTGGTCTCGATGATGAACGCACCTCAAAAGTGGCAAACTTAATCAAATGTAAATTCATCAATGTCACTCAAACCCGCGATCTTATTGGAGCTGAATATGCATCGGTTTTGAAGAATATTTATGCCATTGGAGCGGGAATTGCTCACGGACTCGGTTACGGGGATAATTTTCAAGCCGTATTTGTTTCTGCTGCGCTCCGTGAAATGCGCAATTTCCTGTATGAACTGCACGAAGAAAATCGCGATGTCAAAGAAGCGGCATACATGGGAGACCTTCTGGTTACTTGCTATTCACAGTTTAGTCGGAATCGCTCATTCGGAAACATGCTTGGCAAAGGCTACTCAGTAAAATCAGCCCAATTAGAAATGAGCATGATTGCAGAGGGATATTACGCTACAGATTTGGTATTTCAGATTGCCAAAGAAAACAAAATGAGCATGCCCATTGTTGATTCTATATACGAAGTAGTTTACGGCGGCAAAAATGCCAAAAAGATTTTCAAAAATCTTGCCGAAAACCAACTCAGTTAAGAGATCTATGTCATTTAAAATTTATACGCGCAAAGGCGATGACGGTAAAACCGGCCTAATTGGAGGCGACCGCGTTGCAAAACACCACATCAGAGTAGAAAGTTACGGCACTGTTGACGAATTAAACAGTCAAATAGGATTGGTTCGCAGTTTTATTTCCGGCTCCGCCGAGGAAGATCACCTGGCCAACATTCAAAATAACCTTTTCACCATAGGCAGCTACTTGGCTTCCTCTCCTTCCAGCAAGTTTGAACTACCCAAGTTTGACGAAAGCAGCATTCCCGCTATGGAAGAAGAAATTGATCGCCTGACTGCCCTCCTTCCTGAACTCAAAAACTTCATTCTTCCAGGAGCCACTCAACAAGGCGCGCATTGCCACGTTGCCCGTTGCGTTTGTCGCAGAGCCGAACGCCTCATTGTTCACCTTTCAGACATCGAAGAAATTCAACCCTTCATCATTCAATACCTCAATCGCCTATCCGATTACCTTTTCACCCTAAGTCGTTTCCTCGACCAAAAATTCGGTGGTAAGGAAATCATTTGGAGGTCATAGGCCATAGGCCGTGGTCCGTAGGCCGTGGTCCGTAGTCCGTAGTCCATAGTCCGTAGTCCGTAGTCCGTAGTCCGTAGTCCGTAGTCCGTAGTCCGTAGTCCGTAGTCCGTAGTCCGTAGTCCGTAGTCCGTAGTCCGTA